>Ga0111539_10001009_pt1 | contig 36896 bp, 24 predicted proteins | sample RhiMethybrSRZTD1_FD_79667 | JGI IMG/M metagenome (GOLD analysis project Ga0111539, IMG submission 79667) | Populus rhizosphere microbial communities from Tennessee, USA - Rhizosphere MetaG P. TD hybrid SRZTD1 (version 2) (version 2) | ecosystem: Host-associated > Plants > Roots > Rhizosphere >...
CCCAGGTACACCCCGCGGCGCCCGGGTCCGCCGATGGCGTACCCGCTCCAGAAGGCGAGGCGATCCGGCGTCAGGCTTTCACGGACGAACTCCGGTGCGAACGATCCGTCCGACCAGACCACGGTGGCGCGGCCGAGGTTCGCGTAGGCCTCTCCGGCGGCGCTCCGGTTCGGATAGATCGACAGCGCGTTCGCGGGCGCGTGGGGCGCGAACAGGTCGAGCGACCGGTCGTACATGGAGGCCAGCACTTCGGCCGCGGCCGTCGCCTCCTGCGGGCGGTCGTTGCTGGTGACCGTGATCCGCCACGTCTCGCGGTCTCCGGGCCGCAGCTTGTCGCGGAAGGTCGAGAAGGCGACGGTGAGCGCGCGGTCGTCCCAAGGCACGAACACGGAAGCGGACTGATGCACGAGCTGGTGATCGCGGACGAGGGTGAGCGTCACGCCGAACCCGCCTCGATCCTTCTCGGTGATGGGCAGCTCGAGAACGTCCGCGGACCGGCCGGAGACGAGGCGCCGCACGTCCGTCCTCCGCCCGCCGCGCCAGATCTCGACCGTCATGGGCTGGCCGGACACGCCGGAGTGGACGAGCACGCGGGCGGTCTCGCCGACGGCGACGGAGGCGCGCTCCACGGAGAGCAGGCCGGGCAGCGCGAGCGGCGTGTCGCGCGGCTGCGCGACCACGAGCTCCTGGGTCATCTGGAAGGCCGCTCCGGCCGCGTCTTTGGTCTCATAGTGGAGCCGGTAGGCGCCGGCGCCGAGCGCGGGCAGGGCGAGGACGGCCTCGCCTTTGGCGTCGTGGGTCACCGTGCCACTGGCCACGGCCGAGCCTTCAGCCCAGAGGCGCAGCACCTGCCCCGGCGCGTATTGAGGATCGCTGCGGAGGCGCATCTCGTCCCCTGGAGTGCGGTAAGCGGGACGGGCCTCGGCTTTTCCCGCGGGGAGAGGCTGTTCCGCTGGCAATAGCGTCTGCGCCGGCTGCCGCAACGAGACGAGGCGCCAGGCGCCCGCGCCCGCGCGTGGCGTCCCGTCGAGATCGGTGCGGAGGAGGGGCAGGGAAGCCGAGCGGTTCTCGAGGAGGAAGCCCGGAGAATCGTTGAAGCGCGCTTCGACGGAAACGAACCCGAGCCGGAAGCGGCGCGTGGCCGACCGCGTCTCGCCTCCTTCATCCGTCACGTCGGCCTCGACGGCGTACGTCCACGTGAGCTCGCGCGCGGCCCGCGCGTCCGCTTCGGGCGTGAAGGAGAGGCTGAATCGGCCGTCCGCGCCGAGGCTCGCGTCACCCGCGGCCACGACGCGAGTGGCCGAGTCGAACGATCCACCCCAGTACCACCACCACCACGGCTGGACGGCCTGCCGCGTGACGCGCCACGCCACCTTGCCCGTCGTCACGGGCAGTCCGAAGTAATAGCGGACGTCACCGCGGAGCGTCGCCTTGTGGTTGAGCCGCATCTCCGGCTCGGGATCGAGCAGGGTGACTTCGAAGGTGGGCCGCTTGTACTCTTCGACGCGCACCACCGCCTGGCCCGGCAGGGAGCTGCGCACGCGCCATTGGCCGAGCAGGCGTCCGGTGGGGATCGTGAACTCGCCGGCCGCGGAACCGTAGTCGTTGGTCGTGGCCGGCTGGGTGGCGACGACCTGGCCATTGGCGTCGACGAGCTCGACGCTGACAGACGCGCGGGGCGAGGTCCGGAAGCGGGACTCCTCACCGCCGCCCTCGTAGGCCACCACCTTCCACCGCAGCTTCTGCTGCGGCCGGTACACGCTGCGGTCCGTGTAGACCAGTGACGCGTGCGCCACCGGCGGCGCGCTCACGATCGCCCAGGGCACCTGCGCGGAGAGACTGGTGTCGCCGCCGCTGCGCGCGAGCAGGGCCAATTGGTGGCTCCGCCAGTCCGGGGCCGAGACGACCGCGCCCGGTCCGGTGAGATCGAAGGTCACCGTCCCGTCCCCGGCCGCCGTCCGCGTGGCCAGCGGGTGATGTCCCTTCTGCCAATCGAGCTGCCACAGCTCGACGCTCGCATAGGGGACGCGAGTCCCCGTCCGGCCGGACGTCACGACGACCTCGATGGCGTTCCCCGTCGAGCGTTGGACGAGGACGAGGTCGCTGACGAGGAGGTTCACGGCCTGAGCCTGGTTCGTGCCGTTCTCGCGCCGGAAGTCCGCGCGGCTCGAGCCCACCACTACGTACAGCCCGGGACGGCTCAGCGGCGGTGTGACGAACGTCCGGTGCCGCCGGTAGTCCGGCGTGGGGGGCAGATCCGAGGTCCATTCCGCGGCCGGTCGGCCGCTTTCGATCAGCTTCGGGACGTCTTGCCACCCGGGAAGGAGGTTGTAGTCGCGCGCGGCGCGCATCCGGGTGGCGAGGTCGACCGCGTACGCGCGAAAGTAGAGCCGCGTGAGGTTCGCGTGCTCGACTTCGATCGAGCGGCGGCCCGGCCCGTCGAGGCTCATGGCGGTGAGCTGATAGGCCGGCGTCTCGATGGCGGCGGCGATGGCGCGGCACTGGCGGCCGCCGGTGGACTCCGGGTAGGCGGCGGCTCCGGCCAGGGCGAGGGCCCGCGCGCGCACGAGGGCGTCCCCGGTGTCCTCCTCCTTGACGAAGTCCGCGAGCGTCGCCTGGCCCACGGCCCACCATTCGAGGTCCCGCATCGCGGGCAGCCGGTTCTCCAGGTCGTCGCGGATCTCCTGCCGGTCCTCGGTCGTGGTGAACGCGACATGCAGCCGCCGCAGCCGCTCCAGACGCGCTTCGAAAGCGGCCTCCCGGCGGCCCGCGGACCCGTGCCAGCTCTCCAGGTCCGTCAGGACGGTGGCGACGCGTGTGAGCGGATGCGCGGCGGGATCGTCGAGGCTCGCCTGGGTCGGGGCGAGCAGTGCCGTCAGGTCGAGCCGGTACAGCTCGTGCTGCGGCGGGCTCCACAGCGCGGTGTCCGCCAGCAGCTCGACGATCAGGTAGGACACGGTGTCGCGCACCGTCCCCCGGATCCGCGCCGGGTAGTTGCCGCGCTGGAGGTAGTCCTGGATGCGATCGACGGGGTCGGCACCGATGCGGTCGCGTTGCGCCCACACGCGCGCGTAGACGCGCGCCGCCTCCGCGCCGATCTCGTCCGCGGTCCACTTCTTGAGATCGAGCGGATCCTTCGACTCCACGCGCTCCCGCTGCCGGATCTCCCACGAGTAGGCCCGGAGATAGTGGACGAGGGTCTCGCCGTAGAAGAGGTCCAGGATCGCGGTGGCCTTGGGGCCGGGCGGCCAAGGGGTCTCGCGCAGGAAACGCACGACGGTCTCGTAGCCGTGCAGGGCAGTTCGGAGCTGGGCTTCGCGCACGAGCGCACGCGCCCACTCGTCTTCGTCGCCGCGGGCCTGGGCGCGGGCGCGGATTTGCGCGACCACCGCCGCCGCTGCCTCGTATTTCTGCTCGCCGGAGAGCCGGTCGGCCTCTTCCCAGGTGGCATTCACGGTAGGGGGGGCCGAGGTGGCGGACGGGGACGGGCGGGGCGGGGCGGGGGGGCGGCGCGTCTGAGGTGCGGCGATCCCCAGGCCCAGCAACACGATGACGATGGAAGACCCACCCAGCACCGCCCGCGATCGCGTCGTTCTCATGGCTGGATTACAGCGCCGGGGGCGCTCTTAATCCGCAAGGTACTGGCGGTTGGACACCGCTCGCCGCGGCGCCGGTCCCTGCGCGTCAGGCGCCGGCCACGCCTTGCGTATTCACGAAGAGCGAATACAGCGACGTGCTGGCGGCCATGAACAGCCGATTCCGCTGCGCCCCGCCGAAGCAGACGTTCGCGCAGCGCTCCGGGAGGTCGATGCGGCCGATGAGCTTGCCTCCCGGATTGAAGACGGCCACACCGTCGAGACCCTCTTCGCCCATGCCCCAGCCGATCCAGAGATTGCCGTCCGTGTCGACGCGCAACCCGTCGGGCGTGCCGGGGCCGGCGTCGACCAGCGTGCGGCGGCGGGCGAGCTTGGAGCCGCCCAGGACGTCGAAAGCAACGACTAAACGAGGGGATGCGCCAGCTTCCACTACATAGAGGCTCGACTCGTCAGGGGAGAATGCGAGCCCGTTCGGACGGTTGACGTCAGAGGCCACAACCGCGAGCCGCCCATTGCTGGGGTCCACGCGGTATACGTTCGTTGCAAGCTCCGGCGTCGCGCGGTGACCCTCGTAGAAGCCCAGCACGCCGAACGGCGGGTCCGTGAACCAGATCGATCCGTCCGACTTGCAGACGATGTCGTTGGGCGAGTTCAGCGGCTTTCCCTCGAAGCGATCCGCGACGACGGTGATCGTCCCGTCGTATTCGGTGCGCGTGACGCGCCGCGAGTCGTGCTCGCAAGTGAGGAGCCGTCCCTGCCGGTCGCGCGTGTTGCCGTTCGCGTTGTTCGACGGCTTCCGGAAGACGCTGATGGCGCCCGTCTCCTCCTCCCACTTGAGGATCCGGTTGTTGGGGATGTCGCTCCACAAGAGGTACCGCCCGTCTCCGAACCACACGGGGCCTTCCGACCATCGGTATCCGGTGCCCAGCCGCTCGACCTTGGCCGAGTTCACGCGGTACTTCAGGAAGCTGGGATCGAGGATCTTGATGGCGGGATCGGGATAACGGCCGCTGGGCTGCCAGTCCGCGTCCGCGCGCGGGACGATCGCGCCCGCGGCGAGGAGGGCGCCGGCGCCGGTGGCGAGGAATTCGCGACGCGTGGCTCCCATCCTCAGGCCTCCGCGTCCACGGCCCGGATCAGCGCCTTGATGTAGCCGAACGTGTACGCGAAGGCCTGCGCGCCCGCCGTGTCGCCCGTGATCTTCGGCACGTGGTCGGGCATGAGCATGCCGTCGTAGCCCACTTCCTTGTAGACGCGCACGGCCTGCAGCATGTCCACGTCGCCGTCGTCGATGAAGGTCTCTCGGAAGTCCAGGAAGCGGCCCGCGATGTTCCGGAAGTGCACGTTCACGATCTTCCCGCGCGAGCCGAAGTACCGGATCACGTCGAAGATCTCGCGGCCGGGGTCCGCCAGCATCTCGGAGACCGTGCCCTGGCAGAAGTTCAGGCCGTGATAGGGGCTGGAGCGGATCTCGAGGAAGCGCTTCAGGCCCTCCACGCTGCCGAGCACGGTGTGCACGCCGCGCCATCCCGTCTCGTGCGGCATGCCGGGATCGTGGGGATGGCAGGCCAGGTGGACCTTGTGCTCCTCCGCCACCGGCACCACGCGGTCGAGGAAATACGTGATGCGCTCCCAATAGGCGTCGGCGGGGACGGGGCCTCCCTCCATGGGCGCCGAAGCGCGCGCGCCCGCCTTCGCGTACGAGAACGTGCTGTATTGCGCGCCCCCGCGTCCCGTCGTGGGCTCCGTGCGCACCACGCCCAGGATGCTCATGTTGTATTTCAGGGCCGGGATCCCGGCCCGGGCCGCGTTGCGGATCATGGTGCAGATCGCGTCGATCTCGCGGTCGCGCTCCGGGCTGCGGCCGAGCATCAGGTTCGGGTTCTCCGCGCTCGCGATCGGGTGCGAGCTCAGGGGTAGCGGGACGCAGTCGAGCGTGATACCGAAAGACTCGACGCGCTCGCGGAGCTTCGTCAGTCCCTCCACCGACCATTGCTCGTCCAGGCGCGCGGAGGGCAGCGTGCTGCAGATGTTGTTCACCCCGAGGGCGGCCAGGATGGCCAGCGTCGCGTCGGACGAGTCGTGCTGCGTGCCCACCTTCATGAGGGCCCGCTTGCGGGCCGAAGGCGCCGGGGCCGCGGCGTGAGCGGCCGACCATTCCCCGGCCGCCGCGCCCAGGGCGGCGACGCCGGCCAGCCTCCCGAATCCCCGCCGGTCCATGGCTGCGGAGCATACCTCTTGGACGCGCATGGATGCGCACCGACCAGGAGCGCGGCGCCGTGTGATAGCGTCTTCGCGCCATGCGCGTCGCCCGGCTGCACGGAACGCAGGACCTGCGCCTGCACGACGAAGAGAAGCCGCGGCCGAAGGAGGGTGAGGTCCTGGTGCGCGTGGGCGCGGTCGGCGTCTGCGGATCCGACATCCATTGGTTCGCGGACGGCGGGATCGGGGACGTGCGCGTGGTTCGGCCGTTCGTGCTCGGCCACGAGTTCGGCGGCACTACGGAAGACGGCCGCCGCGTGGCCGTCGATCCCGCGATCCCCTGCGAGAAATGCGACTCGTGCGCGGCCGGACATGCCAACCTCTGCCAGTCCGTCCGCTACGCCGGAGACGGTGCGCACGACGGCGGTCTCGGCGAGTGGGTGGCCTGGCCGGAGCGCTGCCTGGTTCCCCTGCCCGCTCCCCTGACGGAAGCGGACGGCGCGATGCTGGAGCCGCTGGGGATCGCGATCCACGCCCTGGACCTGGCTCACCTGCGGATGGGCGCGCGCGTCGGCATCTTCGGCTGCGGGCCGATCGGCCTCCTGCTCGTCCAGCTCGCACGTCTCACCGGCTCGCGCGTGTTCGCGACCGAGCTGGCGCGGCGGCCGCATCGCCTGGAAGCGGCGCGGGCGCTGGGCGCGGAGGTCTTCGCGGCCGAAGAGGGACGCGAAGGCGCGGCCATCCGCGCGGCGGCGGGAGGCGGCGGACTCGACTGCGCGTTGGAGGCGGCGGGAGAGCAGGCGGCCATCGATGCCGCCGTGGACGCCGTCCGCCCGGGCGCGCGCATCGTCATCGTCGGGATCCAGAGCGAGTTGCGGACGTCCTTTCTGGCCGGCACGGCCCGGCGCAAGGGTCTGACTTTCGTGCTGGCGCGGCGCGCGGGGAACGTCTATCCGCGCGCGGTCCAGCTCGTGGCCAGTGGACGCGTGGACGTGCGCTCGCTGGTGACGCACCGCTTTCCACTGGCCGAGATCGGAGCCGCCTTCGAGGCGGCGACCGCGCGTACCGGGCACAAGGTGATCGTCGAGCCCTGACCGCGCGGGGGGGCTGGGCTACTCGTTCCAGAACGAGTGGTTTCAACCTCTACTTGAGCTCCGCGCCGGCACCAACCCAGTAGCCCCGTCTCGCCCGAATGGTCCCCTTCACGCGGCGCAGCTTCACCGCGAGCGGATGCCAGCCCGCGCGCTTCACGCCCTGCGCCTGGTAGCGCAGCACGTAGCGCTCTCCGATGGACGCGGCGATGGCGCCGAAGGCGGCACGCAGATCCTTCGACGTGCCCGCGATCCAGAAGCGTCCCCCGGAATGCTCGGCGATCTCGCGCAGGACGCGCGCGGTGTTCCGTCCGCTGGACGAGGAAGGCGAGGCCGTGCTCACGACGTGCACGAGCGAGTTCGACCGCTCCGCGACCTTCCGGACCTCGTCGCCGGAGAGGATGCTCATGTTGTCCTCGCCGTCCGTGAAGAGCGCGATGAGCGAAGGCATCTCCGGATCGGCCAGGGCCAGGGCGGCGTAGAGGGCGTCGTAGGCCGAGGTGGCCCCGGCGGCCCCCGCGGTGGCCAGGGAGGCGCGCACGACCTCCTTGTCCGCGGTGGGCCGCGCGCGCCACGAGATCTCCTCGCTGAAGGCGAACAGGGATGCCTCGTCCTTCACACCGAGACCGTCGAGGAAGGCGCCGCCCGCGCTGCGCAGGGCGGCCAGCCGCGCGCCGGCAACGCTGCCGCTGGTGTCGAATACGAGCGCCGCCTGCACCGGACGAGACTCCGCGGAGACGAGCTCCGGCGATTGCAACACGCCGCTGTCCTTCAGCTCGAAGTCCGCGGCGTGGAGGCCGGGAACGCTTCGATCGCCCTGCGTGACGAAGACGTCGACGTAGACGTATTCGACGGAGGAGGCGAACACCGGCGGAGGCGCGGCCGGGGCCTGACCGGCGGCCAGGGCCAGCCAGAGGGCGGCGGCCCAGGCCATCACGGGCTCGCCTCGCGCCGCAGGGCCTCCAGTGTGTCATCGGTGGCCAAGGCGTTGCTCGCCGGGTAGATCCAATACGGGTCGCTCTCCGCACGCCGCCCGGCGTGAGCCAGCGCCTGCTCGAGCACGCGCCGTGCGCCCGCGGCGTTGCCCGAAGAGAGCCGGAGGTGGGACAGCGCGAGGGCCGCCGCCTGGGACTGCGGCTCGAGGGCCAGCGCTTCCTCGTACGCGCGAGCGGCCTCGGTCGCGCGGCCCACGCGTTCGAGCGCCTGTCCGAGGAACAGCTGGCCCAGGTACGGGAGAGGGGGCGGGCCGCCGCGACGGAGCGCGTCCTCGAGCGTCTGGCGCGCGCTCTCGTCCTGGCCGAGATACCAGCGCACGCGGCCCAGGCGGATCCGCGCCTCGAGCAGGTCCGGATCCGCGCCCACCGCCTCCGCCAGCGCGCGCTCCGCCTCACGGTACCAGGCCGTGCGCGCGCCGCGCGGATCCTGGCTGGGCAGGTCCGCGAGAGTCGCCTTCTCCTCGCCGGCGGCCCCGAGGGCCAGGAGCAGCGACGGATCGCGGGGGAATCTGTCCAGGCCGTCGTGCGCCCACTGCTGCGCGGCTTCGAGGCAGAAGTCCCATTGGCTGCGGTTGGCCATGGACAGGAAGAACCGGCGGGCGAACTCCCGGGTCCCGTTGCGGTCGGCGAGGAGGGCCGCGATCTGGCCGGCACGCCGAGCGTGGTCCCCGGGGCACGGCCGCGCATGCTCGACGCTCCGGCTGCGCGGGTGCTCCATGACGTCGCGGTCCACGTGCAGCATGACCGCGGCCTTCAGCGGGAGATCTCCGATCGGGTCCGGACAGGAGGGACACGCGGGTCGCGCCCGTTGAAGAGCGCGGACCTGCCGGTCGAGCTCGCCGGGACGCCACGCGCCGAGGGCGGCGACGGCTACGTCTCTCTCACCCGCGGCGTAGCGGCGGATCAGCGCCTCGTAGTCGAGGCTGACCACGGCGGCCAAGAGGAAGGCGCCCGCCACCAGCACGGAGCCGATGATGGCACGGGAGCACGGCCTGGCTAGTAAGGCCGGTCCGGGTTCATGAAACGGTAGTTCCGCAGCGCTTCCGTCATCTTGCGCGCGGTGTCCGCGACCACCGGCTCCGTGTCCTTCTCGAGCGTGGCCAGGGCCGGGATGGCGTGCGCGAAGTCGAACATGCCGATCGTGGGCACGGCTTCGGTGCGGACCCGGAGGTCTTCGTCACGCGCCAGCGCCTGCGCGACCGGCCACGCGCGGTCGGGACCGATGCGCTGGGCGCCGATGAGGAGGCGCAGGCCCGTGGCGGCGGCGGCGCGCACGGCCGGGTCCTGGCTCCGCACGTTGTCGAGGATGCACCGGTCGGCGGCGGCGCTCGCGTGTGCGGGAAGCGCGCGGGTGGCCACCCACTTCGTATCCTCGTTGCCCGTCTCCAGCGCGTGGCACAGATCGATGGTGGAGCGCTCGCCGAGGGCGGCCATGAACGCGACGGACACGCGGCGCTTGCGCTGGGACGCCGTGGGATCGGGATCGTCCAGCTTCAGGGCCCCGAAGTAGGCGTCCACGAGGCCCGGCTGCTGGAGCTTGACCAGGCAGGACAGAGTCTCCTCGCCGACCACGGGCGCGCGCGCCAGCTCCAGGTAGTGCTCGTACCCGCCCTCGTCCGCGCACTCGCCGGCGGCGAAGAGCGTGGCCGGGACCCCGTCCTGCTGGACGCGCGCGACCTGATGCGCGCTGAAGGTCAGATCGACCTTGCGCGGCCGGAAGAGCGCGATGCCCAGGACCAGCGCCCCCACCACCGCGGCCACGGCGAGGAACACCTGCAACGGGGGCAGGTGGCTACGCACGCGGCGCGCGGCCTGGGCCGCGGCCACGCGCCGGGCCGCCACCGGCGCGGCGCTGCGGATCTCGTCCCACGCCGAGGTGACCGCTTCCGGATTGGCGGCCAGCTCGTCCAGGTGGGCGGACACCGTCTCGCGCTGGACGCCGCCGAACCCCCGGTTCCGCAGGTCCTGGACCAGGGCATCGACGTTCATGCCCCGGATCGTCTTGGTGCCGGGGGCGGCTCTGACCGTGGCGAGGGTGGCGAGGTGCGTGCGCGCCTTCTCGTCCCAGGCGGGCAGCGCGCGCGCTTCCGGCTCCCAGTCGAGCCGCCAGATACGCAAGGCCAGGTCGGTGCCGCCGGTGAGAAGGGTGTGGCCCGCGGGCAGCGCGGCCAGGGAGAGGACGGCGCCCGTGTGGGACAGCGTCTGCAGGCAGCGCCCGCTCTCCAGGTCCCAGACGCGGACGGTCTTGTCGCGGCTGGAGGACGCGAGGTGCCGTCCGTCCAGGAAGAAGCAGACCGACGTGACCTCCGCCGTGTGGCCGGCCAGCGTGCGCACCGCGCGCCGCGAGCGCAGGTCCCAGATGCGGACGGCGGAATCGACTCCGCCCGACGCGGCCTGCCTTCCGTCCGCGCTGATCGCCACCGTGCCCACGCTGCCGTCATGGCCTTCGAGCACGGCCACGCAGGAGTGCGTCTCCAGGTCCCACACGCGCACGGAGGCGTCCCAGCCGGCGCTCACGGCGTAGCGGCCGTCGGGACCGAACGCGCACGCGCTCACCTGCGCCTCGTGCCCTTCGAGCACGTGCAGGAGCCGGCCGCCGGGCAGGTCCCACAGGCGCAAGGTCTGGTCCGAGCTGGCGCTGATCAGCGAACGGCCGTCCGGCGCTACGGCCACGCCATTGACGTAGTCGGTGTGTCCCTGCAGCACGCGGGCCGGCCCGCCCTCCGCGAGCGGCCAGAGGCGCAGCGTGCGGTCCCAGCTCGCGGAGACGCCCCAGCGTGCGTCGGGACTGAAAGCGACCGCGGCCACCGTGGCTTCGTGTTCGGCGTGCGTGGCCAGCGGCGCGCGTGCGGCCAGGTCCCAGATGCGCACCTGCCCGGTGAGGTCGCCGGAGAGGGCGCGCGTGCCGTCCGCGCTCACGGCGACGGCCACGACGGGATCGCGGTGGCCTTCGAGCGCGGCCAGCTCCCAGGCGGACTCGAGGCCTTTGCGAGGGAGGTACGACGTCACGTCGTCCCAGAGGCTCAGCGCCTCCGGCGAGCGCTCGTGGCCGGGGACGAAGCGCGCCTCGCGGGCCAGCTTCACGGCCGTGGCGAGGTCGCCGCGGGTCAAGGACTGGCGCGCTTCCTCCAGGCGCTGACGGAAGGCGGCGTCGCGGTGCTGCACGTCGGAGACGGAGACGGGCCGGGCCACGGCGTAGGGCGGACGGCGCCAGGCGCCGTCGAGGCGCACGCCGTGGATCGACTTGCCGCAGGAAACCCAGAGGGTGGGTGCATCGCGCACGCCCGCGGCGGCCAGGATCGGCGCGTCCAGGCGCACGAGCGCCTTGAAGCGGCCGCGGGCCAGGTGCCACACGCGAACGCTGCGGTCTTGCGAGGCGGCGGCGCACCACTGCCCGTCCGCGGAGACCGCGACCGCGCTCACCGGGAGCGAAGGTCCGGCCAGCACGCGGCCGGGCTGCCCCGTGGCCGTGGCCCATTGACGTACGGTGCGATCCTCACCGCCCGACACCAGCACGGAGCCGTCTGCGCTGAGGGCGACTCCGGCCACGCGGCCCTTGTGGGCGGTGAGCGTGGCGCGGGGCTCGCCCGCGGCGAGGTCCCAGACGCGCACGGTGCCGTCCAGGCCACCGGACGCGGCCAGGGCGCCGTTGTCGTTGATGGCCACGCAGGTGACCGCCTCCGTGTGGCCCTCGAAGGCCTGCAGCGCGCGCCCGCTGGCCAGCTCCCAGACGCGCACCACGCGGTCGGAGCTGCCCCCGACGGCCAGCCGCCCGTCGCGGCTGATGGTGACGGCGGTGGTCACCCCCGGGTGCCTCTGCATCGCGCGCACCACCCGCCCCGTGGCGAGGTCGAGGAGCTGGGGCGGCGCGCCTTCGCCGGCGACGAGGACGGAGCGGCCGTCCGGCGTCACCGCGACGCAGCGGATGCGCAGCTCGGGCACGGTCAGGCCCGGCTCGGTGTGCGTGGACCCCACGGTCCAGGTGCGCAAGGTGGGCGTGCCGATGGCGGCGAGGACACGGCGGCCGTCCGGCGTGACGGCGAGGGCGATCGCGTTCTCCGTCAGGTCCTTGAAGATGCCGGTCCGCTCGTGGCCGGGGACGAGGCGCGTGATGGCGGTGGCGGCGTCGCGGGGCATCTCGGGATGGCGCGCCGACCGCTCGCCGTACACGCGCTGGGCCTCGTCCGCCTGCCCCATGGCCGCGTACGCGCGTGCGAGCGCGGCCACGTCGACGGGCTGCTCGTCCGTGGACCGCATCACTTCGACCAGGCAGGCCGCGGCATCCTTCCAGCCCACGATGTCGCCCGTGGCCGTGGCCAGCGCGCCCAGGGCGAGCCCGCGGTCTCGCTGCAGCTCGGGGGTCGGTGCCCCCGTCTTGGCCGCGGCGTTCAACGTCGTGACCGCGCGCTTGTATTCGCCGAGGCCGAGGTGCATCGCGCCCAGGAGGTGGAGGCCGCGCGCCGAACTGCTGCTCGCACGCTGCGCTTCTTCGATACGGGCGAGGAGATCGGTGTCGCTGGCGCGGCCCTGCGTCCAGGCATGCAGCGCCTGGTTGAAGGTCGACTCGAGATGCTGGGGCTCCGCGGCCAGGGCCTTGGCCCACAGCGCGTCGGGGTCGCCGCGGCCGAGGTCGAGGAGCGAGACGGCGCGGTTGTTGAGAGTGGCGGCGGTCTGGCGGCCCGCGGTCGGCTTCGAGCGCGGATAGGGCCGGCCCGTCTCCGCCTCGTAGACGGCGATGAGCGCATCCGCCGCCTCCGCCATCGTGTGGGGGCGGCCCTCCGGCTCCGCCGTGAAGCAGCGGCGCAGGAGCGCGATGACGGCGGGCGGGATGGGGGGAAGTCCCTCGGGCGCGTCCTCGACCACCGCCTCCTCGAGGACCTTCGAGGCGGCGGGCCCGACCTGCCACGTGCGCTGGCCGAGGAACGCCTCCAGGACGGAGAGGCCCCAGCTCCAGGCGTCCGTGCGGCGGCTGAGCGGCTTGCCCGCCCATTGCTCGGGGGACATGTACGCGGGCGTACCGCCACCGCCGCCCGCGGCCAGGGCGGTGGTGCCGCCGTCGCCGGTGCCCATCGTCACGGAGGCGGGGGCGATGCGCGCGCCCGCCAGACCGAAGTCCGTCACCTTGGCCACGCCTTCGGCCGTGATCATCACGTTCGCGGGCTTGACGTCGCGATGGACGAGGCCCTGCTCGTGCGCGTCGTGGAGGCCCCAGGCGAACTGGATGGAGGCGTCGAGGATGGAGTCGAGGGTGGCCAGCTTGCGGTCGCGGATCGCGTCACCCAGCGTGCCGCCGTCCACGAACTCCGCGAAGACTCGCGGGATCCCCTCGAGGCGCCGCACGTAGTAGCACGACACCATGTGCGGGTGGAGCGGGAGGTTGACCCACGTCTCCGCCTCGCGCTCGAACGCCTCGACGCCGCCGGCGGCGTCCAGCGCCTGCTTGAGCGGGACCTTCACCGCGAGGTCGACGCTCCAGCCCCGGTGGTGCACGCGGTAGACGCGGCCCATGCCGCCCTGTCCGAGGAGGCCGGCGACTTCGTACAGGCCGAGCACGACGTCGCCGGTCTTCCATTCCCTCGGGCCGCCAGTAGCGGGCGCGGCTTCCGCGACGGTGGGAAGGGGCGCGCCCGGAGAAGACGGCGCGGGTGCCGCGGCTTCCGCGACGGTCGGCTTGGGCTCGGCCGGTGACGCAGGCACGGACGGTGCGAATACGGTGGGCGCGGGAGCGGCGGGCGCGGGCTTTGGTGGCGCCTCCACGACGGGCGCCGGGTTCGGTGGTGCCTCCAGCATGGTGGCTGCCGGCGCGATCGGGCGCGGAGGCACGGCCGGCGCAACCGGAGCGGGAGCCACCTGAACCGGAGCCACCGGAGCGGGAGCCACGGGAGCCGAAACCACCGCAACCGGAGCCACTGGAGCCGGAGGCCGTACCGCCACCACGGTCGCGACATCCGCCTGCGCGGGCGCCGGAGGAGGCGGCGGCGCGGTGGGCGCGGCCGGGGGCGCGGTAACCGGAGCCGCCGCTGGAACCGGAGCCGCCGCGACCGGCGCCGTCGCCTGCACCAGGAAGCTCATTCCGCATTGCGAGCAGCGCACCGTCTTGCCGAGGAGGCGCGCGGGCGCATTGCCGGCCTTCTGGCAGCTCGGACAGGTGATGCGGACGGTGGCGGCAGCTTCGGCCATCAGAGTGCCTTGCGCAGGGCGTCGCGGAATTCGGGGGCGGAGGAATAGCGCCGGTTGAGGTCGTCGTCCACGGCGCGGTCGATGACCTCGGCCAGGGCGGCCGGGATCTGCGGCTTGCGGTCGCGGATGGGAACGATGTTGCCCCCGAGGACGACGGCCAGCGGGTCCTTGGCCACCTGGAAGTCACGGACGTAGCGCAGGGTGAGCATGTAGTAGACGGTCGCGCCCATGCTCCAGACGTCGCTGGCCGGGCGGAGCAAACGGAAGTTCGTGAGCTGCTCGCGCGGCATGAACTGCAGCGTGCCCGCGGCGAAGCCAGTGGCGGTCATGCCGCTGAGGCCGGCCTGCTGGAAGCTCTTGGCCAGACCGAAGTCCGTGAGCTTGGCCGTGGACATCTCCGCATCCGTCAAGAGGATGTTCTCGGGCTTGATGTCGCGGTGGATGAAGCCCTGCTCGTGCGCGTAGCTGAGGCCGTCGAGCGATTGCTGCGCGATGCGCATGGCCACGTCCAGGTCGAACGGCTTCTGGCGCGCGAGCAGAGCCGCGGAAAGGCTCCCGCCCGCGCAATAGTCCATCGCGAAGTAGAAGGTGTCGCCCTGCGAGCCGTGAGCGTACATCGTCACGATGTTGGGATGGCGGAGGCTGCCCGTGACCGCGATCTCGCGGTCGAAGACCTCGCGGGCATGCGCGTCCACCGCCGCCTCGGGCCGCATCAGCTTCAAGGCGAAGGTGGCGCCGTCGGAGAGGCGCGTGGCCAGGTGGACGACGCCCATGCCCCCGCGCCCGAGCAGGGGCCCCAGGACGAAGCCCGCGACGGTGTTCTGGGGCCCCGTCTTCGAGGAGTCCTCGATCTCGACGGCGAGGTCGAGCGGCGACGGGTCGCGGACGACGGGCGGAGGCGTCGTGACGCCGTCGATGTGCACGTTGATGACGGTGGCCCCGACGCGGATCAGGTCGCCATCCCGCAGGTCCACTTGCGGCAAGGGCTTCTCCGCCGCCTGCTCCGGGGTGTGGTGCTTCTCGCGGCCCCCGTGCTTCTGGCCGTTCACGTACGTGCCGTTGAGGCTGCCCAGATCGCGGAGGCGCGCCGCGGGGGGGTTCACCTCGAGCAGGAAATGGTGGCGCGATGCCGTGGCGTCGTCCGCCGCCAGCTCGGCGTGGCAGTCCGGGGAGCGGCCGAAGAGGAAGGTGTCGTGGCTGTCGAACTCGAAATGTTTCCCCTGGATCGGGCCCGCCACTACGTCCAGGCAGACGCGACCGGGCATGATCGGGCGGCGATTATAGGCGAGAACGACCCCACGTCTCGTGGCCGCGCCCTTCGGCGTGATCTGCGTCGCAGGTGGTGGAAACGCTAGGGATTGGCGCGTTTCACGAGCTGGTTCTCGACCGGGGCCAGGGTGCGTGTGTGCTCGGCCACGATCCGGCGGATGGCGGCGATGACGTCGGGATGCCGCGCCCCCACGTCGTAGCTCTCTCCGGGGTCCTCGTCCAGGTTGAACAGCAGGGGCGGATCGTGCGCGACCTCCGAGTCCGAGCCGTATTCCGACTTCGTGAAGAAGTGCGCCTTGTAGGGCCCGTGGCGCAGGGCGTAGAGCCTGGGTCCGCGGTAGTAGAAGACGTCCTGCCGCGGGCTGGGCTCGCCGCGGAGCAGCGTGCCGCTCAGGTCGACGCCGTCGAGGATGCGATCGCGAGGCGGTTCGGTGCCGCCCAGAGCGCACAGGGTCGGCAACAGGTCCATGGTTGCGCCCATGTCCGCCACCACCCCCGGCACGACGTGGCCGGGCCAGCGGAAGATCGTCGGCACGCGCATCCCGCCTTCGTAGGTTGCGCCCTTGGCCCCGCGCAAGGGGCCCGCCGATCCACCCTGTTCGTTGAAGAGCGACCAGGGCCCGTTGTCGCTCGAGAAGACGACCAGGGTCTGCTCGTCCAGGCCCAGCGTGCGCAGTGTGTCCAGGATCTCGCCCACGCTCCAGTCCAGCTCCTCGATGACGTCACCATACCGGCCGCGCCGGCTCTTGCCCGCGAACTCGGGCGAGGCGAAGAGCGGCATGTGCGGCATGGTGTGCGCGAGGTAGAGGAAGAACGGCCTCGACGCGTTCTCGCGGATGAAGCGCACGGCCTCGTCCGTGTAGCGGCGCGTGATCGACGATTGGTCCGCGGGCCGCTCCGCCACCTTGTCGTCGCGCAGGAGGGGCACGTTCCAGTATTCGGTGCGCGGGTGCATCAACCGCTCGCGCTTCTTCGGGTCCTCGCCCCCGATGGACGCGCCGGGGATCGGGATCATGTCCATGTCGTTCGAGTAGGGGATCCCGAAGTAGTGGTCGAACCCGTGGGCCATGGGCAGGAACGGCGGCAGGTGCCCGAGGTGCCACTTCCCGATGGCGGTGGTCGCGTAGCCCTTGGCCTTCAGGATCTCGGCGATCGTGATCTCCGACGCGGGCAGCCCGCCGGTCGAGTCCGGAAACAGGACGCGCCGTTGGTCGTCTGCCGGGTTGAGGCCGGAGCGAATCGCCAGCCGTCCCGTGAGAAGCGCGGCGCGGCTGGGCGTGCAGACGGACTCGCCCACGTAGAAGCTCGTCCACTTCTGCCCTTCGGCGGCCATGCGATCCAGGCGCGGCGTGCGGATCGTGGGGTTGCCGAACACGCCGACATCGCCCCACCCCATGTCGTCGGCCAGGATGATCACGACGTTGGGCGGGCGCGCGGGCGACGCCGCAGACACGGACGCGGACACGGACACGGACACGGACACGGACACCGACGCGGCGACGGCAAGGAGCGTCACCCCGACAAAGGCAAGCGCCCGCATCACCCGCCCTCCGTTTACTTCGGAGCCCGGATGGACCGCAGGGGACCGCGCCCCGCAGGCCGGCGCGCCCGCGGCCGCTCGCGCCACTCCTCCGGTGTCAGCGCGCTGAGCTGGCTGGCCACCTCGACCACGCCGTAACGCACGTGCGCGCGCATGGCCGCGTCCGCGCGGCCGGCATCGCCGGAGATCAGCGCGTCCACGAGCTGGCTGTGGAACCCCGCCGGCAAAGGCGTGCGGCGGCCGGCCACGTCGAAGAGCCAGTTCAGGATGAGCACGTGGTTGCGCTCGATCATGCTCTGAAGGAGCGCGCTGCCCGCGTGCTCCGCGATGCGCATGTGCAGCTCGACGTGGCGGCTGTGCACCGAGAAGCGGAAGGCGGGGTCGTCGCCGTCCTCCGCCATGCGGTCGAAGAGCGCGTCCACCTGCTTGCCCAGCCGGACCAGCTCCTGGCGATGTGCGGGAGTCGCGCGCTCCGCGAACAGGCGCGCGGACTGCGTCTCCAGCGCCTCACGCAGCTCGTACAGCTCGCGCACGTCCTTCTCGCTGGGCACGCGCACGCGCGTCCCGGCGCGGGCGCGGCTCTCCACGAGGCCGTCGCCTTCCAGGCGGCGCAGCGCATCCGTGACGGGGAGGACGCTCATGCCGAGCTGGCGGGCGAGGCGCCGCCGGGACAGCGGCGTCCCCGGCCGCAGCTGGCCGCGCAGGATCTCGTCGCGGACGGCGTGATAAGCCTTGTCGGACAGGCTCATCGACGCTCCCGAAGTCATTTTATGGGATCGCTCCAGAAGGAAGGTTCCCAAAGGCGGGAGGCGAAGTCAAAGGCCCGGTGAATGCGGTTACGATGGCCTCCAAATGAGCCGATTTGCGATCGCTGCGCCGTGCCTGGCCCTCGCCGGACTGCTCGCGGCCGTCGCCGCAGGGCCGCGCGTGAGGGCCGAAGGGAGCCCGCCCATGGCGGACGTCCGTTTCATCACGCTCGATCCCGGCCACTTCCACGCCGCCCTCGTCCAGAAGGAGATGTATCCGGGCGTGTCGAACGTGGTCCACGTCTATGCGCCGCTGGGCCCGGACCTCATCGACCACCTCGCGCGCGTATCTCGCTTCAACCAGCGCGCGGAGAACAGGACGCGCTGGGAGCTGCAGGTCCACGCCACGCCCGACTTCCTGGCCCAGATGCTGAAGGACCGCGCGGGCAACGCGGTGGTCCTCTCCGGGCGCAACCGCGGCAAGATCGACCGTGTCCAGGCCTCGCTGGACGCGGGGCTCAACGCACTCGTGGACAAGCCCTGGATCCTGGAAACGGGCGACCTGCCCAAGCTCGAGCGCGCGCTGGACACGGCGGAGGCGAAGAAGCTCGTGGCCCTCGACATCATGACCGAGCGGCACGAGGTCACGAGCGAGCTGCAGCGGGCGCTCGTCAACGACCCCGCCACCTTCGGGACGCTGGTGGCAGGCACTGAGGCCGAACCCGGCGTGTACATGGAGAGCGTCCACCACCTCATGAAGGTGGTGGCGGGGGCGCCCAACATCCGGCCCACCTGGTTCTTCGAAACCGACGAGCAGGGTGAGGGCCTCAACGACATCGGCACCCACCTCGTGGACCTCGTGCAATGGACGCTGTTCCCGGAGCAGGCCCTCGACTACCACAAGGACGTCCGGGTCCTCAGCGCGCAGCGCTGGCCCACGATGATCCCGCGCGACCAGTTCAAGCGCGTCACCGGGCAGGACGTTCCGGCCGCGCTCTCCGCGAAGGTGAAGGACGGCGCGCTCGAGTACTTCTGCAACACCCTCGTGTCCTACACCGCGCGCGGCACGCACGTGAAGCTCAACGTCATCTGGGACTGGGAGCCGCCGCCGGGAGGCGGGGACTCGCACTTCGCCTACTACCGCGGGACGCGTGCGAAGGTCGAGATCCGCCAGGGCACGGCCGAGAAATACCGGCCCGAGCTCTACGTCGTGCCCAACACCCCGGCGGACAAGGCGGCCGTGCTGGCTGCCACACAAAAGAAGATGGCGGCCGTCCAGGCCGCTCATCCCGGAGTGGCCGTCGAGGACCGGGGGGCCGAGCTGCGGATCTCCATCCCCGACCGCCTGCGCATCGGCCACGAGGACCACTTCGCCCAGGTGACGCAGCGCTTCCTGCGCTACGTGCGCGACCGGTCCACTCTGCCCGCCTGGGAGCGGCCGAACATGCTGGCCAAGTACTTCGTGACCACCGAGGGCACGGCGCTGGCCCGCAAGTCGCCGCCGCGCGTCGCGGAGCGAATCGCGCCGAAGTGAACCGCGGGGACGCTCAGGGAGCGGGCGCCTCCCGCCGGACCTCGTAGATCCGATCGCCGTCGCTCGCCACCGCGACGAGGTGGTACGTGCGGGAGCGCTCGAAGGCCGCCGCCACGTCTTCGAGGTGGCGGATGCGCACGGCGGGCAGGATCACGTAGCGCACGGGGAAGCGGCCGATGAGATAGGGCGTGGGCCGCTCCGTGTCCGCGTCCGCGGGCGCGCTCTCCATCCAATGGTTCTGGATGTAGCGGTCGAGGGTCAGCGTCTGCAGCGGCGCGAAGGCGCCCGCACCGTTGAGCACGGGCCGCCCGTGGCGCGCGGCCCAGAGGACGGTCTGGGGCGCGAAGAGCGGCACCTCGAGTATCGCCCCCGGCGGCATGGACTCCAGGAGCTGGTACGCGGGCGGCACGCCCGGCGGGATCGGCACCACGTCGGGCGGCGGGCTCAGCGTCTCCAGCGCCGCCAGTACCAGCACCACCGGTCCGGCCCACAGCTTCGCCGCGAGAGACATGCGTGACCAGCCGAGTCCCGCCAGGACGGCCAGCAGCATGAGCGCCACCGCTGCGAACGTGAAGGGATGGCGCATGCTGTCGAAGGGCGGGATGTCGAAGAGCCAGCGGTAGGGCAGGGGCAGGGTGCGCCCGAAGACCGTGAGCTGCGGGCCCAGCGAGAGGAGTACGAGGACCGCCGCCGAGGTCGAGAAGTACCAGGCCTGGCGACCGCCGCGGTAGAGGGCGACGGGCACGAGGCCCAGGATCAAGAGCCCGGGGAAGAGGCCCTCTTCCGCGCCCAGGACCCGGCCGTAGACGTAGCTGGTGCTGCGCAGGTCCTTCCCGGGCTGGAACGCCATCTGCACCGACATCGGCAAGGGCCGCCGCAGCCCGCCCTGCTCGTCGCGCAACTCGTGGAACTCGTGGATGTACGGGAAGGTCAGGAGCGCGGCCAGGCCGGCCGCGGCCAGGAGCGCGCCGCCCGTCCGACGCGTGAGCAACGCACGCGCGTGGAAGACGACGAACACCAGCGCGAGGGCGGCGGCCGAGACCGCGTAGTAGCCGCTGGACTGCGCGTTCAGGGCGCCGCTGATGCCCGTCAGCAGGACCGCGCCCACGGACGGCCGCTCCACGATGCGGTGCAGCCCGAGCACGAAGAGCGCGAGCCACCCGATGGACAGGAGGTTCAGATGGAAGACGTGCGCGAGCTGCTCCGGAGAGAACGCGGCCAGGAGTCCGGCCAGAAGGCCCGCCCATCGGTGGCCCGTGAGGCCGAAGACGAGTGCGTGGAACGCCCAGCCTCCGAAAGCGAGCGCGATCAGTGTCGCGAGGTTGAAGAGGACGAGCGGCTCGGTGACGAACAGGCGCAGGGGAAGGACGAGGACGGCGGTGCCGAGCGAGAGGTCGGTCATCAACGCGGCGTGCGGGGCGGGGCTGAAGATGTTGCCGTGGAAGAGCTGGCTCGGCTGGAACGCATGGCCGGTCAGCCAATTCACCATCCAGAGGTGGGAGAGCGGGTCCGGGCCGGGCAGCGTATGCGTGGTGATGCGAAAGGCGAGGGGTCTCGTGACCACCACGGCCCAGGCCGCGAACAAGAGGAAGACGGAGATCTCGCGGGCCCAGACGACGGCGAGCCGTCTCAGTTGTATCAGGCGCGCTCCATCCGTCTCTAGGTATCACAATCACGGGCGCGGGACTCGGAGGTAGACTCGCGCCCGGCCCCATGACCGAGACCCGAACGTTCCCCTGGCCTCGCCTGCACGAGTTCACCGTCCGCGTCTTCCGCCACCTCGAGGTGCCCGAGGCGGAGGCACGGCTGGCCGCGGACGTGCTCTCCGCCGCCGACCGCCGCGGCATCGACTCGCACGGCGTGGCCCGGCTGCGCACGTACTTCGACCTCCTCTCCGCCGGCCGCATCAACCCGCGCCCACGGCCACGCATCGTGCGCGAGACGCCGAGCACCGCCACCGTCGACGGGGACAACGGGCTCGGGCTGGTCGTCGGTCCGTGGGCCAACGAAGTCGCCATGGCCAAGGCGGCGGCCGTGGGCACCGGCTGGGCCGCCGTCTGCAACACGAACCACTACGGCATCGCCGGCTGGTACGTGATGCAGGCCATCGAGCGCGACCTGATCGGCTGGTCCATGACCAACAGCAGCAAGGGCGTCGCGCCCCTGTGGGGCGGCGAGCGCATGTTGGGCACGAACCCCATCGCCATCGGGTTCCCCGCCGGGAAGGAGCCGCCGATCGTCCTCGATATGGCCACATCCGCCGTGGCCTTCGGCAAGGTCGAGATCGCGATGCGCGAGGGCAAGCCGATCCCGCTGGGCTGGGCCCTGGACCGCGAGGGCTACCCGACCACGGTCCCGCAGTCGATGGCCGACGGAGGCGCCCTCGTCTCCCTCGGCGGCGACCGCGAGCACGGCGGGCACAAGGGCTACGGCCTGGCCGTGGCCGTGGACATCCTCTGCGCCGTCCTCTCCGGCGCGAACTGGGGTCCGTTCGCTCCGCCCTTCGCGATCCGGCAGGCGATGCCCGAGCGCGAGGTGGGCAAGGGCCTCGGCCACTTCTTCGGGGCCATGCGCGTGGACGCCTTCCGGGAAGTCGACGAGTTCAAGTCCCACCTGGACGACTTCATCCGCACCCTCCGGGCGACGCGCCCCGCTCCGGGCACGTCGGGTCCGCTCCTGCCCGGCGATCCGGAGCGCGCCGCGCAGAAGGAGCGCGACACCACCGGCGTGCCCGTGCTCGGGGCCGTCCTCGAAGACTTGCGCGACATCGCACGCCTCACGGGCGTGCCCCTGGAGTAGCATCGATCCATGGATTTCGACCTCCGCGCCACGGCCCGGAGGGCGATGGCGGAGAACGGCTTCATCCCCGACTTTCCCCTCGAGGTGCAGCGCGAGGTGGAGGCCCTCGCGGAGACCGTCCCCGCCGGCGTCCGCGACCTGCGCTCTCTCCTCTGGTCCTCGATCGACAACCGCGAGTCGCGCGACCTGGATCAGATCGAGCTCGCGGAGCGCTTGCCCTACGACCACATCCGGCTCTTCGTCGCCATCTCGGACGTGGACGAGAAGGTGGACAAGGACTCGGCCACGGACGGGCACGCCGGCCACAGCACGACCTCCGTCTACGCCGGACCGTTCGTGTTCCCGATGCTCCCGGAGCGCCTCTCCACGGACCTCACCTCGCTGAACCCGGGCGAAGACCGCGGCGCGATCGTGATCGAGATGGACGTGGGTCCGGCCGGAGCGGTCGTGCGCCACGACGTCTATCGCGCGCTCGTCCACAGCCACGCCAAGCTCGCCTACGACGCCGTCGGCTCCTGGCTCGAGGGCGGCACGACCGTGCCCCCCGAAGTGGCCGCGGTGGAGGGCCTCGAAGAGCAGGTCCGCCTGCAGGACGAGGCCGCACAGCGCCTGCGCGCTTTGCGCCGCCGTCACGGCCTCCTCGACCTGGAGACGATCGAAGCGCGGCCGGTGATCGCGGGCGGCAAGGTGATCGACCTGGAGGTCCCGCCCCACGACCGCGCCCGCGACATCATCGAGAACTTCATGATCGCGGCCAACGTGGCCATGGCCCGGTTCCTCAAGAGCCGGCGCGTGGCCTCGCTGCGGCGCGTGGTGCGCACGCCGCGCCGCTGGGACCGCATCGTCGCCCTGGCCGCGGAGCTGGAGGAGACCCTGCCCGCGGAGCCGGACCCCAAGGCCCTGGCCGCGTTCCTGGCCCGGCGCAAGGCGGCCGATCCCGAGCATCATCCCGACCTTTCGCTGGCCGTCGTCAAGCTGCTGGGCCCGGGTGAATACGTCCTGGAGCGCCGGATCTCCCGCGGGTCAGACGGGCACTTCGGCCTCGCCGTCGCGGAATACGCACACTCCACCGCGCCCAACCGCCGCTACGCCGACCTCATCACGCAGCGGCTGGTCAAGGGCGTCCTCGACGGCAGCACCCCCGAATACACGGAAGAGTCGCTCATGGCGATCGCCGCCCGATGCACCGAGCGCGAGGACGCCGCGCGCAAGGTCGAGCGGACGGTGCGCAAGAGCGTCGCCGCCGCCCTGAGCGTCGATCGCATCGGCGACCGCTTCACCGCCATCGTCACCGGCGCCTCCGAGAAGGGAACTTACGTCCGCGTGCTGCGCCCGCCTCTCGAAGGGCGCGTGGTGCGCGGGCAGCAGGGGCTCGACGTCGGGGACACCGTGCGCGTGAAGCTGATCGGGGCCGACCCCGCGCGCGGCTTCATCGACTTCGAGGGGCCGGCCAGCGACGTCGGCCGCAAGATCGCGCGCTCGCGGCAGAAGAAGGCGGCGGCGGCGCGGCTCTTCCGGCGGATCGGCCGCCAGTTCGCGGCGGTGGTGACGGCGGCGTCCCCGAAGGGGACCTGGGTACGCCTGCTCACGGAGCCGGCGGAAGGCCGCGTCGTACGAGGACAGCGCGAGCTCAAGACGGGGCAGGCCGTGCGCGTCACCCTGGTCGCGGTCGATCCCGTGCACGGCTTCATCGACTTCGAATACGGCCCCGGCGTGGACTCACGCAAGTCCGAGCGGACGGCGCGCAAGAAGGCGGCGGCCTGGCGCCTGCGCGGCCGCGTGGGCGAGACCTTCGCGGGCGTCGTCACCGGCTCGTCGCCGCGCGCCACCTACGTCCGCATCGACGAGCCGGAGGCGGAAGGCCGCATCGTCCGCGGCGGCGCCGGCCTGCCCGTGGGGTCGCCGGTGCGCGTGGTCCTCCTCGCCGCCGACCCCAAGCGCGGCTACATCGACTTCGCGCGGGAGTAGCTGGCCCGATTCCTGCCTTTCCTCCCTCCAGGCGGGCGGCGTAAAAGCCAGGGCCTGGAGGGAAGGATCGATATGAGTCAGCGAGTTACGAGCCGGACAGGCGTGGCCGTCGTTTCCGGTGCGCCGGAATCCCGCCCGGGAAAACGGGAATTTCCCGAACAGCTCTTCGTCCTCGCCGGGCTGACCACGCTCGTCCTCGCCCTCGCCGCGTGGGCGCATGCGGTGGGTCCCCAGGATCCGGCGCATTCGTCGTTCCCGGTCTTCACCCTGGAGGCGCCGGCCACGCGCTGACCGACCGGAAGTATTCGAACAACCGGCGGGGAAACGGCGTTGACGGTGCATGCACTGGACCGCGAAGTCCTTCCTTGGGACGCTGGTCGTCGCCACGTGTCTCGGCGCCCCCGCCGCCGGGGACGAGACAGCCGGCTCGGGGAAACGGGTATTGGCGTTGATCGGCGGCCTCATCTACACAACGCCGAACGAGGCGCCCATTCGCGACGGCGCGATCCTTGTTCAGGACGGCAAGATCGCCGCCGTCGGGAAACGGACGTCGCTCCGCGTTCCCGGCGGTACGGAAGTCATCGACTGCAGGGGACTGACGATCACGGCGGGACTCTGGAACAGCCACGTCCATTTCCTGGAGAGGAAGTGGGCCGATGCGGCCACGCTTCCCGCGGCCGAGCTCGATCGCCAGCTCCAGGCCATGCTCACGCGGTACGGCTTCACCACCGTGTTCGATACGTGGTCGGCGTGGGAGAACACGCGCCGGCTCCGCGACCGGATCGAGTCGGGAGAGGTCCCGGGTCCCATGATCCTTTCCACGGGCGAGGCCATGTTCGCCAAGAGCGTCACGCCTTCGGCGACCACGGGTGCGGCCTGGGGTGCTCTGGGTTTCATGCCCCTCGAGTCGTTCCAGACGGCCCGAGTCGCGGATGCGGCCGAATCGCGCGACGCCGCCCGCAAGAGCCTGGATGCGGGAGTGGACGGGCTCAAGCTCTATGCCGTCACCGTGGGCCGGAATGGAGTCGCCCTCCCGGAGGCAGCCATCGAGGCCGCGGTGAAGGAAGCGCACAGCCGCGGAAAGCCCGTCTTCGCTCATCCCACGACGGTCGATGGCCTCCGGGCGTCGGTTCGTGCGGGCGTCGACGTGCTCGCTCACACGACGCCGCAGTCGGGCCCGTGGGACGATGCCGTCCTGGCGGCGATGAAACAATCGGGAGTCGCCCTCGTTCCGACACTCAAGCTCTGGAGGTATGAGCTCCGGCACGAGCGCACTTCGCTGGGAGACCGTTTCACCGAGACCGCGACGAGCCAGCTCCGCGCCTGGGTGGGTTCGGGGGGCAAGGTCCTGTTCGGCACCGACGTGGGCTACATGACGGACTACGATCCGCGCGAGGAATACGGCCTCATGGCCGACGCGGGCATGAGCTTTCGCCAGGTCCTGGCCGCCCTGACCACCTCTCCTGCCGAGCTGTTCGGGGCGTCCCGGCCCTCGGGACGCATCGTCCCCGGCCTGGCCGCCGACCTCACGGTGCTCGCGAGCGACCCGTCCCGGGACGTCGGCGCCTTCGCGGTGGTCCGCTACACGATCCGCAACGGCCGGATCATCTACCGCGCGGCGCGCTGATCAGAACAGGAACTTCACCCCGATCTGCGCCTCGCGCGGGGTGAGCCGCGTGTTGCTGATGGTGCCGAACGCGGCCGTGCCGAAGGTCAGGTTCGGGTTCGCGAAGTGGGCGCGGTTGAAGACGTTGAACACGTCCACGCGGACCTCGAGCGCCGCCGTCTTGCCGACCTTCGTCCGCTTGGAGAGCGACAGGTCCGTGTTGAAGACCGTCGGCCCGCGCGCGTCGCTGTACTTGTAGTTGCCGAACTGGAACTGCGCCGGGTCCTTGAAGCAGCTCGTGTCGAGCCACTGCTGGACCGTGCCCGGGGCGTTGGCCATGGGATCGCAGGTCACGTCCGGCCAGTTTCCGCCGCCGGTGTTCAGGTTCGAGGCGGACACGCGCACGTCGAGCGGATCACCGCTGTGGTACAGCGTGATCGCGCTGACCGTCCAGCCGCCCAACACCGCGCCCTTGGCCCCGCCCGCGTCCTTCGCGAAAGGCAACTCGTAGGTGAGGCTCGCGGAGAAGATCTGGGGGATGTCCAGCATCTTGCTGCCGCTGACTCCGGGCGCACGCTGCCGGATCTCCAGGGTGGGATGGATGCCGAGGGTCGCGATGTTGTCCTCGGTCTTCGAATACGTGTAGGCGACGAGGGCCTGCAGTCCGTGCGAGAAGCGCTTGTCGACCTTGACCTGCAGCGCGTTGTACCAGGTCTTGCCCGCGCCGTCGCGCTGGTTGATGGTGGTGATGCCGGGCGCCACCGAGAAATACGGCCGCCGCTGCTGGACGTTGCCGGGCCCGGGCAGGGGCACGTTCACGTTGAAGCTCCGGAAGATGTGGCTGCCGCGGGTGCCGACGTAGCTCACGTCCACCACCGTGTTCCAGCCCAGCTCGCGCTGCACCCCGAGGTTCCACATCTTCGCCGTGTCCTCGTGAAAGTCGTTCGGGATGTAGAACACCGCGAACCCGGGCGGAGGCGCGATGGTCGGTGTGAGGGGAACCGACGACACGGTGGGGAAGCCGTCGCTCACGCTGCGGAACGGCGTGAACGTGGTCGGTGTCGGGATGTCGACTTGGAAGAAGAACGGGTAGTTGCGCTCGCTGGTGCCGCCGCTGGCCCCGAAGTTGTCGGCGAAGTAGCTGATCCCGAACGCGGCGCGCACCGCGGTCTTGCCGTTGTCCGGCGACCAGGCGAGGCCGAGGCGGGGCGCGATGTAGCCGTATTGGGTCTTGCGGTCGGGGCCGCGGTTGTCCGCGGAGGCCACGTGGATGAGGCCGTCCGTGGGATCGAAGTTGGACTGGCGGTTGTCGACCTGGACGGGCGGGGTCATGAGGTCCCAGCGCAGTCCGAGCTGCAGGGACAGCTTCCGGTTGACCCGGAAGTCGTCCTGCACGAACACGCCGACGAAGTTCCTCTTGATGAGGGGCCAGGTGTCCACGAGGTCGCGCTGCACGAGGTTGGGCAGCCCCAGCATCAAGGTCGCGAAGGAGTAGCCGGTGCCGGTGGCGCCCGCGTTGCTCGTGTAGTTGCGGTCGAAGGTGAACCGCCCCTGGGGCTGCGTCTGCGGGTTCGACACGGCGCCGCTCACGATCCGCGCATCTGCGCCCACCTTGAAGTTGTGGTTGCTGCGGATCCAGGACAGGTTGCCCGTGAGGTTGTAGGTCGTGCCCACGCGGATCGCGTTGGTCGTCCCGGGCGAGCCCGTGCTCGCGAAGCCCGCGGGACGGAAGCTGGCCAGGCCCGAGGTCTCGGGATAGGCGGCCAGGTTCCCGTTCGGGATGCCGAGCTCGTTGTTCTTCTCGATCCCGAAGTCCTCGGCGAACTGGTGGGTCCAGTACCGGTTGTAGCCGGCGCGGAACTCGAAGAACTTGCTCGCCCCGAGCGTCTGCGTGTAGCCGATCACCGCGTTGTAGTTGTTGGACTCGGAGTTGTTGGTGGCGATGGCGGCGCCGTTGCCCATGAAGATGTTGCCGGGGGACTCGTCGTCGTAGTCGCGCTTGGCCATCGAGAACCGGGCGAAGAGGGAAGAGCGGTCGCTCATCCGGTAGTCCACGCGCGCGTCGCCCGCGTTCACGGTCTGGGTGAGGACGAGGTTGTCCACGCGGTTGTTGGCCAGGCCGGGCAGGTTCGGCTCGGGGTAGATGCTGTTGGCGATGACCGAGCTGATGGGGTTGATCCGGTTCGCGGGGATGATGTTCCCCGGAAAGGGCACGTGCGTCACCGGGTCGTAGACGACGTCACGCACTTCGCTGAAGTTGCCCTGCCGCATGAGCAGCGTGGGGACGGTCATGATGTTGGTGCGCCCCTGGTCGAGGCGGAGGCCCTGGTAGTCGGCGAAGAAGAAGGCCTTGTTCTTCAGGATGGGGCCGCCCAGCGTGGCCCCGAACTGGTTCGACTTGTAGGGCGCCTTGGTCTGGGCGAAATACGACTTGCTGTTCAGGGCGTCGTCGCGCAGGTAGTTGAAGACGGAGCCGTGGATCTCGTTCGTGCCCGAGCGCAGGGTGAGGTTCACGGCCGCCCCGCCGAAGACGCCGAACTCCGCGGTGGGGTTGTTGGTCTGGACCTTGAACTCCTGGATGGCCTCGAGGGGCGGGGTGATGTTGATGTACGCGTTCTGCATCTCGTTGTTGACCACGCCGTCCAGGAGGTAGTTGTTGCCCGACCACGGCATGCCGTTCACGGTGTGGGCGGTCGCGATCTTGGCTCCGGCCGACGACGCGTTCTCCGCGGAGTCGCCGCGGCCGTAGAACGGCATGGCCCCCGGCGTCATGGTGATGAGGTGCTGGAAGAAGCGACCATTGAGGGGCAGGGCCTGGATCTGCTTCATCTCGATGACCTGGCCCAGTTCCGCGGTCGTGCTGCGCACGAGGGGCGCCTCCGCCACCACCTCGACCGCCTCGCTCATGTTGCCGACCTGGAGCGCGATGTCGAGGAGCGTCGTCTGCGCGATCTGGACCACGATCCCGCTGCGCAGGTACTTCTTGAATCCCGATTGCTCGACCACCGCCTGATAGCTGCCGGAGGCGAGCAGGGGGATCGTGTACGTGCCGTCGCGGTTGGTCTGGGCGGAGCTGCCGATGCCGGTGGCGGTGTTCGTCACCGTCACCGTGATCCCGGGCACCGCCGCGCCCGTGGAGTCGGTCACCGTCCCCGTGACCGTCCCGCGAATCGTCTGGGCGGAGGCGGGCACGGCGGCCGCCAGGGCCAGGGCCGCCACGGCCGACACCATCCACGTCCAAGCTCTCGCGCGCTCTTCTTTCATCTGGACCTCCGCCGGATGGCGGATCGTAAGCGCTTACAAACTGAAATGTCAATATACTGGCATTTCAATGAGATCACACGGAGCGACCATGTTTAGAGCCGTTGGCAGCGTTTTCAGCGCCGCCGCGATCGTGATGGGCTCGGCCTCTTCCGCAGGGGCACAGGAGCCGACCGTCGTGCACCATGCGGGCGGATTCGAGATCGCGGTGATCGGCGATCTGAAGGGCTTCGCGCTCGGGTTCGACGTGCGGACGATCGAGACCGGCCTGGACGTGGTCGCCTTGAAGCTGACCGCGCCCGCGCCCGCCCCGCCGCCGCGGTTCACGCTGAAGTGGTCGCTGCCCTCGCAGGACGTGGCCGGGCAGTGGGCGACCGGCCGGCATCTGACCAAGACGCTGCGCCCGGACTGGTCGGGGGGCCGCCTGCAGGCGTCGATGTTCGCGCGCGAAGCGCCCGTGAGCTGCCTCTACGGCAGCGACGACGGCAACGTCCTCACCTTCGCCGTCTCCGACGCGCTCGACACCGTGCTCGTGGGCTCCGGGATCCGCGAGGAGGACGGCCGCCTGTACAACGAGGTGACCTTCTTCAGCGAGCCGCACCCGAGCCTCGCCGCCTGGAGCGCGGAGCTGCGGCTGGACCGCCGGCGCGTGCCGTATGGGACGGCGCTGCGCGGAGTCTCCGACTGGTGGGCGGCCCAGCCGGGGTACGCACCCGCCGCCGTGCCGGAGCCGGCGCGGCTGCCCGTCTACTCGACCTGGTACAACTACCACCAGAGTGTCGACGCGGCCGTGCTGCTCGAGGAAGTCGCGATCGCCAAGAAGCTCGGGCTCGACACCATCATCGTGGACGACGGCTGGCAGACCCTCGACACGGGCCGCGGCTACGCCTTCACCGGGGACTGGGAACCCGAGCGCATCCCGGACATGAAGGCCTTCGTCGACGGCTGCCATGCCCTCGGCGTGAAGGTGATGCTCTGGTACGCCGTGCCCTTCGTCGGCAAGAACGCGAAGGTCGCGGCCCGCTTCAAGGACAAGTCGCTGCGCTACGACGAGCGCCTCGGCGCGTACGTCGTCGACCCCCGCTACCCGGAGGTGCGCGAATACCTGGTCGACGTCTACCGGCGGGCGCTACGCGATTGGGGCATCGACGGCTTCAAGCTCGACTTCATCGAGCGGCTCGTGGCCGACGACAAGACCGTGCTCGAGACTACGGGCGGCCGGGACTTCGCCTCCGTGAACGAGGCGGCCGACCGCATGATGACGGACGTGCTGCGCGAGCTGCGGCGGCTCAAGCCCGACGTGATGATCGAGTTCCGGCAGCCCTACATCGGCCCGTTGATCCGCAAGTACGGAAACATGTTCCGCGCCAGTGACTGTCCCAACTCGTACCTCGCGAACCGGGTCAAGACCGTGGACCTGCGCCTCCTCACCGGCGACACCGCCGTACACGCCGACATGATCATGTGGCACTACGACGAGCCCGTGGAGCGGGCCGCGTTCCAGCTCCTCAATGTGATGTTCGCGGTTCCCCAGGTGTCCGTCCGCCTCCAGGAGATCCCGCGCGACCACTTCGAGATGGTGCGCTTCTACACCGACTATTGGCGGCGCAATCGCGCTGTGCTGCTCGACGGCGCCTTCGAGGCGCGCTCGCCCAACGCGAACTACCCCGTGTTGCGCGCGAGCGCGGGTGGCAAGCAGATCGTGGGCCTTTACGAGGACGCCGTCGTGGGCCTCGACGGGGGCGCGACCGACGCGATCGACGTGCTCAACGCCAAGAGCTCGAGGCGCGTCGTGCTCGACGCCGTGCGCGAGCTGGGCCGCTACCGCTACACCGTGCGCGACAGCCAGGGCCGGACGACCGACGCGGGCGAGGTCGCGCTGGCCGCGGGCCCACGTGCGTTCACGGTGCCGGTTTCCGGCCTCCTCAGCCTCGAGCGCTTCGTCGGCCGTCCCTAGTGGGCGCGTCTGGCCGATCACACTTCAAGTAACCTCTGAAGCTACTCGTTCCGGAACGAGTAGCCCTCGCGCATCTCACGTCACGCTTGGACGCTCGCCTCAGCTCACGCGGAACTCCCAGTACCGATCGCGGTCCTGGGGCCCCGGATCTTCGAGTGGGAAGGCCTCGAGTTCCTCTGGGGACATGACGCCCTTGTAGCATTCCTTCGTTATGACGACCTTGGTGCCCGGCGGCAGCTGGGCTACAGGAAGCCAGACACGTCCGGAGACGCGGCCATCGCGGCTTCGGACACCTATCGAGAGATACGGAAGCGTTCTCGAGGAGTTGTTCTCGACCTCAAACCGGCAAAGGCTGTCGTCGCTGACACCCAAGAGTCGCCACTTGAACTGCCGCCTTGCGGCGACGATGGCCTCTTCCTCCTCGCTGAAGGGTTTCGGACCTCGTAGGATCTCGGCCCACCGCCTCTTGCCATACCTCCGTCGAGCGGTATCGGAGCGCTTCTCGAGCCAGTCACCGAAACTGCCAGCGATTTGGATGAGACCGTGAGATGCCCACTCGAAGACGGGGGATTCCGGCTCGGGGGTGGAGAGAAGCGTCTGCTTCAAATACGCCTTGGCGTCGTCGAAGTGACCTATGCATAGCAGTGGCTCAGCCGTCTCCGACCTGGCCTGATCGGGGAGGGCCCGCACGCCCAGTAGGTAGCCTGAGCCTTGCCTGTACAGCCTTGCATTCCCGAAACGGAAGGTGAACTCCCGATAGGATGGCGGTAACGACCCCGCCCCACGCAGTACCTCCCGCTGAAACGCCTCCGAAGCCAGCCCATCGACAACGTGAAATCCCGGAGTCTTGACCTCGGCGATCTCTTTCTCTAGCCACTCGTACATGTGAACCCTTGAATCGAGGTTACGACCGTGTGTCGCCCTAACGGGGCTCTTTCAGCGGCCATCGATACGTGTCAGCGGGATGGTCCGAGCAGCGGCCAGATGACGCCCTCCAGGAACGGGCGGTGGAACAGCAGCGGCAGCGGCAGCATGACGGCGAGGAGTGTGACGGCGCGCCCGAAAGGGCCCCGCGCTCGCTCCACTTGCGTCAGCGCCCCGTGGATCGCGAAGTAGAGCAAGGGCTGGCCGTAACCGGCGCGCACGGGCAGGCTGATCGCGACTTCGTGCAAGACCCCGGAGAAGAGGAACGCGGCGGCGAGCGCAGCGGGCCGTCCCCGGCGCGCGGCGATGGGCCGATAGACCGCGAGCGACGTCATCTCCGAGAAAGCGAGGTTCCAGCGCCGCGACCAGAACTCGCCGAGACTCTCCGCGCGCCAGGGCGCGCGAAAGAGCGGACCGACGTCCGCGCCCGCCATGCGCCACAGCCCGGCCAGGAGGCCGAAGACCCCGAAGTGCAGGAGGAAGCTGAGGGCGGGCAGCAGGAGAATCGTGGAAAGCCACGCGGACGCGGTGAGGCGCCAGGTGAGCATCGCAAGCAGGAACAGCGCCGTCCCCAGCGCCACGTAGCCGAGCCCGGTCTTGAGCAGGGCGGCGGCTCCAGTACGGTGCTGCAGGCGAGCCATCAGGGCTGGACGCATTCCCGGCCAGAGCGTCGCGAAGGCCGCCCAGCGCAAGGGCGACAAGAGCGTGCCGTCGCTCGCACGGGACTCGACGGAGACGAGCACCTTCATCGCGCCGAAAAGGGCACCGATCAGGACCAGCATCCGTAACCCCGCGGGCTGGGCGGACGTCACGTGGTGGGCGACGCCGACGGACAGGACGACCAACGCCCATGCCGAACTGCGCGCGGAGCTCATCGCGCGAGGTTCGCCACCAGGGCGCCGGTGTAGGTGACGCTCAGGAAGACGAAGAGCGATACCAGCGCGGCCTCGGCGGCAAGAAACCAGCGACCCTGCGGCGCGTCCGACCGGTCGAGGTACGTGAACTGCAGGACGAGCCGTGCGCTCCAATACAGCGCGATGAAGCCGCTGACGGAGGCGGCCAGGCCCGTGCCGTCGAGCAGCCAGCCGGGGGCGAGGAGCGACAGGAGTCCGAACGCGACATGGAAGCCGAGGATGTAGCCGGCATAGATCCAGAAGAGCTGTCGGAGCAACGGGCGCAGCGCCGCCGTCTCCGCGCGCCATCGCAGCACGACCGGGATCGCCGTGCTCGCGGCGGCCAGCGCGAGCTGGCCCAGGCCGGCCAGACGCACGACGGGCTCGAGGCTCACGCGCGCACGTAGGGAAACCAGAACAGCACGGCGAGGTCGAAGAGCACATGACTCACCAATGCGGGTACGGCGCTCCGGGTCTTCAGCACGAATGCGCTCCAGAACGTGCCCGCGCCCATCGCGGCCAGGAGGAGGAACGGCACCCCCATCGGGAGGTGCGCGAGCGCGTACAGGGCGGCGGCCGCCGCCGCCCCGCGCCACGGTCCCCACCGCGCGGCCAGCGGCAAGGTCACCGCATTGCGCCAGACGATCTCTTCGCCCAGCACGATGATCAGGAGCAGCGGAACGGCCCAGGCACCCGGCACCATGCGCTTCCATCCGTAGAGCTCAACGATCTGGGCCGCGAGCGCGGGTGACGCCGTGAGCAGCCGAGTCACGAAGGCGCCGACCGCATACATCACGGCGGCGGCCACGGCGCCCGGCGCGAAGTGGCGCCACGAAGGCCGATAGAGGGCCCGCCAGTCCAGGCGCACACGCGCGAGCGCGAAGGCGGACAGGACGAGCCCGCTTGCGGCCATCCGGGACCAGACGTTCGGCACGGTGAGCGCGAGCACCGTCTGAACGAGCAGCGCGAGGACGGCGAGGGCCACCGCGGGCACCAGGGCCGGCCGATACCGTGCGAGCCATTCGGCGTGGCCACGGCGGTCGGCGACGCGCAGGCTCATCCCGAAGAGGGGACCGATCGCCCCCTCGATCGCGCGCACCGAATCCGCCGTGAACGGCCGCGGCACGAGGCCCAGGTCGCGGCGTGCCGGCTTGGTGTCACCGTAGAGCCCGTCCACGAGCATCTGGAGCTGGGCGGGCGTGGAGAGGGGCTGCGTCGTGACCGCGTCCATGACGCGCACGGCCGCGCGCTGCACCGCGAGGGGAGTGGGCACGATGTGGACGCGGAGGCCGATGCCATCGGCGACGACCCCCACGACCTCGGCCAGCGGAAGCCGGTCCGGGCCCACGACGTCGTAGGTGCCCCCGATCGAGCGCGGCCGATCCAGCGCCGCCGCGACCGCCTCCGCGACGTCGCGCACGTCCACGGGCATGAGGATCGACTCTCCTCGTCCGACCACCGGGAAGAGCGGCGCGAAGCGGATCATGCGCACGAGGTGCGTGACCATGTCGTCGCCGGGACCGTAGATGACGGCGGGCTTGAGGATCGTGAAGTCGAGACCGCTCGCCCGCACGGCCTCTTCGGCCTGCCACTTCGTGTCGTGGTAGGGAAGGTGCGGGTCGGGCCGGCTGCACACCACGCTCAGGTGGACGAATCGCCGGACGCCGTCCGCTTCGCACGCGGCCAGCAGCCGCCGCGTGGCCTCGACGTGCACGGCCTCGAACGTCTGCGTCCGGTCTTCGCGCTTGATCCCGGCCAGGTTCACGAGCGCGTCCGTGCCGCGGAGAGTGCCCGGCGGCACTGATTCACGCGCGAGGTCGCAAGCGACGAGCTCCGCGCCCAGGGGGACTCCGTGCCGGCCTCGCGCCAGCACGATCACGGAGTGTCCGCGCGCCCGCAGCGCCTCCACGACATGACGGCCCACGAATCCCGTGCCGCCGGCGACCGCGACCTTCATGACTTTCCTTCCTTCGCACAACCGCCGTCGCCGCAGCCGGCGCCGGGGGAGACGGCGAGGGCAATCTCCTGATCCGACATCATGCCCAGCGCCGGCGACAGGCGGTGGCGGCGCGTGGAGACCCACTCGACGATCCCGCGCGCCAGCGGAAGGAGCGCGGGCCGCGCGAAGCGGAAGGACCACTCGCGGTAGTCCTGAAGGGCCCAGAGGCATGCGATCCAGGCCTCGGGGCCGCGGTAGACGTCGCCTTCGTCGCTCACCACTACCAGCTCCTCCGGCTCCGACGACGACAGCGACGGGAAGCGGCGCCGGGCGTCCTCCGAGTCCGCGGCCAGGAGCTCGAGGGGCACGATCTGCTTCTGCCCCTCGAGCCAGCGGCGCGCCTTCGAGCACAGGCCGCAGCGCGCGTCGTAGAGGACGGTCAGGGAGCGCACGGCCGCCTCACACCCTCACCGGGATCCGGGCTGACGGCGGGACGGGCGGCGCGACTTCGCGCAGCGCTCGGCGGCGCAGCCGGGAGAACACGATCATGTTCATGAAGTGCATCCCGCCCAGGACGAGCAGCACGAGGCCGATCTTGGTGCTGAGCAGCTCGATCGCGGTCTGCATGTCCACCGGCATCTGCGAGAACTTGAGGGCGAGCGTCACGTACCCGATGTTGATCAGGTAGAAGCCGACGACGAGCAGGTGGTTGACGGAGTCGGCCAGCGGCTCGTTGCCGTGGAAGGCGTCCACGAGGAAGATCCGGCCGTTGCGGTGGAGCGTGCGCGCCACCCAGATGGTGAGCGCGACGCTGATGGCCACGTAGACCAGGTAGCTCCAGACGGGGTAGGTATTGGGCGTCATCTCGTCCTCCTGCCCATTCCTACAGGGACGGCCGGCCAAGGTTGTATCGGGGGACGAGCGTCCACCCGAGGAGGCCGGTTAGGACGAACCCCAACGCGTTGAGCGGCCCGTGGATACGCGCCATCTGGGCGATCGAGATGACGGGGTGCGATGTGACTTCGCCCACCGCGTAGGCCAGGGCAAGGGCCATGGCGGCGAAAGCGGCGACGGAGGACAGGGCCAGGAGCGTGCGGGCCGCGGGCGGAACCCGCGGGACCACGCGCACGAGCGTGAGCGCACCCAGGCCGCAGACGGCGAGGGCGACGATGCCGGCGGCGACGACCTCGAGGACGGGCGAGAACGTGATGCCGGCCGCGAGCAGGAGGGGGCCCGCGATGGCGCCACTGGCGATGACGCCGAACACGCGGCCGCCTCCCACGGCGCGGCCGACGTTTCCCACGAGCACGAGCGTCGCGTAGGCCGCGTAGTGGAAGTGGACGGCGGTGAGCAGGATCAGCGGCTCCTCGAAGCCCAGCACGCCGAGGCCGAGACGCGAGAGGACCAGCCAGCCGCCGCCGACCGGCAACAACAGGCAGCCGGCGCACACGGCGATCTGGGCCATCGTCGCGGAGTGCCGGAGCCGCGCCAGCCCGTGCCACGCGACGAGCGCCGTCACGACCATCCAGACGCCCGCGAGCGCTCCCGCGACGGCGCCGCGATGAACGAAGAACGACGCCACCACCGCCAGCGCCGCCCACGGCTGAATCCGTCGCGCCGCCCAGAGCGCGGGCGTGGCGTCCGCGGGAGCGGCGGTGAGTCGCATGGCCAGCGGCGCCACCACCACCGGCGCGAGCAGGAACAGGATCTCGATGGGCCCGAGCGCGCTCATGAGGTACCTCCTGCCTTTCCGTACAGGAAGGGGAGGCCGCAGTTACGCTCGGATCAGCGGGCGCGGACGACGTAGGCGGCGAGGTCGCTCACCGGGGGTACCAGGGCCAGCAGCGCCCCCAGCCAGAGCCGCCATTCGCGGCGGAGCGGACGCGACGCGCGCCAAGCCTGGAGGATCGCCATCCAGAAGAGGAACACGACGGCGATCTCGATCACCCCTCCCAGGATCGGGATGTAGGCGAAGGCCCACTGCGCCCCGCGATCCTCGAAGAGGAGGCGCAAGGCGTAAACGCTCACGGACAGGATCCCGATTCCGAGGACCATCCGCGATTCCCGTAAGGGCTGGTCCGGCCGCGCCCGTTCCAATCGCTCGTCACGCCAGTGCCGGCGCAGCGCGCCCTGCGCGGCCACGGCCACCGCGATGGCGCCGAGGGCGGCGAGGGTCGGCCAGGTCTCGAAACGCGCGCGCGAAAGGATGCGGCCGTCAGGCAGTCGTTCGTTGCCCAGCATGATGAGCGGCTGCACCTCGCCCGGCGCGACGACCTTCGGGGTCACGGAGACGAGCAGGGCCCAGAGCGCGACCGCGGTGGCGAGCGTGAACACGAGGGCGGCCGCGCGCAGCCAGTCGCGCTGGTCGGGCAGGAGGTCGTCGACGGCGCCCTCAC
>Ga0111539_10001010_pt1 | contig 36883 bp, 31 predicted proteins | sample RhiMethybrSRZTD1_FD_79667 | JGI IMG/M metagenome (GOLD analysis project Ga0111539, IMG submission 79667) | Populus rhizosphere microbial communities from Tennessee, USA - Rhizosphere MetaG P. TD hybrid SRZTD1 (version 2) (version 2) | ecosystem: Host-associated > Plants > Roots > Rhizosphere >...
CTCGCGACGCCCGACGTCACGATCGCGGACATGATTGGCGACCTCGATCCGATCAAGGCCGCGCGGTCCGGTCTCGATCTGGCCGACGAGCTGACCATGCACTACGGCCTGGTCCCGCGATCCAATCGCGGCATCTTCGCCATCAATGAGCTGCCGGATCTGGCGGGCAAGATTCAGGTGGGCCTGTTCAACATCCTCCAGGAGGGGGATGTGCAGATCAAGGGCTACCCGATTCGGCTGCCGCTCGACGTGCTGATGGTTTTCAGCGCGAACCCCGAGGACTACACGGCGCGCGGCAAGATCATCACGCCGTTGAAGGACCGCATCGGGTCGGAGATCCGCACCCACTACCCCGCGACACGCGGCGACGCGATGGCGATCACCGCCCAGGAAGCCTGGCTCAGTCGCGGCGACGTGAGCATTCCGGAATACGTGCGGGAAGCCGTCGAAGAAGTCGCGTTCCAGGCACGCGCCGATCAGAAGATCGACAAGCGGTCGGGCGTCAGCCAGCGCCTGCCCATCTCCCTCCTCGAGAACGTCCTCTCGAATGCCGAACGGCGCGCCCTCCTGGCCGGCGAGCCGGTCATCGTGCCGAGGATGACCGACATCTACGCGGCTCTGCCGGCGATCACCGGCAAGTTCGAGCTCGAATACGAAGGTGAGCTGCGCGGCGCAGACAACGTCGCCAAGGACATCATCCGCGGCGCCGTTGGCACCGTTTTCAATGGCTACTTCGCGAACGCCGATCTGAGGCAGGTCACGGAGTGGTTCGACCTCGGAGGGAACCTGCAGATCGACGATACGCTCCCGGCCGAGGAGCTCCTGGCACGCGCCTGTGACGTACAGGGGCTTCGGGAGCTGGCCATGCAGGCCGGCATCGACCGCAACCCGCCGGCGCCGCTCCTGGCCTCGGCGGTCGATTTCGTGCTCGAGGGTCTCTACGCGCAGAAGAAGATCAGCCGTTCGGACGAATTCCAGTACCAGTCGGCCGAGCCGCCGCGCCGGCCGACTCCGCGCGGCGTGCAGACCGAACCAATGATGGAGCGCGACATTCCCAACGTGGCGGGCAAGAAGAAGTATTACAACTAATCCGTAGTCCGCAGCCCGTCGTCCGCAGGTTATATTTCGCGGACCGCGGGCCGCGGACCGCGGACTGCGGTCGCAGCGTATGAAATACCGCTATTCCAAATTCCGCCCCGAAGACCTCGACGGCCTCGACCTCGAAGAGCTGTTGTCGAAGCTGTCCGACCTGCTGCTGTCGAGCGGCTTCGACAACCCGTACGGCTCGTCCTACGACGACGAGGAAGGAGTGTCGGCCGAGGCGCTGCACGACGCCATCATGGAGGCGCTCCTCAATGGCGGGTTGATGTCCGACGAGATGCTGGAGCAGCTGCTCGGCAAGGACTGGCAGAATTCAGACGATGCGGAAGAGCGGATCGAGCAGCTGATCCAGCAGATTCTCCAGAAGCTGCAGCATCAGGGCTACCTGACCGGACCACCCGACCTCGAAGCCGCTCGCGCCGAGCGCAATCGTCCCGGACGCGGCGGGCGCGGGCCGGAGACGAACTTCAAGTTCGAGATCACCGACAAGAGCCTCGACTTTCTGGGATACCGGGCCCTGCGCGATCTGCTCGGATCCATCGGCCGCAGCAGCGTCGGCCGTCACGATACGCGCGAGATGTCCACCGGGATCGAGGCGAGCGGCGCGCCGAAGCAGTACGAATTCGGCGACACGATGAACATCGATGCGGGTGGAACGATCCTCAATGCGGTGATGCGGGCGCGGGAACGGGAGCCACGTCCCGGTCCCTTTTCCATCGAGGTCGACTACGAAGACCTGATGGTCGTGCAGGGCGAGTATCAGAGCTCGTGCGCGACCGTGCTCATGCTGGACTGCAGCCACAGCATGATCCTCTACGGCGAAGATCGCTTCACCCCCGCGAAGCGCGTCGCGCTCGCGCTCGCGAACCTGATCCGCCTGCAATACCCGGGCGACGCGTTGAACGTCGTGCTGTTCCACGATTCCGCCGAGGAGATTCCGCTGAGCCGGCTGGCGAGGGTCCGCGTCGGCCCCTATTACACCAACACACGCGAAGGCCTGAAGCTGGCGCGCCGGGTGCTGGAGCGGCAGCGGAAGGACATGCGGCAGATCGTGATGATCACCGACGGCAAACCGTCGGCGCTCACCCGCCCCGACGGGAAGATTTACCGCAACGCGTTCGGCCTCGATCCCTTCATCGTGTCAGAGACGTTCGCGGAAGTGGCGGCGTGCCGCAAGGCCGGGATCCTGATCAACACGTTCATGCTCGCCCGCGATCCCGACCTGGTCAGCTTCGTGCGCCGGGTCGCGCAGATCTGCCACGGCAAGGCGTACTTCACGACGCCGAGAACGCTCGGTCAGTACGTGCTGATGGACTACATGGACAAAAAGACGAGGACAGTGCATTGATGCCTGTCAGTTGCCGGTTTCCAGTCGCCAGTTGCCAGTCGCGAAGGCAACTGCACTCGCGCTGCTGGAAACTGGAAACTGGAAACTGACCACGCACATGCTTCCACCGACGATCCCCCTCTTCCCGCTGCCGAACGTCGTCCTGTTCCCGAACGTGTTTCTGCCGCTCCACATCTTCGAGCCGCGTTACCGGGAGATGGTGGCCGACGCCTTGACTGGCGACCGGATCATCGGGATGGTGCTGTTGCGGCCGGGCTGGGAGGCCGACTACGAGGGCCGGCCGCCGATCTATCCCGTCGGCTGCGCGGGCCTGATTACCTTCTCCGAACAGCACGCCGACGGCCGCTACAACATCGTCCTGCGGGGGCTCGAGAAGTTCCGGGTCGAAGGCGAGGATCACAGCCGCAGTTACCGGGTCGCCGACGTCGAGTCGCTGATGGAGGAGCCGAGCGAAACCGATCGCGCGATCATCCGGGAGGAGCGGCGCAGGCTCGAAGCGCTGCTGGTGCCGCAACCGCAGGGCGGACGCGGAGTCGATCCGAAGGTCCCCCCGTCGATGGCCGATGAAGACCTGGTCAACGCGCTCGCGCAGTATCTCGATCTCGAACCGGTCGAGAAGCAGGCCCTGCTCGAGCGTGAAGGACTGGTGGAGCGCTGCCGATCCCTCATCGATCTGCTCGAGATGAAGGTGATCGTCGCCCAGCGGACCTGGAGCGCCGGCTCGCACTAGTCAAGGCAAAGACCCTTTTGGCAAGAGGGCCAGGAGTTCAGGAGAAACCCAAGGTCTCCTGAACTCCTGGCTCTCCTGCTAAAGCTCTTTGATCCACGGCGTCGATATACTGACCACATGCGGATGCTGACGGCGGTGATGGTCGGGCTTCTGGTGGCGGCGCCGGACACTGCGCACGCGCAGACCGGGCGGAAATCCTCCACGAAGCCCAAGCCCAAGCCGGCTCCGGTGCAGCCCCGCGTCGACCCCGCCAAGGTGACCTGCCCCGAGAGTCTCGGCACCGGCGTTCGGACCGGCGACCAGTACTGCTTCGTGATCGCCGGCCGCGACCCGGCGCAGGGCGTGATCATCGACATCCCGCCACACTCCGGTGATGTGACGCTCCGCTTCGATCTGCACAACCGGCACACCTACTCGGAAGAGCAGATGCGTGCCGGTCGCGGATATGCCAAGTACACCGCGGGGATCGGCGTCCTGTCTCTGAAAGGCGAGCTCATCGAACGCGCCGCCATTCAGACCGAGTTCCGCTCGGCGAAGGACATCTACGAGCGGATCACCGGCGGCGCCGGGCCAGGCGGCGTCAAGGCGGTGGCGCCGGTCGGCCTCGAAGAAATCAGCATCACCGTTCCCGCCGAGTACGACCAGGTCAGCCTGCTCGGCGAAGTGCTCGACGCCTACACCCCGGCCGGACGCGAATCGGCCTCACCCGGACGTCCGGTCGCGATCGTGAGCAAGGTGACGGTCGAATACCGGCCGAAGCCGGCGCCGAAGCCCCCCGCCCGCAAGGGGCGATGAGGCTACCGCTTCGCGCCTAGTCGCGCCCGCGCCTTCGCCTGGAACTCGCGATCCTCCGGCGCCCAGTCCGGATCAATCGGCGCGTCGATCACCTTCTGCAGCTCCGCTCGCGCTTCCGCGTCCCGACCGAGATCGAACAGCGTCTCCGCCAGAAAGAAGTGCGAGGCGGTACTCTGCGGGGCATAGGTCAGCGACTGGCGCAGGTGGGCTTCTGACTTCTGTTTGCTGCCGCCAAACAGACCTGGCACCTTGTAGTACCAACGCCCGAGCGCACGATCCGCCGACCCTTCCTGAAACGCAGGATCGATCTTCAGGACGGTCAGCAGCGCATCCTTGATCTGCCCCCGATACTTGATCCCTTGTCGCAAACCGAACGACTCGGCGAGCGCCCCCATGTTCGCCGCCAGCCAGAAATGCCCCTCGGGCCGCTCCGGCCGGAGGCCGGCTGCCGTTTTCGCGGCTGCGATTCCGTCGTCGAGAATCTTCTTGCGGTCCGCCTCGGGGGCATGACCGCCGAGCCAGTAGCGCGTCCGTGCAAGCTTCCAGGCTGCCTCGAAGTCCTGCGGATGCGCGGTCAACCGCTCCTGCCACAACCGCTCGGCCTCGCGGGCACTGGCGAGGTCGTCCCGCTTCGCGTAGAGCGCGTCCGGGTCTCCGTTCTGTGCCGTTACCCGTGGAGCAGGCAGCGACGCGGCCGTGCCGGCGTGGCCGGGAACGGCAAAGGCCGCGATATAGAATGCGAGGATGCAGGAAATCATCCGACAATTGCTCGCGGAACTGGGCGAGGACCCGTCGCGCGAGGGGCTGCTCAACACCCCGAAGCGCGTCGAGAAGGCGCTCGCGTTCCTGACGAGCGGCTACGCGGCGGATGTGGACGCCACGCTCAACAACGCGCTCTTCAGCGTCGATTATAACGAGATGGTGATCGTGCGGGACATCGACTTCTACAGCCTGTGCGAGCATCACCTGCTCCCCTTCTTCGGCAAGTGCCACGTCGCCTACATCCCGCAGGGGCGCGTGCTCGGTCTCAGCAAGATTCCACGGCTCGTCGACATCTTCGCCAGGCGTCTGCAGATCCAGGAACGGTTGACCAACCAGATCGCCGAAACCCTGCGCGAGAAGGTCGACCCGCTCGGCGTGGCCGTCGTGATGGAAGCCACGCACCTCTGCATGGCGATGCGAGGCGTCGAGAAGCAGAACTCGGTCGCGACGACGAGCGCGATGCTCGGCGTCTTCCGCGAGGACGCGCGCACGCGGATGGAGTTCCTGGAGCTGATCAAGCGTCCGGAGCTGAACTCACGCGCGGTGATGATGCCGATGGGGCTGGCGGGGGTGCACGAGTAAGGGAGAAGTACTGGCGTTTTGTTCTCCCTTCTCCCTTTTCCCTTCTCCCTTTTAAACTCTCTCCACTATCGCCGCAATCCCCTGTCCCCCGCCGATGCAAGCAGACGCCAGGCCCCGCGCGGCGTTTCGGCGTTGCAACTCCAGCGACAGTGTCAGCAGCAGGCGAGTACCGGTCATTCCGAGGGGATGGCCGAGCGCGATTGCGCCACCGTTCACGTTGACCCGCTCGCGATCGAGACCCAGCTCCTTCTCCACCGCCAGGTACTGCGCGGCGAAGGCTTCGTTGATCTCGAAGAGATCAATGTCGTCGAGGGTCAGCGAGGCGCGCTGCAGGGCCAGGCGCGTGGCCGGTGCCGGGCCCATGCCCATCAGCGACGGGTCGACGCCGACGATTGCCCAGCCTGTGAGTCGCGCAAGCGGAGTCAGGCCCCGATCTCTGACCGCGCGCTCTGACGCGAGGACCAGCGCCGCGCCGCCGTCGACGATGCCGGACGCGTTGCCGGCAGTCACGCAACCATTCTTGCCGAATGCCGGCGGCAACTTCGCGAGCGTCTCCATCGTCGTGTCCGGCCGCAGGTGATCGTCTTGGGTCACCATCTCGACGCCTTTGCGCGTCTTCACCTCCACCGGCACCACTTCGCCCTCGAAACGTCCTTCGGCCCAGGCGCGCGCGGCGAGCTGCTGACTGCGCACCGCGTACTCGTCCTGCGCCTCGCGAGGAATGCCGTACTTCGTCGCGCAGTTCTCGGCAGTCGCCGCCATCGTGCAGCCGCAGTGCGTGTCGAGCAGAGCCGACCAGAGCGTATCTTCGAGCTGCCCCTGGCCGAGCCGCAGACCGCTTCGCAGCCCGCGGATCACGTGCGGCACCTGGCTCATGCTCTCCGTCCCGCCGGTGAGGACGATGTCGGCTTCGCCGAGCAGGATCATCTGCGCGCCGCTGATCGCCGCCTGGATGCCTGAACCGCACAACCGGTTGACCGTCAGCGCCGGGACTTCGACGGGCACGCCAGCCTTGAGCGCGATATGACGCGCACCGTAGACCGCGTCACTGCTGCTCTGTTGCACGTTGCCGAACACGGCATGCTGCACCGCGTCGGCTGGAACCCCGCTCCGCTCGAGCGCCGCTTTCGACGCGATGGCGGCGAGGTCGATCGCAGAAACGTCGCGAAGCTTGCCCGCATATTCGGCCATTGGGGTACGCGCGCCGCCGAGGATGTAGATGCGTGTGGGCATGGGCTGTTTATGATTGCTGAATTCTTCTCATGATCGCATCCCCCGCTTCGCGGGTCCCGAGCGACCCGCCGATATCCTGCGTCACCTGATTGTCCTTAACCGTCGCGAGCACCGCGGCGTCAATCGCGGCAGCCTCGCGAGTAAGCCCCAGCGTCTCCAGCATCAGCGCCGCAGACGCAATCGCGCCGATCGGGTTGGCGATGTTCTTTCCCGCGAACTTCGGCGCCGAGCCGTGGACCGGCTCGAACATCGACGTCCTGCCCGGGTGGATGTTGCCCGAAGCCGCCATGCCGAGGCCGCCCTGGAAGGTTGCGGCAAGGTCGGTGACGATGTCGCCAAACAGGTTGTTGGTGACGATGACCTCGAACTGCCCGGGATCGAGGACCATGTACATCGCCAGCGCATCGATGTAGTAGTGGGTCGCGGCGATCTCGGGATATGCGGGCGCGAGCTCGTGAAAGACCCGCTGCCACAGCGCGTGGCCGGCCGTCATCGCGTTGCTCTTGTCGGCCATGCAGACCCGTTTCAGGCCGCGCCCCCGCGCGAACTCGAAGGCATGCCGGATGATGCGGTGCACGCCTTTCCAGGTATTGACCTCCTCCTGGATCGCCACCTCGTCTTCGGTGCCCGGCTTGAAGCGGCCGCCGACGCCGACGTACAGCCCCTCGGTGTTCTCGCGGAAGACGCTGAAATTGACGTCCGCCGGCGTTCGCCCTTTCAGCGGGCAGAGCCGCTCGTCGAGCAGCCGGACCGGGCGGTAATTGATGTAGAGGTCGAGCTCGAAACGCGTTCCGAGCAGGATGTCGCGGGCGTGGCGATTGTCCGGGACGCGGGGGTCTCCCAGGGCGCCGATGAACACGGCGTCGAACTGCCGGAGGAGGTCATAACCGTCCGGCGGCAGCGTCACACCGGTTTTCAGGTAGTGGTCGGCGCTCCACGGAAGGTGCTCGAGCGTCAGGCTGACGCCGAACCGCCCCTCGATGGCGGCGAGCACCTTGACCGCCTCGCGGGTCACGTCCTGCCCGATCCCGTCCCCGGCGATGATCGCGATCTTCACCGTTCGTCCCACTCCTCGCTGCTGCGAGTCCATCGCGCCTGATTGTTGATCGGAGGCACGGCGCGGCACCTCACGTCGGGTCTCAGCTGAGCCGGCTGGGGCCTGCCTACCCCACTCCAAGGCCAGTTCGTCACTCGTCGCACTATCCATCACGTTGGATTCGAGAATCCGTTATTTCGTGATTAGTCGCTGCAATACAGTGTCGGAGTGCGTGCAAATGCCGGCAGTTCTGTGGCTTTCCGGCAGGCACGACGTATGCTTTTTGGCGATTCGACCCTCACAACATTCTTTCGAGGGAAACGGTCGGCGCCGGTGAATCGGCGAACGGCTCGTTGCGATGGCAACGCCCGCCCACCCACCACCGACGGCGGCTCAGGAGAGCCGGCTGACGGGCCCAATCAACGGCAACCGGGGCTCAGACGCCAGCGGAGTGCCGCGATTCGTCCCAAATGTGTGATGTGGCCGATTTCCTGAGCTAGGATCCCGATCGTTCACAGGTGCGGTTTTACAGGAGGATCTTGATGTCCGCATACCTCGCTCACGCGCCGCGGTGGCTGCGATCCGCTGTTGCGCTGGCGGTATTTCTCACGCTCTCAGCCTCGGCTGCGGCGCAGACGGAGACGGGCCGAATCACCGGTGTCGTCACCGACGCGACCGGGGGCATTCTGCCCGGCGTCACCGTGAACGCGAAGGCGGTCGGCACGGGCGCCACGCGAACGGTGGTCACCGACTCCGCGGGGCAGTACGTGTTCGCCAACCTGCCGCCGGCGCAGTACGAGATCACGACTGAGCTTGCGGGCTTCAACCCGGCGAATTCGAAGGTGACGGTGACCGTCGGCGGCGCCTTCAACGTTCCGCTCAGGATGGACGTCGCCGGCACCAAGGAAAACATCAACGTCGTCGCCGAGGTTCCGCGAATCAACACCACCAACGGCGAAGTCTCGACGACGATCACCGAAACGCAGATTCGCGAGCTGCCGACGATCACCCGCAACGTGTACGACCTGGTCGCGGTTGCGGGCAACGTCTCGGGTGGCAAGGTCGCCGACGGCGAGGAATGGACCACGACCACGCGGGGCACCGGCTACAACATCAACGGCCAGCGTGCCTCGAGCACCAACATCCTGCTCGACGGATCGGCGAACAACAACGAGTTCGACACGACGGTCGGGCAGAACATCCCGCTCGATTCCGTGCAGGAGTTCAGCGTCGTCACCAGCAACTTCTCGGCGCAGTACGGCCGGGCGACCGGCGGCGTTGTCAACGTGCTGACCAAGTCGGGGACGAACAACTTCCGCGGCACTGGCTACGAGTTCTATCGAAGCGACGGGCTCTCGACCAACACCTTCGACAACAAGGCGAACGAGATCGAGAAAGGCGAGTTCACGCGTCATCAGCTGGGCTTCAGCATCGGCGGGCCGATCAAGCGCGACAAGATGCATTTCTTTTCGAACCTGGAATACACCCGGGTGCGGAGCGCGGACACGGTGATCAGCTGGGTCCCGACGCCGCAGTTCATCGCGGCCAGCAACTCTGCGACCCAGGCCTTCTTCTCGGCGTACGGCGGCAGCGTCTCGCCGAGCAGCACCGTGCTGACGCGTGGTGAGGTGTCCAGCATCATCAACGCGACCGGCACGGGTGCGTTCCAGTCCCTGCCGGCCGGCATGCCAATCTTCGCCAGGGTCGAGAAGTCGCTCCCGCTCGACGCGGGCGGAGGCGACCCGCAGGATGACTACCAGTGGGTGACGCGCGTGGACTTTACCCTGGGCAACAGCGGTCAGCTGTACGTCCGGTATGCTCTGCAGGACCAGCAGGCGGAGGCCGGCACGAATTCACGGAGCCCGTACGAGGGATTCGACACCGGGTACCTCAACAAGAACCACAACATCCTGGCTTCGTACACCCGTGTGTTCGGCTCGACGTTCACGACGCAGTCAAAAGTCACGTGGAACCGTCTGCTTGGAGATCAGCCGCTGAACGGCGACTACCAGCCGACCCTTTACATGAACCCGACCACGCCGGTGACACTTCAGGGGTACCGCGTTACTTTCCCCGGATACCTCCCGTGGAGCCCTGGCAATGCGATACCGTTCGGCGGTCCGCAGAAGCTGCTGCAGCTTTATCAGGACCAGACGTGGATTCGTGGCAAGCACGATTTCCGCTTCGGTGGGTCATACGTGAACATCGCGGACGACCGCACGTTCGGTGCGTATGGGAACGCTGTTGAGGCGTTGAACTCGACTTCTGCGGCGCTGCCCTCGCTCGACAACTTCGTGCTCGGTCGACTTGCGCAATTCCAGACGGCAATCAATCCCGAGGGTTTTCCGGGCGGGACTTACACCACGCCCGTCAGCCTCCCCAGCTTCACCAGCTTCAACCGTTATAACGAGTTCGCCCTCTACGCGAACGACAACTGGAGCGTGGGCAACCGCGTGACGGTGAACCTCGGAGTACGGTACGAGTATTACGGACCGCAAACGAAGAGCGAGCCGAAGTACGACTCCAACTTCTATTACGGTGACCCGAATGCGTCGGTGAACCATGGCTCACCGGCAGACATCGTGCGTGCGATCGCCTCTGGAAGTGTGATGCCGACGAATGTGAGCCCGATCGGCGCGCTCTGGAAGTCGGACTGGAACAACTGGGCACCGCGCCTGGGCTTTGCCTGGGATGTGATGGGCGACGGACGCACCAGCGTCCGCGGCGGCTACGGCATGAGCTACGAGCGCAACTTCGGCAACGTCACGTACAACGTGCTGTTCAACCCGCCCAAGTACCTCGTCGCGTCAATTGGGGCTGCGGATGTTGGCGGCAACCTGCCAATCTTCGTCGATAATGCTGGCCCGTTCGGTGGTGTTGCCGGTGTGACCAAGACGATTCCCGCTGGGTCTCTGCGTCATGTGGACCAGAACATCGAGACGGCATACGCACACTTCTACGGCGCGTCTCTTCAGAAACAGATTGGCCAGGCCCTGACGGGGAGCGTCGAGTACACAGGCTCGAGTGGACGCAAACTTTACGATCTTGCCGACCCCAACAAAGTCGGAGCCGCTCTGGTCTACCTGGGAACGGGCACGGCCACGACGCGCCCGAACGCGCAATACAACTGCATTGGTTGCGCATTCAACACGCGCGGCAACCGCGGGAGGTCGCAGTATCACGGCGTGACCGTGGGCCTCGATGTGCGCCAACTCGCCGATACGGGTATCCAGATGTCGGCGAAGTACACGATCAGCAGCGCGCACGACAACCTGAGCACCACGTTCAGCGACGACGGCAACAACAACTTCAACCTTGGATATCTGGACGCGTACGATCCGATGCTCGACTGGGGCTACGCGCAGTTCGACGTCAGGCATCGTCTGGCGCTGTCCGGCGTGTGGGTGCTGCCGTTCGGTCGCGGCGCCAGCGGAGTCACCAAGGCGCTGGTCTCCGACTGGCAGCTGAACTGGATCTACACCGCGCGTACCGGATATCCGTTCACGCTCTGGGATTGCACGAACGGCCTTCGCCTCTGCATGCGTGCGGAGAACCCTGACGGTGTCGATCTAAAGGCGACAAGTGGGACTTCGACGGACAACCCGAACGAGTTCTCGCTGCTCGATCTCACGCCTCTGGTCGCACATGCCGGCGGATATGTGCACCCGCTCACCGGCAACAGCGACTTCGGCCCCTACCCGGCCGACATGACTGAGCGTGACGCGGTTCGTGGCCCCGGCTACTGGAACGTGGACTTCGGGCTCAGCAAGCGCGTTCGCTTTGGGACCCGTGCGGTGCAGTTCCGTATCGAGGCGTACAACCTGTTCAACCACGCCAACCTGTTCCCGAATACCGGGACCGCTGATGTGAGCAGCTTCACCGAGATCACCGGATTGAAGCAAGGCAACCGGCGCGTTCAACTGGGCGCCAAGTTCGAGTTCTAGGACTTTCGGCGCCGCTACAGTGACGGGGGGCCGCAAGGCCCCCCGTTTTTTTATGCCCGAGCGATCGCCTCTACGTCCCGTGAGCGCGGTGATCGTGCTCGCGTTGGTGCTCGCCGTCGGTGTCCCGGCGGCCGGAGTCCAGCGGCGCGGGGCCCAAATCGCATCACCCTCGATTCGTCCGACGACGTGGTCGGAAGCGCGGCCAATCGTCGAACGCCTCGTGGACGCGCTGCCGCGATCACTCGCGGAGATTCCTGCTGCAGAGCGCCCGTCGCATTGGGGTGGTTGGCTCGCAACCCGGCGTCAGGCGCTCGCCGCCCGCATCGCCCAGGGCGACGTCGACTCGATCGTGAACCTGCTGCTGTTCGGCACGAGGTTCACCAGGCAGCCGCGTATCACCGCAAAGCTCCTGCGCGAGCTCGATCAACGCTGGAAGGCTGGCGACAAATCCGCTCAGGAAACATTGGCGCGACAGTACCAGCAGCGATCGACGGATATCGTCGCCGCGGCCGCCGATCCGCGCGCGGCCGAACGGATGCGCGATGTCCGCCGCGTCCTCGCCGCTCACGGCCACGACGTCACGACGCCGCAGGGCCGCACCAGCTCGGTCGAGTACCTGTTCACCAACGTCGCGCGGGTGAGGGAGGAGGCAGCGCGGCTGGCGGCCGATCTCGAGGCGGCACGGAGGGCGGCCGATACCACGTCAGCGTTCGCCGAGCGCTCACGCATCTTCCGCGATCGCGGGCTCGCCGGCGATTCGTCGGTGCTGACCCAGTTCGCGGTGGACCGCGCGATCTGCGGGCTGCGCGACAACGGCTTGCTCTCAGCCGGCCCAGTGACGCGTGCCGCGGTCGTCGGGCCCGGGTTGGACTTCGCGGACAAGCAGGAGGGTTTCGACTTCTACCCGCCGCAGAGCCTTCAACCCTTCACGCTGGTCGACAGCCTTCTGCGATGCAACCTCGCTGAACGCTCCCCGCTTCGTCCCTCGACGGTGCTCGGGACGGCCCTGAGCTCTGTCGAAGGGCTTCGGGTCACCACCCTCGACATCAGCCCCAGGGTCAACGCGCACCTGCGCGCGGCGGTCGCCCGTGCCGCCTACCGGCTCGTCTTCCCCTGGGACAGCGAAGCACGCTGGACCGACGAAGCAGAAGCTTATTGGAAGCGCACCGGCAATCGCATCGGCGTACCGCTCGCGGTCGACGCCACTCCCCTGCTGGCTGGTGTTCGCGCGCGCGCAGTGACGATCTCGTCGGACATCGTCGGCATGATCCGGCCGCTGGAAGCCAGCATCGTCTCCGATCGGATCGACCTGCCCGAACGCGAGCGCTTCGATCTCGTCGTCGCCACGAACGTGCTCCTCTACTACGACACCTTCGAACAGGCGCTCGCGCTCGATGCCATCGCCGCCATGTTGCGGCCCGGCGGCGTCCTGCTGACCAATGACGCCGTGCTCGAAGTGCCCGAGATCCCGATGCGCTCGCAGGGCTACATGAACGTGGCGTTCTCGGACCGTCAGGGCGACGGCGAGCGGATGGTGTTCTATGTGAAGCAATGATCTGGTTTCGCGGTCCGCCGTCCGCGGGCTGCGGGCTGCGGGCTGCGGGCTGCGGACTTATTGCTACTCGTACCGCAGCGCGCGAATCGGGGAAATCCGGGACGCGCGCCATGCAGGGAGGAACGAGGCCCCGAGCGCGCAGGTGAGCAGGATGCCGATGCTGATGGCGAACACGGGGACATCCCCCGCCTTCACACCAAAGAGCTGCGTCTCGATGTAGCTCCCGGTCAGGTACGCTGTCGTCGCGCCTGCGGCCAGGCCGATCAGGACCACAGCCACCATCTCACTCATCACCAGCCGGAGCACTGCGCGTTGCGGCGCGCCGAGTGCCATCCGAATCCCGATCTCGCGGGTGCGCCGCGTCACGACGAAGGCGAGGACGCCGTGGAGGCCGACGATGGCGAGGACCGTCGCGAGCAGGGCGAATCCGCCCGACAGGAATGAGAGCATGCGCTCGTTGGCGAGGCGCATGTCGAGCTGATCATTCATCATCCGCATGTCGAAGACGACGAGGTTCGAGTCCACACGGCGAACCTGTTCGCGCAAGAGCGGCATGATCCGCCGCGGGTCACCCTGGATACGCGCATAGACCGTCACGCTCCCGACGCCCCGGATGCGCGAGTCGAGGTTGACGAATGTCTGGCGCGGAATCTCGCCCCGCACGTCGTGATACCTGGCGTTCCCGAACACCCCGATGATTTCCGTGTCCGGCGTCACGCTCCGGCCCTGCCCGAGCTGCCGCCCGAGCGGATAGGATCCCTTCAGGTAATCATTCACCAGCGCTTCGTTGATGAGGCAGAGCTTTCGTGATCCGCCCCAGTCGTTCCAGGAGAAGTCACGTCCCATCTTGACCGGGATGCCCAGTGCATCGAAGTACCCCGGAGTCACGGCGTTGAAAAAGCTCCACGGCACGTTGCCATCCTTCGCCTCGGCGCCGGGAATGCTGATCTGACTGTCCCATCGTCCACCCGTCAGCAGGCGCGACGAGTTGGCGCCTGCCGCTTTGACGCCGGGGACAGTGGTCAGGTCCTCGAGCAGCCCGCGGAACACCTGGAGCTTCCGCTGATCCTCATACTGCGTGGCAGGACGCACCCCGAACATCACCACGTTCTCGGCATCGAACCCGAGGCTGACCTTCCGCAGATTGTCGAGCGTGCGCACGAACAGGCCGGCGCCAATGAGGAGCAAGAGCGACAGGCAGACCTGAAGGGCCACGAACATCTTCCGGAGCCGCACGTGGCCCTGCCCGCCAGTGACGGACCCCGCTTCGTCCTTGAGCGTCGCTGCTGCGGCGACCCGGGAACCACGAAGCGCCGGCACGAGGCCGAAGACGACCGCCGTCGCGAGCGTCACTGCTGTCGTGAACAGGAGCACTCGAGCATCGGGCGTCGCCGACAGACCGAGGACAGCGCGGTCGTAGGGCAGAAATCGCACCAGCCCGCGGGTCAGCCAGATGCTGAGGAACAGGCCGACTGCGCCGCCGGCGATCGCGAGGATCACGCTTTCCACCAGCAGTTGACGCACGACCCGCCAGCGGCCGGCGCCAAGCGCGCTGCGTATGGCGATCTCCCGCTGCCGTGCGGCGGCGCGGGCCAGCAGGAGGCTCGCCACGTTCGTACAGGCGATGAGCAATACGACGGCAACCAGCCACTGCAGGACGACGAGCGGCCGTTCGAACGTCCTTCGCAGCGCCGACAGGCCGCGGTCCGCGGGAACGAGCAAGAGGGTCTGGCGGAGAAAGCGTTCCTTCGTGTCCGGGAACTTCGCGAAGAACTCCCCCTTGACCTCCTCCTGTTTGCGCTGCTCGTGCAGGACCCGCATCGCGGTCTGGGCCTGCTCGAGGGTGACGCCCGGCTTCAGTCGGGCGGTCAGATAGAACCAGTGATAACGCTCGTTCTCGAGATCGGTCTTGAAATCCGGCGCCAGAATGACCTTCGCCCTGATCGGCGCCCAGAGCTGGGTGAGCAATCCGGCGTTGGTCCCCCCAAATTCAGGAGCAGCGACGCCGACAATCGTGAAAGGCGTGCCGTTCAACTTGATCGTCGATCCCACCACGTCCTGCCGCCCGCCGTAACGCACTCGCCAGAAGTCGTACTGAAGGACCACCACGGGGCTGCCGGTCGAATCGTCGTCGGTGGCGAGCACTCGTCCGATGTGCGGCCTGACGCCGAGCACCTGGAAGAAGTTGCCGGCGACCCATCCCGCATCGACCATCTCGCCACGCTCGTCTGCGACCATGCTCAGCCGCTCCGGGTACTGGCCGGTGATCCCCGAGAACACCGTGTTCCGGTCGAGGAAGGCGACGTACATCGGATGCGAGAACGTGTGCAGGCCGTCTCCATTCTGCGAGCCGACGCGGCCGCCTTCCATCCGGAACTGGACCAGCTCCCGCGCGTTCTCTACCGGCAGCAGGCGCAGAAGCACCTGGTCGACCAGCGTGAAGATGGAGGTGTTGGCCGCGATGCCGAGGGCGAGTGATAGCACGGCCGTCGCCGTGAAGGCCGGCTTGAGCCGTAGCAAACGGACACCGTATCTGATGTCCTGAAGCAGCGCCTCGAAGAATCCCGCTCTCGCCATCGTCGGGTCTTGGACGCAGCGGACGGGCGTTACGTTGGCAGCAGAGGGTTGAAAAAGTTCAGGGCCGCTCTTCGTCTTCGGCGATGATGCCGTCTACGACGGAAGGCGAGGTGCGTGAATACTTCGTCGCCGTCACGAAGGCGGCGATCGCGTTCCGGGCGTGTTCCGTGAGGTCGACGAACTCCACGCCGGTGCGGTACAGCGCGGTCACGTCCGTCAGTTGGCCGATGTGGCAGTGCGCAATCCGCCCCTTGACGACGATCGAGCGGTTGCCGAGCGTGAGCCTGAAATCGTGAAGCGAATCGAGCTGCAGTGCGAACGCGGTTTCGATCTGGGCGCCGCCGACGCTGATGTCCTGAATCGTCATGGGCTGGAAAACCATGACCTCCCCCTCGACGTGCCCTTCCAGGGGGACCCGCTCGTCGTCACGCTTGTTGCCGGCCACTCGAACCTTATTATCGGGGTCTGGAACGGAGCCCTGCAGAACCGGCTCAGCCCCGCGGGATATCACGGGTGGAGGCGGTTTTTCAGCCCGGCGGTTTCCAAATCCGAAGAACACGCCAGGAAGAGAAGCAAACGGCGAGCCTAAGGGAAACCCTGAGCTACGTCGAAGGGTCAGCGAGCCTTGATGTGCTCGAGGTAATCGCCTGATGGGATGCGGCGCGCCTTGCCAAGCGGGGCGTTATAGAAGTAGACCCAGGCCTGGGCGCCGGAACCGTCCTGGAGGATCACCTCCGCCCGAGTCCGGAGGTAGAGACTGGTGTCGGGCTGCGCGGGGCTGAATCCCTCAATTACGTCGAGGGCCGGAAGCACGGTTTCCGGCTCGGTGACCTCATAGACCTCGCCCCAGGCCTGTCGATCCGGCGCCGGAACGGCGGCGGGGTACAGGCCGAGATCGAAGAGCGCGGCCTTGATCGAGCCTCGGCCCTTGTAGGTCAGCTTGTCGTCAATGCCGGCCTGCCGGCGGCGGTCGAAACCCGCCATCAACGTCCCGTAGAAGAACACCAGATCCGACACGATGAATCGCGAGAGGGTATACCGGAGGCGCTGAAAAGTGAAAGGGCCGGCAACCTGTGCTGCCGGCCCTGGATTCCTCGACTAATCGCGGGCGTCGAACCACGCGTGTAATTTCGTTTCAGTGCGCTGCGATCCCTACAGCCGGAGCTTTCGGCAACACCATCTGAAGCAGTTCGCCGGGCACGGTGAACGAGAGCTGAACCGTCTTCCCGGTGCCGCTCATCTGGATGGTCTTGAGGGCGGCCGCTGCACGCGGGTCGTTACGTCCCACCATCTCTCCGAATGCGAGCGCACCGCTCACCTGACGCCGGAGCAGCTCGGCGGCCTCGTCGTCGTTGGCCTCGAGACGCACCATCCCGGAAACGCCGCCGTTGATGTGACCGGCCGCGGCGAACCATTTCACCGGGGGAATCTGCCTGGCAATCTGATCGGGGAGCTTGGCGTGAGCGGTGAGCGCGTCGACCCGGCCGACGGCCCAGGCATTGTTGCCCTGTTCGATCTCGCTGACCAGCGTCATGATGTCGTCGTTGCTGGTCACGCTGGTGGCAGTGAGCTGCGCGTCAATGGCGCGCTTGACGGTCGCGGTGTCGCCGATGGCGACCAGGCCGTCCTCCAGGAACGCGAGGGTGCCGCCATTCGGTGCGTGGTCGTCGGCGACCTTGGAAATCAGAGTCTTGTCCTTGTAGGTCTCGATTACGCCGCCGTGCTCGACGGCCAAGGCTCGGAGCTCAGTGGGGTTGAAGTTTCCGCGGGCGACGAGCAAGGCGCTATGGGTGCCCGGAGTCACTGCCGCTACGACATACTGGATGTCGCGCTCGATGTCGATACCGGTCGCACGGCGGAACTCCTCCTGCCCCTGCTGCTGCTGGGGCATGGCCTCCTTGATCCGGAGGCGGAGCTCGGAATTCATGATGGCTCCGACGTCCGCGTAAGCGATCACCGCCGCGTCGGGCGGGACCCAACGCAGTTCGATGGGACCGGTCGAGGCGGAAAGCGCCTGAAACCCGCCGCCGTAGTAGGCGACGAGGCCTGTGCACAACCCGGCCGTCAGCACTGCCGCCGAGCCAGCCATGAAATATCGGGTGTTCCTGGTCATCGATATCACCCTCAAACAGACAGGGAGCGTAAGCCCTCTTAGAAAAGATTATACAGATCCGGTTGGTAAAAAGTTCCCTCCTTCGCTCGGATCCCTCACGTTTGCCGAGCTACGGAGGGCAAGCCCTTCCACTTCTTAAACTATTGTTCCAGCACATATTCGCGCCGTTCTACGACCCAGGCACCCAACGCCAGGAATGTAATCCAGATCAGGCCGAGCCAGAAGAGGCTGCCGAAGAGACCGGGGGTTTCCCGGAACAGGCTCTGGAGGGCGCTGATCACGCCCTCGTTGGGCATGGCGTGCGGGACCAGGCCCTGGAGGTAATAGGCGACGGTGAACTTCTTCATATAGCCGGGGAAGGCCATCGCCGCCTGCTCCCAGCCGAAAATGAACATCAGCCCGACCAGCAATGGGCGCTTCAGCTTGGCTCCGATGAACGCAAACACGGCCCCGTAGACCGCCAGCCCCAGGGAGAGGAGCGCCAGGTCCTTGAGCAAATCAATGAAGGAGGCGCCGAGCGAGCCGTTGATCGGCACGATCAGCAGGTAGACCAGCATCACCGAGGGCAGCACCACGAACACGGTGCAGACCACGTAGGCCAGGTATTTTCCCAGGAGCACTGCCCCACGCCGGATCGGGCGGACAAAGAGATAGGTAATCGTCTTGTCCTCGACTTCGTCGGCCATCAGCGAGGTGCCGTAGAACACCCCGAGAATCGGGACGATGACCCGGAGGTACAGCAGCCAGATGACATGGCCGAAGACGACCGGTCCGGGGACGAGGATCCGGGTGCGGATGCCGTCGCGCATCTGCGAGCCCTCGAAGATGGGCGCGCCGAGAAACACGAGGCCACGCACCAGCAGCGCGAACAGCACGGGCGCGCCGACGAGCAGCCCCATGAAGATCGTCCGCCGCGACCACAGCATCTCCCCGAGCGAAAGATCGAAGATGCGGAACGCGGACTTGACGAAGCCTGGGGCCGGCGGCAGGGGCCGGGACAGCGTCGTCGACTGGGCGGGGGCATCCATCGCAGGCACCTTCACTTGACCAGGTACTGGAACACGGCCGCCAGGTTGTCGTCGGGCGACGTGACCTCGTCGATCGACCCGTACTGGCCGCTTGCCGCCATCTCGGTCAGCCGGGCATAGAACATGTCCGGCTTGCCGGTTTCCACGATCACGGCCCCTTCCTCGAACTTGAGGCTGCGGACATCGCCAAACGAGAGGAACTCGCGCGCCAGCGCCCGCGGTTCCTGGGCGCGCACCGACACGGTGTGCGGGTGCTCGTCGATCAACTCGCGGATCTGGTGAACGTCGCCTTCCGCGAGGATCCGTCCGTTGTTGATCAGGAGAATGTTGCCGGTCATCGATTCGACCTCGTGCAGGATGTGGCTCGAAACGATGACGCTCTTCCCGCTGCGGGCCCACTCACGGATCATGCGAATCGTGCGGCGCCGCGCCAGCGGATCCATGCCCGCCAGGGGCTCGTCGAGAATGAGCAGCGCGGGGTCGTGCACGATCGCCTGCGCCAGCTTGACCCTCTGCCGCATGCCCTTGCTGTAGGCGCCGATCTTCTTGTTGGCGGCGTCCATCAGGTCCACGGCGGTCAGCGCCCGCTTCGCGGCCGCATCAGCATCCTGATCGGACAACCCGTTCAATCGCACGAGCGCCGTCACCCACTCGAGGCCGGTCATCCGCTCGTAGAACGAGTCCTGTTCCGGGCAGAAGCCGATTTCGAAATAGAGGTGGGAGTTGCCCCAGATCGGCTCGCCCAGGACCTTCACGACGCCTTTGCTCGGCTTCAGCTGACCGGTGATCAGCTTCATGAAGGTGGACTTCCCTGCGCCGTTCGGCCCGAGCAGCCCGGTGATGCCGGGGGGCACCCCGACCGAGACGTCGTTCAGGCCGATGACCTGTCCGTACCACTTCGAGACGTGTTCGGCCGAGACGATTTGGCCGCTCACGTGACCACCTCCACCCCGCGCACGCGCCGCTCGAGCACCGACATCGACAGCGCGATGAGTCCCACGATCACGATCAGCGACACTTGCCAGGGGGTCGTGTAGCGAGGCGCCAGCCGGAAGATGACGTCGACGACCTGCGTCACGTTGTTACTCAGCGCGAGCCAGGCGAAGCTGGTGCTGCCGCCGGTGATGCCATACATCGCGCCGTAGATCGCCTGCGAGAAGAACAGGATCCCGGAGTAGAGGATCGCCACGTAGCGGGCGCTGTTCGAGAGCGACGACAGCGCAAGCATCGTGAACGTCGCGAGCAGCACCTGCACCAGCGACGCCACGGTGATGGCAGGGAACAGGAACAGGTTCGCCTTCAGGAACGCGAAGCTCCCCGCCAGCATCACCTGGACGAACAGCAGCAGGATCGCCGGTACCCAGGTGACGAGCGCCAGGAACGTGAACAGGACGGCCGCCTTGCCCGCGATGTACTCGCTGCGCAGGAGCGGCTTCGACAGGTAGATCTGCAACGCGTTGGCACGCCGATCGTTTGCGATCAGGCCGGCGCCGACGTACACCGTGACGACGAACACGAAGAAGCCCTGCTTGTCGAGGAAGTCGCGAAAGGTCTCGGCTGACGGCGCCAGGATTTGTGCCGTTTGCGGCACGTTCGACGCGAACCAGAACGTGACCGCCCGGACGATGAACTGTCCCCACGCCATGAGGAGCAGGCCCAGGAAGACCCGCTTCTTGATGACGGACTTGATGCCGGCGGAGGCGATGACGAGCCAGCTGCGGCCGAGCGCGCTGCGCTGGCCGCCATATCGCCGGTAACTCTGATCGTGAATCGGCATGCGTTAGATCACTGTTCGCCGAGCGCCTTGGCGAAGACGTCCTCGAGCGTGGGAATGCTCGGGCGCAGGTGGCGCACCTGGACGCCGTGGCGCGCGGCGAGATCGAAAATCGCCCGTTGGTCGCGGACGGTGCCGTCGCTCGCGTGCGGCACGAACACGCGCATCACGTCCTGGTCGGTGCCATGGCACTCCATGCCGGCCTCGTGCAGGAGCTCGATGAACGCCGGCAGGTTGCCCTTGATGCGGAGCTCGAACACCCGCCCGGCGGGGCCTTTCAGTTCTTCAATCGGCCCCTGCGCCGCGATCTGCCCCTTGTCCATCACGATCACGTGATCGCAGGTGTACTCGACGTCGGGAAGCAGGTGAGAAGACAGGATCAGGCTGACGTTCTTGTTGTGCCCGAGGTCGCGGACCAGTTCGAGCATCTCGTCGCGGCCCTTCGGGTCCATGCCGTTGGTCGGCTCGTCGAGGAACAGCAGATCGGGATCGTGCACCAGCGCCTGCGCCAGCTTGATCCGCTGTTTCATACCGGTCGAGTAGGTCTCGACGTTCCGGTAACGCGCCTCTCCGAGGCCCACGTAATAGAGGACCTCGTGCGCCCGTTGCATCGCGTCCACGGCGGGAAGACCGGCGAGCTCGCCGCAGTACGCGACGAACGACACCGCATTCATGCCGGGGATATGCGCGTCGCTCTCCGGCATGTAGCCGATCCGCGATCGGATTTCGAGAGGCCGCGTCGCGACGTCGAGACTGAGCACGGACATGCGCCCCTGATCCGGCTTCACGAACCCGAGCAGCGCCTTCAGCATCGTGCTCTTGCCGGCGCCGTTCGGGCCGAGCAGACCCACGGCGCCCCGCGCGAAGCGCGCGGTCACGTTCTTGAGCGCCTGGTTTTTCCCGTAGATCACCGTCACATCATCCAGCTGCACGACGGGTGCGGAAGGATCTGCGGCAGGCGAGGCTGTCGGCGGGAGCGAGGTGGCAGTCTCCAAGTCCTTACTTATACGCGATGACGCGCTCAGAGGTTTCCCTTCAGGCCCAGCGGTTCGGCCTGCACCCGCAGAAACATGATGACGTTGCCCACGTGTTCCCCGAGTGGAAGGCCCAGCTCCTCGGCGCCGCGCCTGAGGTCGTCGCGGTTCACCGCTCGGGCGAACGCCTTGTCCTTCATCCGCTTCAACACCGAGCCCGCCTCCAGATCGAGAACGCTCTTCGACGGCCTGACGAGCGCCGCAGCGGTGACGAAGCCCGACATCTCGTCGCACGCATACAGGGCTTTCTCGAGTTTGGATTCGCGTGGTACGCCTGAATAGTCCGCGTGCGAGAGAATCGCGCGCGTGACCCACTCCGGATATCCCCTGCCCTTCAGAATCTCCACGCCACGAAACGGATGATTCGTCTGATCGGGCCAGCGCTCGTAGTCGAAATCGTGCAGCAGGGCGACGACGCCCCAGTCCTCTTCGTCCTCACCCCAGAGCCGCGCGTACCCGCGCACCGCCGCTTCCACGGCCAGCATGTGCTTCCGCAGGCTCTCGCTCTGCGTATGTTCGGTGACCAGCGCCCAGGCCTCATCCCGCGACAGACTCACGATTCCATCACCTCCGCTGCCATGTCGACCCCGCGCGCAATCACGGAGGCCGCTTTGTCCGTCAAGCGGTATCGTTCGAGTGCCGCCGGATCCGCAATGGCAATGTCTGCTGCATCCGATCCGGCCCGCAGCGTCCCGCCGGCAGGCCGGCACAGATAATCCACCAGCACGAAGTGATACTGCACGCGTTCCTGATCGTCGAGCATGATCCGGTCGAAGACGTCGATCACCGGGCCGACACGGACCGTCAGCCCGGTCTCTTCCGCGACCTCGCGTGCGATCGCACCTTCCAGCGTCTCGCCGACTTCCAACGTACCGCCCGGCAGGCTCCACTCGCCGGCGAGCGGCTGGTGTCCGCGCCTGACGAGAATCACGCCGGGCGACGGCAGGTCGAGCGCTGCCGCGTCACCGGGCGTGACATATACCACGGCTCCGACACCGACGATCGGGCGCGCCGGATACTCTCGCGAGTCCCGGTCATTCACCCATCACCTTCAGGACCACGCGCTTCTTCCGCTGGCCGTCGAACTCCGCGTAGAAGATTTGCTCCCACGGTCCGAGATCCAGTTTGCCGCCGGTGATCGGGACGATCACCTGATGCCCCATGATCGTGCGTTTCAGGTGGGCGTCGGCGTTGTCCTCACCGGTCCGATGATGCTCGTACGGCAACCCCGCAGGCGCCAGCTTCTCGAGCCAGGCCTGGAAGTCCTCGATCAGCCCGTCCTCCCAGTCGTTCACGTACACGCCGGCGGTGATGTGCATCGCGGAGACGAGCACCATGCCCTCTTTCACGCCGCTCTTCTTGACTGCCGCCGCGACCTCGTCGGTGATCCGCACGAATTCCTGGCGCGACTTTGTATTGAAAAAGAGATAGTCGGTGTGAACGGTCATTTGCTCAGATCTTCAAAAGTCGAACACCTCACGCATCCTTCCGGCTAAAGCCGGAAGCCACCCCTACCGCACGAGCCTGCCTCGCCGTAGCGCGCAGCGCTACAAGCCTGCCTCGCCGTAGCGCGCAGCGCGAAGGCGGGTGGCTTCCGCCTTTAGGCGGAAGATCATTGCCCGAGAGCCAGAGACGCCTCCGCATTGAACCCGTAATCGTCACCAACCGCCCCCCTCTCGATCAGCCGCATGGCCGCGGCGCCAATCATCGCGGCGTTGTCGGTGGACAGTGAGAGCGGCGGCACGAACACCGGGATCCCATAGTGCGCCGAGCGGGCATCGGCCTCCGCGCGAAGCCGGCTGTTCGCTGAAACGCCGCCCGAGATGCCGATGCTGCGTGCACCCAGCCACCGCGCCGCCTCGAACGTCCGGTCGAGCAGCACCGTCACCACGACGCGCTGAAAGCTCGCCGCAATGTCGGCGGCCTGCTGGCGGGTGAGCATCGCACCGAGCGCGTCGGCGTCGGCGGCCTTGCCGCGCGCGGGTGCGCCGGTGAGATCCCGAACGAGGCGCAGGACCGCCGTCTTCAAACCGCTGAAGCTGAAATCGACGCGGCGTGCGACTTCGGCGGGAAGCAGCCCGGCGGGAGCTGTGGTTTTTGGCGCATTGCGGTCGGCGTGGGTCAGCCGCGCGACCGGAAAGTCGAACGCGTGCTCGTTTCCTTCGCGTGCCAGGCGATCGATCACCGGGCCGCCCGGGTACCCCAGCCCCAGCAGCTTGGCGACCTTGTCATACGCCTCCCCCGCCGCATCGTCTCGTGTGCGTCCGACCAGCTGGTAGTGTCCGGTGTCGGGGATGAAGTAGAGGCTCGTATGGCCGCCGGATACGACCAGGACCGCAGACGGCAGTGGAAGCTCGCCGTGGGCGAGCACGAGCGACTCGATGTGCCCGGCCAGGTGGTGCACCGGCACCACCGGCAGGCCACGCGACCATGCGAAGGATTTCGCGAACGCGACGCCGACCAGCAGCGATCCGACGAGACCCGGCCCCTGCGTGACCGCAATCCCGGAGAGATCAGCGGCGGACACTCCGGCGTTTTCGAGCGCCGCCTCGACGACGCCGCAGATGTCACGCACGTGCTGTCGCGAGGCGAGCTCGGGCACCACGCCGCCCCACTCGCGGTGGATGGCGGTCTGCGATGCCACGATGCTCGAGAGGATGGTCCAGGGTCGTCCCGGCTCGGAGGTGCGGCCGATGACGGCGGCGGCGGTCTCGTCGCACGACGTCTCGATCGCGAGGATCGGTCCGCTCACGGCGTGACCGCAGCCACCTCGAACGCGCGCTTCAGCGACTCGGCGAACGGCGGCTTGAAGATGCCCCGCTCGGTGATGAACCCGGTGATGTAGCGGCTCGGGGTCACATCGAACGCCAGGTTCCGGATATGCGCGCCCTCGGGCGTCAGGCGAGCCGATCCCAGGTGACTGACCTCGCGCTGGTCGCGCTCCTCGATCGGGATGTGATCGCCGTCCGGCGTCGCGAGATCGATCGTGGAAAGCGGCGCCGCGACGTAGAACGGCACCTTGTGCTCGTGCGCGAGCACGGCCACGGTGTAGGTTCCGATCTTGTTGGCGGTGTCGCCATTGGCGGCAATGCGATCGGCGCCGACGACGACCATGTCGATGTCGCCGGCGCGCATCAGCGGACCGGCCATGCTCTCGGTGATCACCGTCGTGTTGATGCCTTCCCGTACGAGCTCCCAGGCCGTGAGCCGGGCGCCCTGCAGGAACGGGCGGGTCTCGTCGGCGATGACGGCGATTCGTTTGCCCTGCTCGACGGCGGCGCGGATGACGCCAAGCGCGGAGCCATATCCCGCAGTTGCGAGAGCCCCGGCGTTGCAGTGCGTCAGCACCCGGGCCCCGTCCGGAACGACCGCGGCACCGAAGCGGCCCATCGCGCGGCACGCTGCCACGTCCTCGTCGTGGATCATCCGCGACTCGCGCTCGAGCCTGTCGGCGATCTCGTCAGTGGACTGCCCGGCCTGGGCGGCCTCGGCAAACACAGCTTTCATGCGGTCGATCGCCCAGAACAGGTTGACGGCCGTGGGCCGCGTCGACGCCATCATGTCGCAAATCTTCTGGAAATCGACCGCGAACTGGCGGGTGCCTTTGGCCGTGCTGTTCCGCATGCCGAGCGCAATTCCCATGGCGGCGGCAACGCCGATGGCGGGAGCGCCCCTGATCACCATCGTGCGAATCGCCCGTGCCACCTCTTGGGCCGTCCGGCACCGCAGGTAGAGCTCCTGGCCGGGCAGCTTACGCTGGTCGACCATGACGACCGTGCCGTCCTGCCAATCGATAGTGGGAAGCATGGGGATATTGTATCGGGCTCGCGGGTTCGCGGTTCGCGGGTTCGGGGGTTCGGAGACGGCGGTAGTCGGAGGCAACCAGCCGCTTGGATTTACCCCGTTGCCTCTGAGTATCATCGGCTCCGAGCCGCGAACCCCCGAACCCCCGTCTTTAAAGCAGCCGCCTGTCGAACGGCAGCGGCAGCAGCGACGAGAGCCGGTACCGCCCGGTCAGCGTCTGCAGATTTCCGAGGAGGATCTCGATGTCGCCGCAGTATTCCCACAGCAGCTGTCGGCACGGGCCGCACGGGGGTGTGGGCGCCTGGGTGTCGGCGACGACGGCGATTCGGGTGAACACGTTGACCCCGTCGGAGAGCGCCTTCACCAACGCAACCCGCTCGGCGCAGAGTGTCAGGCCGTAGGTCGCATTCTCGATGTTGCAGCCGGTCACCAGGACCCCCTCGACGGTCTCGAGGGCGGCGCCGACCTTGAACCTGGAGTACGGCGCCTGGGCGAACTCGCGCGCCGCGCGCGCGGCGGCGAGCAGGCCGTCTTCCGGAGCAAACGTATCCTGCACGCCGCTGTCGATCAGCACCGGTTGCCACGCCCGCTCGTCGCGCCGTTCGGGACCGCTCCGGCGCTGGCCGTGGCGGCGTTCGCTCTCGGGTGCCGCCAATGGGGTGGCCCCCGAGCGCCGCTCGTTTTGTTTTCGCCGATCCGTTCCGGCCCGGCGCTCGCGCGTCGGCCAACGGTCCTCCTGATCAGAGCCGCTCAATGATCTCCTCCAGCAATGCCGAAAACTCCGCCCGGACCCGGTTGGCGACTTCCATGACCTCGTCGTGCACGAGGGGCTTGGGCAGCACGCCGGCGGCCGGATTGGTGATGCAGGAAATCCCCAGTACCTCGAGCCCCATGTGCCGCGCCACGATCGCCTCGGGCACGGTCGACATCCCGACCGCGTCGGCGCCGATCGTCCGCAGGAACCGGATCTCCGCCGGCGTCTCGTAACTCGGGCCGTGCAGCGCGACATAGATGCCGCGCGCAAGCGGCTGTCCGAGCGACGATGCGGCCTCGACGGCGATCGTTCTGAGCCGGTTCGAATAGACCTCGGTCATGTCCGGAAAGCGCGGACCGAACCGCTCGTCGTTCGGCCCGACCAGCGGATTGCTGCCGAGCAGGTTGATGTGATCGTCCATCAGCATCAAGGTGCCCGGCTTGAAGGTCAGGTTGATGCCGCCGGCGGCGTTGGTCAGGATGATGGTGCGCACGCCGAAGGTCGCGAGCGCGCGCACGCCGAACGTCACCGTCCGTAGATCATGACCTTCATAGAAATGCGCGCGACCGCTGAGTGCGGCGACCCGCTTGCCCCGGATCGTCCCGACCACCAGCTGCCCGGCATGCCCCACGACCGCCGAAGCGGGCCAGTTCGGCACATCCGCATAGGCACACGTCACCGCGTCGTTCAACGCCCGGGTAAATTCGCCGAGCCCCGATCCCAGCACAATCGCCACGTCGGGGGGGTTCCCGAAGCGTTCTTTCAGCCAGGCGGCGGTCTCTCGAACCTTGCCGTAGTAGTCGCTCATTCAGGACGTCCAAAAACCAAACCTGACCTCCTATCCTCCTGCTAAGAGTCTTGTGTCATCGGCGAGCCTGCCTACAGCAGGAATCCCGCTATTGTGGCCGTGATGAAGTTGGCCAGCGTGCCGGCCAGCATCGCGCGCAGCCCGAGCCGCGCCAGGTCGTGCCGCCGCGACGGTGCCAGCGCGCCGATGCCGCCAATCTGAATGCCGATCGAGCTGAAATTCGCGAAGCCGCAGAGCGCGAACGTGGCGATCGTAAACGAGCGCGGATCCAGCGTAGCCCTCATGGGGCCGAGTTGCGAGTAGGCGATGAACTCGTTGAGCGCCATCCGGGTGCCCAGCAGGTTCCCGATCGTCGGCGCATCACGCCAGGGAACACCCATCGCCCAGGCGATCGGCGCGAAGCCCCAGCCGAAGATCTGCTGAAGGCTCAGGCCGACCAGGCCGAGCAACGCGTTGATCAGCGCGACCAGCGCCAGGAACGAGATCAGCATTGCGCCGACGTTGATCGCGAGAGAGAGTCCTTCGCCCGTTCCCCGCCCCGCCGCGTCAATGACGTTCACATCGGTCCGCTCGATCTCCAGCTTGACCTGTCCCAGCGTCTCCGGTACCTCGGTTTCGGGGACGAAGATCTTCGCCATCATCAGCGTGCCCGGCGCCGTCATGATGACCGCCGTCAGCAGGTGCTGGGCCTCGATGCCGAAGAGGATGTACGCCGCCATGATCCCGCCGGAGATGTGCGCCATCCCCGCGGTCATCACGGTCATCAGCTCCGACTCCGTCATCCGCGGCAAGTACGGGCGGATGGTCAGTGGCGCCTCGGTCTGCCCCATGAAGATGCTCGCCGCCACGTTGAGGGACTCCGCTCCCGAGGCGCGCATCACCCGGTGCATCGCGACCGCGAACAGACGGACGATCAACTGCATGACGCCGAAGTAGTAAAGAACCGCGAAGAGTGCCGCGATGAAGATGATGGTCGGGAGCACCTGAAAGGCGAAGACGACACTCCACTGCGCACCCTCGGGCCCGAGCACCTGGCTCATGATCCGGGGCCACACCTCCTTGCTGCCCATCGGACCGAAGACCATGCTCGATCCCACGAACGAGAAGTCGAGGAGACGGTTGATGACCGAGCCCAGCGCCTGGAACGTGCGCTGCCCGGCCGTGGTCTTCAGCACCAGCAGGGCGAAGAGAATCTGGAGTCCGAGACCCCAGGCCACGGTGCGTCGATCGATCGCCCGGCGATTGGTCGAAATGGCGTATGCCAGGGAAAAAATGACAATCAGGCCGACCACCGGCTGCAGCCTGGGTAGCCTGCCAAGCGACGCCAGGGCCGCGCAGACCGCGCCTGCGGCGAGCGCACCCGCCAGCACCAGGAAATCCGTTCGATCGAAAGGGGCTCGGCGGAGAGGGGCGTGGTGAGGCTCGGCCTGCACCGCTACGTCAGTCATCAATCCTCCGGAAGTCTGACTTCGTCGAGAACCAGCGGCTCCTCGCCGCACGGACCGCTCCCGATCGTGACGGATTCATCGAGCAGCGCGACCGCGTCCTCGAGGCCCCGTCCCCCGCGGTGTCGTACGAGGAAGATGGCCTCGTCTCGCGCCACCATTGCGCCACGCGGCACCAGCACCGTGATCCCGACGCCGTGGTCGACATCGTCCTCGAGTGTCGCCCGGCCGGCGCCGAGCGCGACGGCGGCGCGGCCCACGAGCTCCGCGTCCATTTCGCAGATGGTCCCCGAGTCTGACGCGACGACGCGATGCTGATCGGGTGCGGTGGGCAGCCGTGAGTAGTCGTCCACGACGCGAGGGTCGCCGCCCTGTCGTTCGATGATGCGCCGGAACGACTCGAGACCCGCTCCCGATGCGAGTGCCTGCCGCACGGCACGATCCGCGGCGTCGCGATCCGGCTGGACACGGGCGAGCACGAGCATCCGGGCAGCCAGCAGCACGGAGAGCTCCGCGAGGTCCGGCGGACCGTTCCCCTTGAGCGTCTCGAGGCTCTCGACGACCTCGTTGGCGTTGCCGACTTCGCGGCCGAGCGGCGCCTCCATGCGGGTGACGAGCGCCTCGGTCCTCACTCCGGAGGCGTTCCCGATCGAGACCAGCGACTCGGCGAGCCGGCGCGCCTCCTCGCGGGTCTTCATGAAAGCGCCGGCGCCCGCCTTGACGTCGAGGACCAGCGCGCCGATCCCTTCTGCGATCTTCTTGCTCATGATCGACGCCGAGATCAGCGGAATGCTTTCCACCGTACCGGTGACATCCCGCAGGGCGTAAAGGCGTCGATCGGCGGGGGCGATTTCCGAAGTCTGGCCGATCAGGGCACCGCCGACGCCGGCGACGGTGTCGCGAAACGACTGCAGCGACAGATCCGTTCGAAACCCGGGAATCGCCTCGAGCTTGTCGAGCGTTCCCCCGGTGTGTCCCAGGCCCCGGCCGGACATCATCGGCACCGTGGCGCCGCAGGCGATGGCCAGCGGGGCGAGGATCAGCGACGTCTTGTCACCAACGCCGCCGGTGCTGTGTTTGTCGACGGGAGTGCCGTTGATGCCCTCGAAGGTCACGCGGACGCCGGATCGGACCATCGCGTCGGTGAGTTGCGCCGTCTCCTCGGCGTTCATGCCCCGGAGGACGATCGCCATCAACAGGGCGGCCGCCTGATAGTCGGGAATGGTCCGATTGGTGACGCCGGTGACGAAATGTTCTATTTCGTCGCGGCGAAGTGGTCTTCCGTCTCGCTTGCGGCGAATCACATCGACCGTGCGCATTCGGGCAATAATATTAGACAATGACAGCGCCTGAGCGCGGTACGGCGAACCGGCACCCGGTGTTGGCCTATCGTCCCGAGTTCCCGCCCGCGCTCAAGCTGGCAGTCCGCGGGCTGCCGCCTCTCGATCCAGAAAGCGTCGCGATCGACCCGCTCGCGCACCTCTGAGACCGATGGCCGAACCTGCCAGCCTCCAACCGCTCGCTCCCGACGCTGCTGCCCGACTCGCCGAGTTCGCCCGCGCCTGCAAGGCGGCGGCGCGCGCCGTCTCGCTGTATCCCGGCGGACATCCGGCGATCGGCACGACGCTCGGGCGGCTCGCCCAGGTGACGGCGCTTCTCACCGAGGGCGGCCCGTATCGCTTCGAGGTGACGGCCAACACCTTGATCATCGGCGGGGCGGCGCCGTCCAAACCCGATGCGGCGATTGGAGAGCTGGCGGATCTCCTCCACCGGCAGCTGATCGGGGGCGTGACCCTGAATGCCGGTGCCGACGCGCAGTCGTGGCGCACGCTGTTACTGCTGCTGGCGCGCGCACCGGAGGAGGTTCGCACCGACGGCGGGATCAGGCACCTGTGGGCGACGGCCGGGGGCCCGAGCATCGACATCGAGGAAATCGACTATGCGGAGGTGCTGCGCGAGAAGCAGGGCGTCGCCGCCACCGCTGAAGAGATCATCGCGGCCGCGCTCGCGGGCAGACCGCTGGAGCTGGACGACTCCGGCATGCGGCTGCTGCTCGAGATCGTCCAGGATTCCGCACGGCTCAAGGAGCTGATGTCGCAGATCGAGCAGCAGGCCGGACCCCGCGGCGCCGATGCGCAGGCGGCCGCCTTCCTGACGCTGCTCAAAGGACTGACGGAGTATCTCTCGAAGACGAATCCGCATCGGCTCGAGCCGGTCTTTGGCAACATGGGGCGCGCGGCAGGTGAGCTCTCGGCCGAAGTCATGTTGAAGCTGCTCGACATGCGCAACCGGCCCGAGGCGATGGTCGGCTCCACGGATGTGACCCGTGCGGTGACCGACCGCATGGACGATCAGTCGCTGTCGCATTTCGTCGCGAACTCGATCATCAAGGAACGGGCTGCGAGCGAGCGGCTCGCCCATGCGTTCCAGGCATTGGCGCCGGACGCGCCACGCCAGCGCCAGCTGCTCGGGATGGCCCATGACGAAGTCGAGGCATCGGGCGCGGGCGGCGAGGGCTTCGACGCACTCTGGAAGCGTGTCGAAGCGATGCTGACGTCGTACTCGGACGAGAAGTTCGTGTCCGAACAGTACGGCCGCGAGTTGTCCAACGCGCGGACGCGCGCGATTGAGGTCGAAGCGATCAGCGACGATCCGCCGGACCGGATCGCTCAGTGGCTGGGAACGGTCGCCGATGCGGCCCTGCGCAGCCTCGACCATCAGCTGCTGCTGGACTTGCTGACGATTGAAACCGACCCCGCACGCTGGCGCGACATCGCGGATACGGCCGCGGCGCATGCCGAAGACCTGGTCCGCGTCGGCTATTTCGATCAGGCCTGGCAGCTCGCCGACAGCGTCGTCCGTGAGGGGCAGCGGGTGCCGGCGCGCGGTCCTCACGCTACCGCTGCACTCGAGCGGTTCGGCCGCGGCACGATGATGCGCCACGTGTCCACGTATCTTCGCGCCTCGGACGACGAAGCCTACGAACGATTCAAGACGCTCTGTCACGCCATCGGCCCTGCGGTGATCCCGGCGCTGGCGGAGGGGCTCTCGTCGGAAAAGGACGCGCGCGCCCGCCGCCGCTTGCGCGACATCCTCGTCGGGTTCGGGCCGAAAGGGCGCGAGTCGGTTCAGCGCCTGATGAATGCGCACAACTGGGAGGTCCGGCGGACCGCGGCGTATCTCCTTCGCGAGTTCGGCGGCGCCGAAGGTCTCAAGGATCTGATCCCGCTCTTGAACGACTCCGAACCGCTCGTGCAGCGCGAGGCCGTGCAGGGGCTGGTGATGAATGGCAGCGAGGAAGCCTCCCGGCTCCTGATGCAGGCAATCACATCGGCCTCGGGTCGCTCACGGGAAACGCTGCTCAAGGAACTGACCGGCATCCGCGACGAGCGGGTCGGACCTGTATTCTCATATCTCGTCCGGCACATGGACCGTCGCAAGGAGGCCGAGCTGTATATGACCGCAGTCGTGGCACTCGGAAGCTTCGGCGGGTCCGACGCGGTCGCGGCGTTGAAATTCGCGCTGCACGAAAGCGACATCTGGTCTCCGATGGCCACGCGCCGCCTTCGTGCGGCGGCCGCCCAGGCGCTCCGGCGCCTCGGCACGCCGGCGGCGCTCGAGGCCCTTCGCGAGGCCTCGGAGCGTGGGTCGCGCGGGGTGCGCTCGGCCGCCCGTTCAGAGCTCGATCGAACCAGCTGACGACCTATGTCGCAGGATCTCTCTACGCGTCTGCTGCTCTACGAGGAACTGCTCCGGAGGTTTGCCTCCGGGGTTCGCGCGGCGCAGCTCTATGCCCCCGATCATCCGCTGCTCGGAAAGAATGTCGAGGGGCTGCTGGCGGCGCTTCGCAGCCTCCATCCGCAGAATCCCTCGGTCGCTGTCGGCATAGTCGGAAATCAGCTGATCGTGGCTGACACGCCGATGCCCAAGGCGAGCGCCGGCATGGCCGAGCTCATCAAGCGGCTGCGGGATCACAAGATCGAGCGGATTGCCTTCGATCGCGGCACCACCCCGGAGGAAGTGACCGCGTTCGTCCACGCCATCGCGTCGCTCGGCAACAAGGGCGCTCCCGAACAGCCGCCCCAGTTCCCGCACATCCACGTCGGCCGGATCACGGTCGACGAGAAGCGTGACGACGGAATCGGCAGCGACATGGCCGCGATCCGCCAGCTGTACTCGAACGCGGTGTCGGCGGCGCAGACGGTGTGGGAGAGCGCCACCGTCGAAGGCATGCCCGACGTGCCGGCGGCGCTGCAGACGGTCGAAGGGCTCGCCGAGGCGGTCACCCAGAACCGCACCGCGCTGGTTGCGCTGACCGCGATGCGCAACTACGACAACTACACGTTCACCCACATGGTCAACGTGTCGATCCTCACGATGGGACAGGCCCGCGCGCTCGGGATCGAAGGGCGGCTCCTGCGCGAGTTCGGGCTCTCGGCCCTGATGCACGACATCGGCAAGGTCCGGACCCCCAAGGAGATCCTGAACAAGCCGGACAAGCTCACCGACGAGGAATTCGTGATCATGCGCCGCCATACGGTGGATGGCGCCGAGATCCTGCGCCGCACGCCGGAGATGCCGATTCTCGCCCCGGTGGTGGCGTTCGAGCATCATCTGCGCCTCGACGGGACCGGCTATCCGCTGGGCGTGCGCCGCCAATGGCTGAACGCGGGCACGATGCTGTGCAGCATCTCGGACATCTACGACGCGATGCGGTCGCAGCGCGCCTATCAGCAGGCCTTCCCCACCGAGCGCATCCTGGCGGTGCTGAAACGCAACGACGGCACGCAGTTCGATCAGAACCTCGTGCGGCGTTTCGTGCAGCTTCTGGGCATCTACCCTCCAGGCAACCTGGTCCGGCTGTCGACCGGCGAAGTGGCGGTCGTGGCTCGGGTGCACGCGCCGGATCCGTATCGTCCACGCGTCCGGGTGCTGTTCAACTCGGCGGGCGCGCGGCTGGATCTGCCGTACGAACGAAATCTCTGGGAACCGCCGCATCCCGGCGCACAAGCGGACACTGTCGTAGGGCCGCTCGAACCGGCGGAGTTCGGCATCGACCCGCTGAACTTCCTGCCGACATGAGCGGCCGCTCATGACCGAAGCGTCGCGCACCATCCTCATCGCTGCGCTGTCGGTGGCCGCGGGCATGACCTGGCAGGCGCTGCGGACCGCGGCGATCCCGCTCGCCTCGCCCGACCGCCTGATCGCGGAGTTGCGCCTCGCCCAGATCGGCGCGCTCGTGCTGATGACGACCGCGGGCGCGTACCTCGGATTTGCTGCCACCCACGAAGCACAACCGGCAGTCGGACTGGACATTGCGTTGGCGCTGGGATTCGGCGTCCTCGCCGGCGTCACCCTGGTACGCGATCCGCGCCAGGCCCTCACGCTCCTCGCCCTGGCGTTTGCAGGTCATGCGGTGGTGGACGTCGCCCACCAGCCCGGCATCCTCGCGGAGGGCATTGCGCCGCGCTGGTATGCGCTCGGATGTGCGGTGTTCAATGTCTATGTGGGGGCGGTGACGTACTGGCCGATATTGAGAAGATGAGACTCGGACGCTCGTCAACTCCCAGTACACTGTTCCGCGCCTGATCGTCCCTGGAGTTCCCATGACCCACCGCTCGCACCTCATCACCGGCGTGGTTGCCGTCTTTGCAACCGCGCTCGTCAGTTCGCCTTCACGACTGCGTGGACAGGAGCCAGGCCTGCGACAAATCGCCGCGGTGACGCCGGCGGAACTCCGCCCCTGGGACAGCCAGGTGGATCGGATGATTCGATCGCGCGAGCTGGAGATGCGACTGGACCGGGAAGACACGCTCATGGCCGGCCGGCGTCACACCCGCTACACGCAGACGGTGAACGGCGTTTCGATCTACGGCGCGGATGTCGCCCGGCAGACCGACGAGAAAGGCCTGACGGTTTCGATCTTCGGCGACGTCTATGAAGGCGTGAGCATCAGTACGACACCCTCGCTGAGCACCGATCGCGTGCGTGAGCTGATCGCGGCCCGCACCGGCGTGGATCTCCCTGCCGATCGTGCACCGCGGCTGATGGTCCTGCCGCGCGAGAACGGCACCTTCACGCTCGTCTACACCGCGCGGGTCGCGACGCCTGAAGACATCACGCTGTATTTCATCGACGCACAGACGGGTGCGGTGGTCGATCAGCGCAGCGATGCGAAGCGGCAGACCTCGAGCGTGGGTATCGGCATCGGCGTGCTCGGCGAGCGCAAGAAGGTCAGTTCCAGCTCGCAGGGCGGCACCTACGTCGGCTCGGATCGTCTCAGGCCGCCGGTGATCGAAACCTACGACATGAAAGGCAACCTGAACCGGCTGCTCAACATCCTGAACGGGTTCACCGCTCCGGCGCAGAGCGATTTCGCGAGCGATTCGGACAACGACTGGAGCGACGGCGCAAACGTCGACGCGCACGTCTACGCCGGATACACCTACGACTACTACTTCAAGCGGTTCGGGCGCCGCGGCCTCGACAACGCCAACATCCGCATCCGTAGTTTCACCCACCCGGTCAATCGCCAGGACGCGATCACGGCGTCGCCGGCGGTCCTCGGCACCTTCTACCTGAACGCGTTCTACGCCGGCGACGGGATCATGGTCTACGGCGAAGGCCTGCCGCCGAACTTCACGTTCGACGGCCAGCGCTGGAATTTCCTGGCTGGCTCTCTCGACGTGGTGGCGCACGAGCTCACACACGGCGTCACCGACTATTCGTCCGACCTGATCTACGCCAACGAGTCGGGGGCGCTGAACGAAGCGTTCTCCGACATCATCGGCACCTCGGCGGTCTTCTTCTTCCAGCAACCCGGATCCGGCGCGGGGACGGCAGACTACGTTGTCGGCAACGACGTCGTCACCCCTGGCGGGATCCGATCACTGGCTGATCCGCGCTCCCTCGGTTATCCGGACAACTACGGCATTCGCTTCACCGGCTTCGAAGACAACGGCGGCGTGCATATCAATTCGGGGATCGCCAGCCATGCGTTCTATCTGACGATCGAAGGGGGCACCAACCGCACCTCCGGCCTTTCGGTTCAGGGAGTGGGCGCGGCCAACCGCGAGCAGGTCGAAAAGGTCTTCTATCGGGCCTTCACCCAGCTGCTCCCGTCAAATGCGCGCTTCACCACCGCCCGCGCCGCGACCCTGCAGGCGGCGCAGGATCTCTACCCGGGAAACAACGCCATCGCCAACGCTCTGACGCAAGCCTGGACAGCGGTCGGGGTGAACTGAGACTCCTCATGCGATACATCACCTCGACATTCGGCCTGATGACTGTCTGCGCACTGCTCGGCGCGATGCCGGCGGCCGCGCAGCCGCTTCCACGTTTCACCATCTCGGTGAACGGCGGCTACCAGCCGTCTACTACCAGCTTCGACGATCGTTTCACGTTCGATCTCAATCGCGAGACCGCATCGGTCGACACTGACTACTCAGTGGATGCCGGACCGCTCTTCGACGCGGGCGTCGGCTTCCGAATCTGGAAGGGACTCGGTGCCGGGATCGCAATCTCTCGGTTCAGCGTCGACAGCGCGGGCCAGGCGGAGGCCACGCTGCCGCATCCACTGTTCTTTCAGCGGAATCGCCAGATCTCAGGCGAGACGACCGGAATCACCCGCGAAGAAACCGGCATCCACATCCAGGCGCAGTACCAGCTGCCGCCCTTCGGCAATGTCTACGTCACCCTCGCGGGCGGCCCCAGCGTGCTGGACATCCAGCAATCGATCGTCACCGATGTGAACTTCACGGAGGAGTTTCCGTACGATACGGCGACCTACGTCGGCGTCGATTCACAACGCGTGTCGGGCACCGCAACCGGCTTCAATGCCGGCGCGGACGTCCGATGGATGTTCACGCGCAACGTCGGGGTCGGGGGCCTCGTGAGATACACACGCGCGACGGTAGACCTGACGCGCAACAATCGCACGGTGACCGTGGATGCCGGGGGGATGCAGGTGGGGGGAGGCGTAAGGTTGGCCTTTTGATTGGAATTGCTGACAAGAGAGAGAGAGAGAGAGAGAGAGAGTAAAGAGAGAGTAAAGAGAGAGAGGCTATCGAGACACCGGATCTCAACACGGAGCAACGGAGCTCACGAAGACCCACGGAGAGAACAAGCAGAATTCCTCCGTGTGACGCGCGATGCCTTGAATGTCGGGCGCGAGCTGCGCGCGCGCGGGGAGCCGGCCCGGAGGGCCGGCTGCCGACACTGGGGGCATCGCGGGGGCCCCGTGGTCTCCGTGGCTCCGTGTTGAGATCCGTGGCCTCCGTCGTCCTCCGATCCTCAGACTCCGAACCTCAAAACGCTTTCCGCCTTAGACCTCCGATGAACCCCATTCGAGAATTGAGAGCTGTCGCAGACTGAACCCATGACCGACTTCAAGTCCCGCGTTCTCGGCACCGTCCGCCGCATCCCCGTCGGCAAGGTCTCGACCTATGGCGACGTCGCCGA
>Ga0111539_10001012_pt1 | contig 36834 bp, 31 predicted proteins | sample RhiMethybrSRZTD1_FD_79667 | JGI IMG/M metagenome (GOLD analysis project Ga0111539, IMG submission 79667) | Populus rhizosphere microbial communities from Tennessee, USA - Rhizosphere MetaG P. TD hybrid SRZTD1 (version 2) (version 2) | ecosystem: Host-associated > Plants > Roots > Rhizosphere >...
CGCGTCTTCAACACCCGCTTGATCTCCTCGACGCCGCCGGGCACCAGCACGCCGTCACCGTCGACGCGTTCGGCCATGCGCGTCAGCACCGCCATCGCCTCGGCGTTCACCGGCAGCCACTCGTCGCGGTTCTTGCCCTGCACGAAGATCCGGCCCTCGTCGGGGCGCAGATCCTCGGCACGGAGCCGCGCCAGCTCGCTGAGCCGAAGGCCGGTCAGATACAGCACGGCCACGATGTCGTAGTCCTGCCGCGCGCGCGGCGAACCAGATGCGAGGGTCTTCGCCAGGAACGTGCGAATCGCGTCGGGCTCGGGCGCCGTCACCTTGCCCTTGCGCAGCTTCGGCCAGGTCCCGCGCCGAACCCTCTTCATAGGGTCTCCGTGCACGAGCTGGTCAGCGGCTTGCGAAAGGACACACCGCAGGCCGCGTCGGCGGTGCAGCACCGTGCCATCGGCAACGCCCGTGCGCCTCTGCTGCGCGGCGAACCTCTCAATGTCCTGCGGCTTGATGCCGGCGACGAGCATCTTGCCGAAGAACGCCTGCATCGCGGGCACCTGCTGGTTGAACCACTTCAGCGTTGCAGGCCGGCAGCGTTGCCCAAGGTCGGTCTGCGTGCCCTTGATCGCCTCATCGAACGTCAGCGTCCGCACCGGCAGGTCGCCTAGCTTCTGGATCGTCCGCTTGCGCAGCTCGGCCGCGAGTTCGGCAGTGTCGACGAGCTTGGTCCACGTCTTCGAGCCGCGGCGACCGCCCGGGATGCTGGCCCGGTAGCGCAGCGAGCCGTCGCTTAGCCGCACCGTCACGACGCCGCGGAGGGCATCGGTTTCGGTGCGCTTGCGGTCCTTCTTGCGCTTTCGCTTGGTCCGCTTGGTTGCCGCCGCCATCTCGGGAACGCTACCCGGTGGGGGCGCGGGAGGACAACCGGGAGGACAATCTCCGATGCTAGGATTGCCAACCGCCTCCAAACCCGCATGAATACTGGCACGCCCGAGAGGACTTGAACCTCTAACCCTCAGATCCGAAGTCTGATGCTCTATCCAATTGAGCTACGGGCGCGCGCGAGGGGAGCAGGATAGCAGGCAGTCTTCGCGCTGCTAGTCTTCGTGCTGTGGCAAGCATGCTCGATCGCATCGTCGATGGTCGCACCGATCTCGTGTTCGACTACCTGGCCGCCGGCAACGCGGCGACCTCGCGCGATCGACACGGCACGCCGCTGCTCGCGTGGTGTGCGTATCACGGTGATGTCAGCGCGATGCGTCACCTGCTCGCGCACGGGGAGTCGCTTCGCGTTCTCGGCGACAACCTCGACCTCAACGGTGCTGCGTTCCACGGCCATCCGCGACTCTGCGAGTTCCTGCTCGAGAACGGCGCCGACGCGAACCACGCGCTGCCCGACACCGGCGAGACGCCGCTGCACTCGGCGTTGTGCAAAGCCAACCGCCCCGTCTACGACAAGGTCGTCGAGGTGCTGCTGGCGCACGGCGCGAACCCGAACGCGGTGACGCGGCCCGGCGTGGGAACCGACTCCTTCATGCGCGATTGCCGGACCAAGGGCGAGACGCCGCTGCACCGCGCGGCGGCGTTCGCTTCGGAGAGGTGCATCCAGATGCTGCTCGCGGCCGGCGCGTCGCGCGAGGCCAAGGACGCGCATGGCGACACGCCGCTCTCGTGGGCGAGCTGGCACCTGCGTCCGGCAGCGATCCTGAGGCAGCTGTGTTACGGCTCGTTCTCGATCCACCCGAAGAACGTCTCGACCTACGACCACGGCATGGGGTAGGGCCAGGCGGAGCCCGAGCAGCCAGCCGCGAACGTTGCGTCAAGCGTCGAACCGCTCGGCGCCCTCGCTCGCCGCGACGAGCGCACACGGTACGCGAGTTGCCCGGCGGGCGGCATGCCCTCACTGATCGTGCGCATCTTGTCCGCACTGGTCGTGCTTGCCTCGATGCTGGCCGCGCAGGATGTGCGAGAACGCTACGTGCTCGAAACGAGTCGCGGTCCGGATGCGGCCGCCGCACGCCTCGCGATGCAGCGTGTCCAGGAAGGACTCGCCGTGTCCGCCGACGAACCAATCGCCGACGAACCACGCGGGGACTGCGTGGTGTGGCACCCCTCGCCCGACGACCAGACGGCCATGGGGTTCTTCCGGGCGGCAGCGCACACCGGCGACACTGGGCGCCGCGCGCTGATCAGTCTCGCCGCGACGACGCCGAACATCCGCGTCGCGCGCCGGGCCCTCGCGCACGCGTTCGTGCGGTCCGACGACGCGGAGCAATGTGGGCCGCTGCTGCTGCACCTGCTCGAGCGTGACGACCCGATCCTGGAGTCGCTAGCGACGCAACTGCTCGTCGACCTCATGGGGAAAACGCCGCCGCCGGCCCTGCGCCGGGCGCTCGCCGAGCGTGCGCTAGCGGAGTGGCCGGCTGACGACTTCCCGTGGTCGGACCTCTTCGAGTGCGGAGGGTCGGGTTTCGGCGTGTGGGCCTCCGCGCCGCGCGAACAGCTGCGGCGCGTTCGGCTCGCAGTCGCGGCGAGCACGGGTGACTCCGCAGTGGTAGCGCGTCTTCTTGGCTGGTACGAGTCGGGCGCCGATGGTGCCGTGTCACCGCCGCGCAGGCAGTGCGCGCTCGACTGCCTGGCGCTCGCCGCTCCTCACGTCGACGCCGACATGGCGCGCAAACTGCATGAACGCTTCATGCCGGTGGCTACAGCACCGAGGAACCACGATCGCGCAGTCAGGGCGATCGCGTGCATCCTGATCGGGGTCTTCCCGCAGGTGCCACGTGAACTGCTGCCGACATTCGGGCGACTGTTCGACGACGACGGCGTCAACACGTGGATGCGTTGCCGTGCGATGCACGAAGTCGCGCTGCCCGGCGACCGGCTGCGCCTGCTGATCCTGCCGCTGGCGCGCGAGTACGACCGCGAGTTGATGCTGCGCGCGCCGGATCTGGTGGTGGGCGCGTTGCGCGGCACTCCAGCCGAACGTGAGCGGATGATCCACATCCTCGACGGCTCGGCGCGCAACGAGAGGCTGCGAGCCGTACCGCGGGGACCAGGCAGCCCGTGCTTTTCGGCCACGCGCGAACACTGGCAGGCGGTGATGCCGGCGATCCTCGAGCTGCCGGAGCCGCTGCGCAATCCGCTGCTCGATCGCCTTGCGACGCTGCTCGCCACGGTCGGCATCGAGCTCGATGCAGACGTCGCGCAGGCACAGAGCTCGTGTATCGGCTGCTGCAATCGAGGGACGGGCCTCCAGAGCGCTCGCGGCATCCGTCCCCAAGTGATGCGGCACCTGACGGCTGCGCTCGCCGTGCCGGGCGGTGACGCCGAGCACGCCACAGCGGGCTGGCGCCCCAACGCGGCCGGCGAAGCCGTCAACCACTTCATCGCTGCCGCGCGCGAAGGCGTCGACGGTGTCCTCGCGGTGCTGTCGCTGGCGGCGACGACCGCGGACGCAGAGGTCGCGCGGCGCGCTGTGTTGGCAGCAGAAGCCGTCGTCGACGCGTCGAGTCGTGAACGAGCGGTGCCGATGTTGCTCGAGCTCGTCGAGCACGGCGACCCGAGCGTTGCGTTCATCGCTGCCAATGCACTCGATCGTCACGTCGGTCAGGCGCTGTCGCAGAGCGTGCGTGACCTCGTCGTCGCGCGCGCGATGGCGCGGTGGCCAGCCGACGAGCTCGAGCTGCGCATGGAGCGGCAATCGACAGGCGGCTGCAGCTTCCCCAGTGCACCGACTGAGAGGCGGCGTTGGCCGGAGGCCTACAGCGAAGTGATCGGACCTGGACCGGTACCCGGCCCTCATCGCGATGCAATGCACGTGCCGTCGCGCCTCGTGCGCGCAGCGGCGGCCACCGGTAGCCGCTGCGTGTACGATCGGCTCATGGCGTGCGCTGCACCCAGTCCACGGCCGAATCCGAACGACCCCCGTATCGCCCTCCAAAAAGAGCTCATTCACGATTGTCTGCGGTTGGCTGCGCCGAACGTGGATCCCGACATCGCGCGGGGGATGCACAGCTGGTTCCTACCCGATCTCGCGGGGCCGAGACCGCAATGGGCGGTCGACATGATCGCGAACCTGTTCCTCAGCGTGCCGGACGACCTGCTGCCGTCCTACGCACCGCTGTTGCGCGACGAATCGAAGAACCTCGAGTTTCGCCGCCGCCTCCTGCGAACCGATGCGATTCCCGTAGATCGCGTCCGCATGTTGCTATTGCCTCTCGAGCGCGAGCGCGACCGAAGTCTGATGCTGCGCGCGCCGAAGCTCGTCGTCGCGGCGCTGCGCGGCAGTGACGCTGAGCAGGTGCACATGATCGACCTGCTGTGCTCGCAGAATGCCGAGCTGTGCGAGGTTGCCGCCCGGCATTGGCAGGTCGTGCTGCCGGCGATCATGGAGCTGCCGGAGTGCAAACGCAGTTCGCTGCTAAGCCGCCGCGCAAACGAGTTCGCCAGACTCTGCATCGACGTCCAACCGTTCGCGCAGACCGCGCTGCCCCGCCCCGCCGATCAGCGCGACTGATCCAGCTGGGCAGCGCGCGGCACCCGCGCCCGCGCAGCGTCATCGCGCGCGAGAATCTCGTAGCCTTCGCCTGACCAAACTACCGATTGTGGTGGATGGGGTTGGCTCTCAGCGCTTGCCTAGAGTCGACTATCTGCCCTGCACCACACAGCCCGAGCCATCATGACCGCGCTACTCGCGCCGGAACGGCAGCGGCGCGCTGGCCGGCATGTCGGCGAGCCGTTCGCCCTTGCGCCAGTTCGGCACGCGGCGCAGCACGAGGAACACGTCGCGGTCCTTCGGCAGGAAGGGCCAGGCGCGCTCGTCGATGATCGCCTCGCCGCCGCGCATCTCGATCGCGCCCCATTCGTAGGCCGCGAGCCAGACGCGGCCGTCGGCGTCGCCGGCGTAGAGCGAGTAGAACGCATCGGGGCCGGCACTCGGGTCGGACCACTTCAGCGTCGGGGCGACCCTGGCGGGCAGCTGGGGCAGCGGCTCCTTCCAGGCGATGCCCGGCACCGGCGCGTCGGCGAGGACACCGCCGACCATCGAGGCATGGTGGTCGGGGCCCGGCGCGAGCGCCGGATCGAAAGCCGGGGCGAACCAGCCGAACAAAACGACGGCGCCGAGCACGGGCGGCAGCGCACAGAATGCCTTGCCCACGCGCTGCAACCGGATCATCTGCAGAAACCGCAGCAGCCCCGCCGCGAAGACGACTGCAGCCGGTGCGACCGCGGGGAACAAGAGCCGCCCCTGCGGCTGCGGCGCCGTCATGTTGAAGTGCGCGGTGCCCGCGAACACGAGCAGACACGCCGCGGCCAGCAGCCACAGCGGTCGCGGCCGCGGTGCCCGATCGAACAGCAGCCGCGCGAAGCCTCCGCACGCGCAGACCGTGAGGATGGCGCCGGCCCAGACGAGGGCCCGGTGCGGCTCGAGATGGAACCAACCGAAGCGCCCCAGCAGCGACGAGGACACCTGCGGCAGGAACCCGCTCCAGAGCCATGGCCACACGAGCGACTCCGGGATCTTCGAGCTCGCGAACGCGGCGTCGTGCGCGGACATCGCCAGCGGATCGCCATAGAGGCTCGCGTTGCGCCAGAACATCCAGCCGCACAGCGCGAACACTGCCGCGACCGCGCCCATGGTCAGCAACGCAGCGCGCGGGCCGTGGCCGGCGCGCATCTCGCGCGACACCGCGGTCGCGAACACGATCGCTGCGAGCGGGAGCAGGAACAGCGTCGTGTTCTTCGTCAGCAGCGCGAGGCCGAGCAGCACGCCGGTGCCGATCGCGGTTCGGGCCGTGAGCCGTTCGCTGCGCGCGACGAGCACGAGCATCGTGAGGCTGGCCGAAGCGAGCAGCGTCGCGAGGCTGTCGCTGTTGAGCACGCCGTGCAGGAAGGACCACATCGGCAGACAGCTCACGAGCAGTGCCGCGGCGTCGGCGACGCGCGGCTGCTCGGGGTAGGAGACGCGGCCGAGCCAATGCACGCACAGTATCGACCCGAGTCCGAACAGCACCGACAGCCAGCGCAGGCCCAACAGGACCAGATGTCCCTCGGTCCAGGGCCGTGAATCGTCGGCGCCGTGCAGAAAATGCAGATGCTGGCTCGCGTGGGTCGGATCGCCGAACCGAGGGTTGGTCCTCGGGCTGAAGACCGTGTCGGTCTGCTGCGAGGCACACAGATACGCGGCGAGCAGCGCGTAGTAGAGCGGCGGATGATGCGCGAGGTTGGCGCCCTCGGTCGGCGCGAGTCCACGCGCTGCGACGATCCCCGGCGAGAGCGGCAGGTGCCCGGCGTTCGCGAGGTGGAATGCGTAGTAGAAGTGGTCGTTCTCGTCGGGCGCTTCGAAGCTCGGCGTAAGGATCACGTAGCCCGTGGCGAGGAACAGGTGGCACGCGAGGGCGAGCCAGAGCAACGGACTCCGCATCAGACGCGAACTCTACCCGCGGTGCATGAGGGCGCGACGCTGCGCGTTGCGACGATCCGACGGGGCCAGGTTCGCCTGCTTGCCGCCGGTTACGCTGCCTAAGTGCTTGCGTCGCGGCCACGAGGCCGTTGAATTCCTGCCCGACTCGATACGTGAGACGCCCTCATGTCTGAGAACAAACGTCCCGGTGGTCTCACTGCGCTCGCCGTCCTGAACTTCGTGTTCGGCGGCTTCTGCTGCTTCGGCGTGCTGAGCATGAGCCTGGCGTTCGCGATCAAGAAAGGTGCGATCCCGCTGCAGGAGAAGGACAAGGACGAAGCCACCAATGCCCTGGCCCAGATGTCCGACGAGTTCATCTACATCGTGACGGCGACATACGTGATCTGCGCCTTCCTGTTGATCGCGACCGGCGTGGGATACCTGAAGCAGAAGAGGATCTGGGGGCGCGTGATGGGCAACGTCGCTTCCGTTCTGGCGATCGTCGGCTTGTTGATCCCCACCTTCGTCGGCGGCAAGGGGGGCGAGGGCTTCAGCCTCGGCACGCTCGTCCTGCTCGTCTATCCCGTGTTGACGTTGATCCTGCTCAACACGACCTTCAAGGAAGACTTCGTGCGCTGATCGCATCCGTGAACCGACGCCAGGTCCTGCTCATCGCGAAGTACTCCGCGCTCTATTCCGTGCGCGGTGGGATCGGGCTCGTGTTCCTGCTGCTCTCGCTGACCTTCGGCCTCATGGTCGCGCACATCATGCTGCAGCCGGTCGAGAGGTTCTCCCGGCAGGTCGCCGAACGGTCGCGCAGCGATCTCGACGAGGTGACGCGCGAGGTGATGAGGAAGGTGACGCAGGGGGCCAAGCCCATCGTGTCCTGGATGGTGTCGTCGAAGGAGGACGGCGCGAGGAACCTCGCCTCGGGCCGGCCTGGCGACGAGGACGCGGAGAACTGGGCCGACTACCTGCTCGATGCGCGTCCGGGCATGTTGTCCGCGATCTTCCTGATCCTGCTGTTCGGCTGGCCATTCGTGGTCGCCTTCGGGGCGTTCGATCTCTACGCGGGCGACATCGGTTCGCGGCAACTGCGCTACCAGCTGCTGCGCGCCGATCGCGGCAGCATCTTCTTCGGGCGGCTGCTCGGCACGCTGCTCACGTTCGTCGCGGTGCTCGTGCTGCTCGGCGTCACCGTGACGGTCTACATGGGCTGCAAGCTGTCGGTCTACTCGTGGCCCGACCTGGCCGCGTGGGCGGCCTACGGCACCGTGGCCATGATCTGCGTATCGGTCCCGTACATCGCGCTGTGCGCGTGGCTGTCGGCCGCGTCCGGGTCGTCGTTCTTCTCGCTGACGATGGCGTCGCTGGTCATCGGCGGTGTGCCGCTGCTCACGGTGGTCGCGCGCTTGCAGCACGAGGCGGGCGGCTACCTGCTCTACGTGCTGCCGTGGGGCTTCCAGACCCGATTGTTCCACCCCGAATCGTCGCAGGTCGCGTTGGCCGTCGGCGGCTGCGCGCTGCAGACGCTGCTGTTCACGTGGCTCGGTCACCGCACGTTCACGACCAGGGACTTGTGAAGTCAGGCACCCGAATGGCCGAAGCCCTTCGCATCCAGAACCTCGGCAAGCGCTTCGAGAAGACCGTGGCACTCGACGACGTCACGTTCGACGTGCCGACGGGCTCCATCTTCGGACTGCTCGGCCCCAATGGGGCCGGCAAGACGACGTTGTTCTCGATCGCAGCGGGCTTCCTGAGGGCAGACTCGGGTTCGCTGCGCGTGCTCGGCACCGACATCTCGCACGTCTCGGAGCTGCAGGGCCGCATGACGATCCTGCCGCAGGACGCGGCGTTCCAGCGCAACGTGCCGATCGTCGAACAGCTCGCGTTCCTGCGCCGCCTCGACGGCAGCGATGCCGCGACGGCGCAGCGCGAAGTGGAAGAAGCGCTCGAGCGCGTCGGCATCGCGCAATACAAGAAACGCGGCATCCACGCGCTGTCGCACGGCATGTTGAAGCGTCTGGGCATCGCGCAGGCCTTCCTCGGCCAGCCCGATCTGATCCTGCTCGACGAGCCGACGTCGGGGCTCGATCCGCAGAACGCTCGGCAGATCCGCGATCTCGTGCGCGAGCTGCAGCAGTCGCGCCGGGTCACGACGGTCATCAGCTCGCACAACCTCGCCGAGATCCAGGAGCTCTGCGACCACGTCGCGATCCTCGACCACGGCAAGCTCAAGATCGCGGGCTCCGTGCAGGACATCACGCGCCAGGGTCGCAGGATCGAGATCACGACCTCGCGGCCGTTCGTCGAGTCGGACCGCGCGCACCTGCGCATGGTGTCCGTGAGCACGATCGAGGATCTCGGCCCGCAGCGTTACCGTCTGCAACTCGCGATGTCCGACGGGCAGTCCGCCGACGACGCCGTGATCGCGGTGATGCGCGCGATTCTCGATCTCGGCATCGCGCCGCGCGCGATGACCGAAGGCAACAGCCTCGAAGAGTACTTCCTGTCGGTGACCGGCGAGCCGAATGATGTGACGCGCAAGCCGCCGCGATAAGTTGCGCAACGTGCCGGAAGCACTCGATCTTGCAAGGGACTTCGGAACGGCCCTCCTGCTCGGCGCCTTGCTCGGCATCGAACGCGAGAAGCGGAACGCCCGCGAGGGTTTCGGCATCGCGGGCCTGCGCACGTTCATCATGGTGTCGCAGATCGGCGCGATTGCCGGCTACCTGGGCCAGAAGCTCGCGATGCCGTGGATGCTGCCGGTCGCCGTGCTCGCGGTCAGCGCGACCGTGATCGCAGGCTACGCAGCGACGGTGCGCGAACGACCGCAAAGCCTCGGCCTCACGACCGAGCTGGCCGCCGTCGTCACGTGTCTGCTCGGCGCGCTCGCGACGACGGGCGAGCGCGGACTCGCGGCCGGCCTCGGCATCGCGACGGCCGTGCTGCTCGCCTACAAGAAGCCGCTGCACGACCTGGTCGGACGCCTGCTCTGGGACGACGTGCTCGTCGGCCTGCGCTTCCTGCTCGCGACGTTCATCGTGCTGCCGCTGCTGCCAAACGAGGCCATCGATCCGTGGGGCGCGATCAATCCCTACAAGCTGTGGCTGCTTGTGCTCTTGATCTCGGGGTTGTCGCTGGTCGGCTACGTGGCGACACGCTGGCTCGGCGAGGGGCGCGGTGTCGCGGTCACGGCGGCGGCGGGTGGGCTCGTGAGCTCGACAGCGGTGACGCTGGCGTTCGTCAAGCAGAGCCGCGAGGAAGGTGCTCCGGCGAACCGGCTCGCGGGCGGCATCCTGCTCGCGTGGTGCATCATGTTCGTGCGCGTCGTCGCGGTTGCGACGGTCGTCTTCCCGCCGATCTTCTTCGACCTCTGCATTCCCTTCGCCGCGATGGGCGCGGCCAGCGGGGGAGCGGCAGCGGTGTGTCTGCGCACGCCGTCGCAAGGCCCGAAGACGGTCGCCAACAGCGTGCCGCTGAAGAACCCGTTCTCGTTGCTCGCCGCGGGCAAGTTCGTCGCGTTGTTCGCGTTCGTGCTGCTGATGTTGAAGCTCGCACAGGAGCACCTGCCCGGCACGGGCGTCTACGCGATCGCCGCGCTCGCGGGGCTCACGGACGTCGATGCGGTCACGCTTTCGATGGCCGAGCGCGCGCGCACCGTGGACGGCGAGATGCACGTGGCCGTCACCGCGATCGCAATCGCTTCGGTCAGCAACACGCTCGTGAAGGCCGGCGTGGGTGCGTTCCTGGGCCGCGGGCTGATGCAACCTGTCCTGCTCGGAACGGCCGCGATCCTCGTCGCGGGCGGGTTCGCCGTGTGGTTGGGATGACGTCGCGCCTCGCTCGGGCGAGGCGCGCGCGGGAGGACGAGGTCCTCAGCCCTTGAGGGCGCGCTTCGCGGCCTTGGCGGCGCGTTTTTCCTTCAGCGTCTTCTCGGGCTTCTTCTTGTCCTGCTTCTTGGTCATCTGTCCTTTCGCCATGGTCTTCTCCTGTTGGGATCGAGTAGTGGATTGCGTCGCTGGCCTCGGTGCCGGACGCCGTCGCAGTTGCCCGCGACGCGCAACAGAATGCTGTGAGTGCCCCTGATTATCCAGTGGGCGTTCGCTCGCCGGGGACGCGCAGCTGCCGCCGGACCGACACCTCGGCGCGAACCGCGTATGCTGTCGAGGCCCTCCTGGCCGTGACTGGCGGAGATGCGTGTGCGCGTTCCACGTCTGTTGCTGATGTCGTCCGTCCTGCTGCCGTCGCCGCCGGCGCAGCAGATGACCGCCCAGGACCTGATCCCGGTCCGGTCCGCAACCCGCCGTTCCCGAGCAGGAGCCAGCCATGGTGCGTAGCCAGGACACGGTGGGCGCCAAGGCAGCGTCGTCGCGTCATGCGCACGGGGCCCCGCACCACGTCATCGATTCGAGGAAGGTGCGCGAGGCGGATGCAAGACGCATGGCCAGGATCGGGTGGCTCGTCACCGGGGGCGTCACGCTGGTGACAGGCATCGTGCTGATGTTGGTGATGAACACGCACGACAGCCGGAGCAGTGTCGCAGAGAGGGGGTGTGAACCGAGGGAGTATCCCGACATCGAGATCGACGGCATCACGATTCGGGGCGGAGTGCTCACTCCGGAGACGCGCAAGAGGCTCAACGAGGCACTGGCGACCCTCATCAAGACCCGCAACCTGAAAGAGAAGTTGTCAGGCATCGAGTCGCACGTCGGATCGAGTCCGACCCTCGAAGTCCTCGGCAAGGACTTCGCGGACGTGCGCGACCCCGAACTCAAGATGCAGGCGTCCGAGGCAGGGGGCGAGCTCCTTGAGAGGTACAACAGGGCAGTCAAGGAAGTGACCAGGCGCGACCTCGAGGCCTTGCGCGCTGCCGCGAACGCCGCTGCCTTGGGGACCACCGGGGAGGCGCTGGCTCCCTATGGCCCCCTCGAGGACGCGACCCGCCTTCTGTTGCACGAGGCGATGGCGAACAAGGACGCCGAGGCGGAGGCCATCTACCAACTGATGTGGTATCAGACCTGCAGGGAGATCGACGGGATCGTCACGAAGCTGTTCAACGAGTCCTACCAGAACAGAGTGCCGTGGAACGACCTGCTGGCCGACACCGCGGGTTGGACCATCGCATCTTCGGGTTCTTTCAAGCACACGTTTGGTGCTGGCCTGTCGCTGGTCAATGCGCCCGGAGAGCAATCCGGGTCCAGCGGTCTCCGCTACACGCCAGCGGACGAGTGGCGCGACTATGTGCTCGAGGTCGAGTTCAAGCTCGACTCGGGTACCCTGGTCTTCTACACGCGCATCGGCGACAAGATGGACCCGAAGGAAGTCCCCGCGTTCTCGGTCGGAACGAAGGACGCCACGATCCAGGTCGAGTACGGCAAGACCTGCAGGCTCGTGATCCGCATGATCGGCAACCGGCTGACGGTCACCGGCGAAGACACCTCCTATGCCGAGGACTTCGTGTCCACCAAATCGCGAAGGGGGGAGCCCGGCATCGTCGCCGAGGCAGGCACGACCGCGACCATCACCAGGCTGCGGGCTCGCCACCTGCGATAGCGAAGAGTCGAAGCGCCACGAAGTCCTGACGGCGCGCCGGACCAGGCGACTCACTTCGCCGCGCCGGCCTTCGGCTGGCTCGCCTCGAACGCAGCGTGCATCTCGGCGTGGATCCGCGTGAGCAGCCCGTCGGGCCACAGCTCCGGATGCGGCTGGAACAACGTGCCGTGGTCGCGCCCCTCGGCGAAGAACACCTTCGCATCGCTTCCCAGGCGCGCGAGATTGTCGCGCAGCAGCTTGCAGGCGCCTTCGAGCCGGAACGTGTCCTGCGTGCCGATGAACACGCGCAGCTTGCCTTTCAGCTTGGGCCCCAGCGTCGCCCAGTTCTCGCGCAGGATCAGGCCGATGTCGTACTTGCGCCAGCTCGTCGCGACGAACTTGTCGATGACGCCCGTCTTCGGGTCGAACAGCGGCATCGGCCGCCCATCCTCGCCGCGCGGCGAGAACACCGCGTTGAAGCTCATGAACTGGCCGCCGTGGTCGCGCCGTTCGAGCTCCTTCGTCACGAACTGCTCGATCGTCTGCGTCCATTCTCCCGCGCGGCGAACGAGCTGGATCGGCTTGCCGTCGGGATCGGTGTAGGCGTTCGCGAAGCGGTAGACGTCGATGCCCGTGAAGTCGCGGAAGTCGACGGAGTCGGGCGCGGTCGACCAGGTGCCGCCGAAGAACTCGGGCCAGGCGACCTGCAGCCACAGGCTCGACCAACCGCCGCTGCTGTGCCCCGTCAGGAAACGCGCGGAAGGCGTGCCGAACGCGTGGAACTCCCGTTCGAGCGCGGGCACGAACTCGGTCACCAGCGCCTTGCCCCACGGCCCGTTGTTCACGGAGTCCGCGAACTCGTGATGCCCGAGCGAGAACTGCGCGTCGAGGAACACGTAGAGCATGCGCGGCGTGCGCCCTTCCTCGATGCCCTTCACGAGGTCCGGCGCGCGGCGGATCGCGCCGCGGTGCGAGCCGCCGAAGCCGTGGATCGAGTAGCACACTGGCAGCCGTTCGTCGCCGCGCAGGCCCGGCGGCAGCACGACGGAAGCGCGGATCGACATGTCGCGGCCCCAGAACTCCGACAGCAGCTCCGAGCGACGCTCGAACAGCTTCAGCGTGTCGGTCTCGGGGAAGGCTTCCTGCGAGCGCAGCGGAGCCAGCAACAGCGATAGCGCGACGAGCAGTCGGTTCATCTCGCTGCCTCGGTGGGGATCACTGCGGCCACAGCAGACCGTCGCGTACCTTGGGCCGCTGCACGCGGAACAGGCCGTCGGCGAGCAGCGTGAGGTTGCCGTTGTCGTCCGTGACGATCTTGCCCGTGACCTTGACGACGTCGAGCAGACGCAGGTCGGGCAGCACCGGCGTCGCAATCGGCTTGCCGTCGGCGCCGCGCACTTCGACGAGCAGCGAGTTGGCGGGGATCTTGTCCTCCTCGCAGCAGTAGTCCCACGGCGTCTTGCAGTTGTCCTCTTTGTTCTTCTCGCCGCAGTAGGGGAGCTCCGTGTCGACGAGCGTGAACATCGCGAGGCCCTTTTCGATCCTCCTGCCGATGCGACCGAGCACGACGACCTTCTCGACGGCACCGGCCGTCTTCGCGGCCTTCACGGTCTCCGCCTCGCCGGGGTCCTTGGCGAGCACGAACTTCATCATGGCCGGAGAGGCCGCGACCGTGGGCGGACCCGACGTGGCCGCGTCTGCGCCGCAGGCGCCTAGTAGGAGGAGAAGAGAGAAAGACGAACAACGCGAAACGATCACGCACGACCTCCTAGGGCATCGATCAGGGGAAGACGAACGGCGCGCACGGCGGGAACGATGCCACCGAGCAGGCCGGAAACCAACGCTGCTCCGAGCCCGATCGCGCGGCTCTGCACATTGGGCTCGAGCAGCAGGGCGCCCATCGGATAACGCAGCGAGATGTCGCCGACCGCAAGGGCCAGCAGGATCCCGAGCGCGCCACCGGCGAACGCGACCATCGCCGACTCCTGCACGAGCCCCATGGCAACGGACGCAGGCGCGTAGCCGAGCGCGCGCAGCGTCGCGAGCTCGCGCGTGCGCGCGAGCACCGCGGCGAACATCGTGTTGGCGCACGCGAACGCGCCGGCCACGACGGCGAGCACGGCCATCCAGCGCGCGAGCGCGGCGATCGGCGCGAGGCTGCGCGCGGCGGCCTGCATGAGCTCGCGTTCGGGCATGGCCGTGATCTCGAGGTCGACGCGTCGCGCGGCGAACAGGCGCACGTCGGGCAGGCTCTCCGCTTTCTCCAGGCGCAGCACGACGCAGGACACGTCCTCGCGCTTCGTCGCGAGCATCAGGTCCGGCAGACGTGCCCAGAGCTCCGCTTCGTAGACCGTGCCCGGCGCGGCGAAGCGTCCGACGATCGTGAACTCGCGCCGTTCGAGCGGCAGCTTGCTCCCGATCGCGAGTTGGTCCGCGGACAGACCCATGCGCGCGCCCGCGAGCGCACCGACCATGATCTCGAACGGCTCGCGCGGCTCGCGGCCTTCGACCACGGTGACTTCGTGCACGAGATACGCGGCGGGGGTGATGCCGCGCAGCAGACCGACCTGGCTGCCGTTGCGCGTCGCGATGTGCAGCTCGACCGAGGCTGCGCGCTGGTCACCGTCCGTGAGCACGCCCGGTGCCGAGGCGGCCGCGACCTCGGCGCTGCCGCGCGGGATCACGGAACGCACGAGGTCGACCTCGGCGGACACGCCGAGCAGGACGACCGTGTCGTCGCGCGCGCTGCCGGTCGCGGCCGTGGTCATGCCCTCGGCGAAGGCGTGCATCGCGATCACGAGCATCGTCGTCGCCGCCACGCCCCCGATCGTCACGGCGGTCCGCACACGCCGGCGCAGCAGGTTCCGCAGCAGGTAGGCGATCGGCAGCATGTCGTTACTCGGCCTTGACGCCGACGTGGAGCGGTCGCCGGGCCACCGCGAACGCGGGGGCCGCGGAGGCCAGGATCCCGATCGCGAGCGCCGCGAGCAGCGAGTGCAGGACCGTCTGCACTCCCGGGGAGAGATCGATCCCGTAACCCTCGACGCCGAGCGTCACGGGCCGGAGCACGAGCAGCGTCACGACGAGGCCCGTGCCGAGCACGCCGCCCGCGAGGCCGAGACCGATGCCCTCGCTCGCGATCAGCGTCATGAGCCGGCCCTTCGTCATGCCGACGGTTTCGAGCAGGCCCATCTCGCCGGTGCGCGATTCGGCGCTGATGAACACGGTGTTCGCGACGACGAGCGCTATGACGAGCACGGCCAGATAGCCGAGCCAACGCGCGAACTCGACGAGCTGCGAGACCTCGGCGACCGCGGCCGCGACGAAGGCCTGCATGCTCTTCGTGTCCGTGCGCGCCTGGTCGGTGTGGAAGTGGGCGTCGATGGCGGCTGCGATCGCCTCGGGATCGGCGCCCGGATCGAGCTTGACGAGGAACTCCGTGGCAGCGCCCTGGCGCTTGCGCGCGAGGCTCAACTGGTCGAGGTGCACGAACGCGAGGTTGGCGACGCCAGCCGTGTTGCTGTGCACGATCCCGGACACGTAGACGTCGACTTCGCCGAGGCGCACGCGCTGGCCAGTCCGGATCCCGCGCCGCTGCGCGAGGCGCTCGCCGACGAGCGCGCCGTCGCTGCGCGCCTTCCAGTCCGCAACGGAACCGTCGAGCACCTCGAGCTCGTAGAGCTTCTCGAGCTCGTCGGTCGTGACACCGTGCAGCGTCACGAGGTCGAGGTTGGAGCGGCACGAGTTGATGAAGACGAGCGTCGGCAGCACGGCCGCCACGCCTGGCACTTGCTGGATGTCGCGCTCGTAGCGCACGGGCAGCTCCGAGGTCAGTGGACAGAACCGGCTGTCCTGGAACACGACGAGCACCGGCTGCGCCGAGCGCGCCGCGAGGTCGGCGACGCCGTCGTCGACCGTGCGCACGAACGCGAACAGCGTCATCGCGAGCGTCGTGCCGAGCAGCGTCAGCAGCGACCGCATGCGCGCGCGCAGCGTCGTGCGCGCCACGTAGGGCAGGAACGAGAGCAGCTCACGCATGGTGGGCCTCCGCCGCGACGATGCGGCCCTTGTCGAGGTGCACGATGCGGTCCGCGGCCAACGCGGCGAGCGGGTCGTGCGTGACCATGACGAGCGTCTTGCCGAATTCCTGGACCAGGCGCCGCAGCAGCTCGAGCGTCGCCGTGGCCGAAGCGCGGTCGAGGTTGCCCGTCGGTTCGTCGGCGAACACCGCGACCGGATCCGCGACGATCGCGCGCGCGATCGCGACGCGCTGCTGCTGCCCGCCCGAAAGCTGCCGCGGCAGGTGGTGCGCCCGGTCGGAGAGACCGACCGCGGCGAGCGCCGTGGCGACCTTGCGTTCGCGGTCGGCCCGCGACAAGCGCAGCAGCAGCAGCGGGACCTCGACGTTCTCGTACGCGGTCAGCACCGGGATCAGGTTGTATTGCTGGAAGACGTAGCCGACGGCGCGCGTGCGCCATCGTGCGAGCTGGCTCGGCGACAGCGCGGAGACCTCCTCGCCCGCGACGCGCACGGTGCCCTGCGTCGGGCGGTCGATGCCCGCGAGCAGGTGCAGCAGCGTGGTCTTGCCGCTGCCCGACGGCCCCATGAGGCACACGAACTCGCCTTGTTCCACGGTGAAGTCGAGATCCGCGATCGGGGTCACGTCCTCCGAGGTCGAACGGAACGTCTTGGTCACTCCGCGCAGTTCGATGAGGCTCATCGGCCCCCCCCGGTGACGAGCTGCTCGCGGATGCTCTCGCCGTCCACGACGGCGACCAGCACGACCTTCTGCGTGACGGACAGCTCGCCGCGCACGACGACGTCGTCGCCCTGCTCCTGCACGACCTGCACCGGCACGGCGCGCGCGCGTTCGCGACTCGGGTCGAACACGAACACGGCGTCGCCGCGCAGCGCTGCCTTCGGCACGACGAAGGCAGCGACCGCCGTGGGCGTCTCGCCGCCGAGGAAGCGCGCCCGGCACAGCGTCTCGGGTCGCAACAGCGGCGGCGGATCGATCAGCTGCACCTTGACCTGCAGCGTGTTCTTGAGCAGATCCGACTCCTGCTGCAGCCGTTGCACGACGCCGCGGATCACGGTGCTGCCCGCGACCTCGCTGCGCAACTCGACGGCCTGGCCTTCGGCGATCGATCCGATCGAACCGAGCGGCACGTCGATGCGCGCGCGCAGGTGACGCGGATCGTAGAGCAGAAGGACGGCGTCCCCGTCGGGTCCGACGGAAGCACCCGGTGCGGCCAGCAGCCGCAACACGACACCGTCGACGGGCGCACGCACGGTCGCCCAGGCCAGCTCGCGCTTGCTGATGTCGCCATCGGTGCGCGCACTGCCCAACGCAGCGCGGGCCTTCTCGACGTCGGCCTTCGCGATCGCGACCGCCCCTTCGAGATCGACGGGCTTCTCGAGCAGTTCCTTGGCCAGTGCCTGCTTCGCGGTCGCAGCGGCGCTTTCGCGTTCGAGGCCCTGCACCTCGGCGTTGGCGGTCGAGACCGCGGCGTCGGCTGCCGCGGCGGCGGCGCGCGCGCGTTCGAGCGCGAGCGGAGGATGGTCGCCTGCCTGGTGCAACTGCTCGTGGGCGAGGCTCGCCGCGGCGGCGCCGCGGGCCTCGGCGGCCGCGCGCAAGGCGCCGCTGCGCGCCATTGCGAGGCGAGCTTCCTTCTCGGCCACGAGCGACGTGGCTTCGACCACTGCGGCCCTGGCCTCGGCCCGCTGCGCCAGGCGCGCCTCTGCGAGATCGTGCGCCGCGACTGCCGCGGTGACCATCGCCTCGCGTTCCGCGATCATGGCAGTGGCCCGGTCGCACGCGGCCTGCAGCGCGGCACTCGCGAGCGTCGCGATCACGGTCTCACCGCCCTTCACGGCAGCACCCTCGAGCACCGCGATCGACTCGATGCGGCCGGCCACGAGCGGCCGCACGTTCACGGCGAACGGATCGGCTTCGACCCAGCCGACGGCTTCGGCGAGGCTGGTCGTGGCGCCGGGCGCGTTCGCGGCGCGCACGGACGCCATCGGCACGGCGCGCACAGACCGCAACAGCGGCCACACGAACGTGGCGGCAACCGTGACCAGCAACAGCACGGCAACCACTCCGAGCACGCGTGGCCCCAGCGGTCGCCTTGGCAGCGCGGTCGGCGGTTGGTCCATCTGCAAGGCAGAAAGGTCGACGTGGCTCATGACCCGCTCCCGGTGAGAGGCCAGCCGTACGCGACGGCGCGTTGCACCCGGGCCCGCACGTGCGCTGTGGTCGCCGCGCGACGCTCCATCGTGTCGCGAACGACCATCGCGGCGGCTTTCGCGTAGCGATCGAACCCCTCGATCTCGACCTGCAGTGCTATGCGCGCGGTGGCCAGCTCCTTGGTGCTCGCGCGCAGACTCAGCGCAGCCCCGGTCTCGCCGGCCGCGGCGGCCGCGAGCTCGCGTTCGGCCGTGCAGGCACCGTTGCTCGCCTGCACGTAGGCAGAGGCCAGCGTCGCGCGCGCTGCCTCGCGGCGTTCGCGCGCCGCCTCGGCCCGACCCGCCATGCCGATCGGCACGCGCAGGATGGCCATCAACTCGAGCGGATCGCCGCGCAACGGGAACTCGGGGCCCAGCATGAGCGAGGGATACTGGTCCGCGACCGCGGCGCGGAACTCGGCGTCGGCGACGCGGAACCGGGCTGTGGCCAGCGCGAGATCGGGACGCGCGAGCACCGCGCCGTCGGTGGCTTGCGGTTGTCGCAGCGGCTCGGCGTCGGACGGCGCGAGCTCGACATGCGTGCCGGCAGGGAGGCCCAGCAGGTTGCGCAGCGCTGCGCGGTTCGCCTCGGCTTCCCGCGCGAGCTCGAGCGTCTCCGCGGCCGCGCGAGCCTGCGCCGCACGCACCTGCTCGGCCGCGATCGGCGACGCGAGTCCCGCGCGTTCGAACACCGCGACGTCGACCGCGAGGTCGGGGACCGAGAGTGAGCGCAGCGCTGTGTCCATGACGAAGATCTCGGCGACGGCGGCCGTGACGCGCCAGCGCCCGGCCGCGAGTGCTGCGACGGCTTCGGCGGCTGCGGCGTCGGCGAGTCCTTGCGCAGCGCCGCGCGCCCCGAGCCCCAGCAGGGCAATGGGGTCGAGCATCACGGCGAGCATCTCGTCGTCGCTGCGGTACTCCGACTGCACTTCGAGCGGCTGCGTCACGGCGCCGGCGGCGCGCGCCTTCGCCTCGAGCGCCTGCAGCTCGGGATTCTGGCGCAGGGCAGCGGCCAACGCCGTGTTGAACGTGAACGTGCCGCCGCTGCGCTGCGCCGCTTCGGCCGCCACGGTGTTCGCGTCGGCGTCGTCGGCCGCATAGGCGACGCAGCCGGCCGCGAACGCGCCGGCGAACACGATGATCCAACGTGAGAACATACAAGCCTCTGAAGAGCAAACACGACGCGTCGAAGACGTTGCCGCGCCAAGGACAGAGCCGTGGCGCAGCCCGTGACTCGGGCGTCGTTCAGAGGAGCAGGACCGTGCTGGCGCGCAGTGCCGTTCGTTGGTCGATGCGCGGCGGGCCGGTGTCGTGTGGCCACACCCATTGCGGCCAGCTGCGTGTGGGCACGTCGTGACATACCGGAGCCGGCTCGATCGCGGCCACGTTCGGCACGTGCTCGGTCACCGCGCGTGGCGCGGGCGCGAGCTCCACGTCGAAGGCGAGATCGACACAGCAGCCCGGTAGGCAGGCTCTTCGCTGGCTGCCCGGACCCGGCTCCTGCCCGCGAGCATCAGAGTGCTTGGCATGCGCGTGCTCACGGCAGCAGCACGAATCGCAATGGTCGCGCAGCACCGGGTTCGCCGTGGCGCGCGCGCAGCATTTTCCCGTGCAAACCACGAAGTGGGAGCGACTGCTGAGGCCGAGGCAGAACACGAGCATCAGTGCTGTGAGCACGACCCACGTGGTCTTGCGCCATCCTGCTTCGATCGATTGGTGCGCCATCCGACTTTCGCGGCGGAGGTAGGGTCGGACCCGATGCGTGGGATGTCAAGGGATGGCGCCAATCGGCGCTACGCCAATGGGCGCAAGTGCCCTTTCGGGGTGTCGCCGTCGCGGCCGCGCGCTAGCTTTCCCGCAACTCGCCGCGGGTTCGTTCCCTCGGTCCCATCGCAACTCCGTCCCACCCCTCGAAGCCATGCGGATCCTCCTCGCTGTCTGCGTCGTGCCCTTGTCCCTCTCTGCCCAGACCACGGTCCAGACCACGCTGTCCCTTTCGGCCGCGACGCCGATCGCCGCTCTGACCAGCGCCGCAGGTGGCACGACTTCGTTCCAGGGGATCCCGCAGGCTCAGCCGATCGGCAGCGCGCCGCTGAACGTCTTCCTGACGACGACGCAGAACGTCGCCGGGTCCTACCTGAGCGCGACGACGATCGTCTACCCGACGATGCCCTACCAGGGCGGGGCTGGGTTCAACTTCTTCGAACGCGCGTATGCGAGCGGCAGCGCGATCGAAGCAGCCGGCACCTCGGCATCCCCGGCCCAGGTCGGTGCGGCTTTCGGCGCGCACGCCGTGTTGGCGGTCTTCTCGGCGCCGCAAGGCACGCAGGGTCACGTGCGCGTGTCGTTCCGCAACAACGCGGGGCCGACCACCACGAGCAGCACGACGGGTGCTTCGGTCGACATCGGCAACGACGGCATCTTCGAGGTCAATCAGGCGAACGCGGGCGAGTTCGACCTGCCCTACACGTTCGGCGCGAGCGGCCAGGTCGCTGTGCGCGTCGGCAACCTGTGCCGCAGCAACGGCAATGGCACGGCCGCCACGATCTACACCTGGACCGAGGTCTACGTCGGCTTCCAACCCGATCTGACCGCGACCTGCACCTTCACGAACTACGGCCAGGGTTGTGGCGGCGTGCAAGCTGCCGGCAACGAGCTCGTCGTCGGCAACACGCGCACGATCTTCATGCTGGCCACGGGCTGCTTCCCGAACAGCCCGACGATCGTCGCGAACGGCTCGAGCCAGATCGCGCTGCCGCTGCCCGCGGGTTGCGCGCTGTTGTGCAACGCCGAGGCCCTCGCGCTGACGCTCGCCGACGCGGCCGGCAACGCGACGTGGAGTTGGACGACACCCGTGACGACGGTCGGCAGGACGCACGTACAGTTCCTGCCGATCGCGGACCAGGGCGGCGCGCTCGTGCTGCGCGCGAGCAACGGAGTGCGGATCGACCTCGTGCACTGAATTGTTCGCCCCATGGGCGAACGAACTCGGTTGGCAGGGCCGAAGTCGCGGCAGCGATCCTGACGGAGGCTAATTCAAATGCACCCGCCCTTGTCCAAGACGACCGTCCTGCTGACCTTGGCCATCGCATTTCAAGGCGCGGTTGCCTGCTCGGTGCCTGCTGGAACGGTTGACGAAGCCAGGGCAGTCAATGACGCAACGCTGTCGGCCGCGGCTCTCGAGGCAGGTCAAGTCGCGTTGGTTGCCGACGGCAAGCTCCATCGGGCGTCTTCTCTCGAAGAAGCCATCGCTTTGGCCGCCGCCCTGAATCCGCCGCCAGTTCACGCGTACCTCGCAACGGGTGGCCAGGAGGGACCTCGTCGTTGGGAAGCGAGTGGGCCATATGCGTGCGGCAATGTCATCGGCAACGAGGCTCTGGCCAAACTGGGCGTCGCGGTTGGAATCAACCCGTCCGCTTCGACTGTCACGCTGATGCGCAACGGAGAGAGGTGCTCCTCCAAGTTCTCGGACGGACTGCCGGTTGTGCGCCTCCGTGTTCGACCTGCTACGAGCCTCCAGGCGTTCCGCGAAGTCGATGTCCTCGTTGCTTCGGGATTCGGGGGTGGCCTCTTGCTGTCCGCGGAAGCAGCCAAGCTCGTTGACCTTCAGCGATCAGAGGAACCCGGCATCACGGACGTTGTGTTTCTTTCACTCGGTGAGTCGATCGCGTGTCGGCGTGCATTCGTCACCGTGGCCATCGACGAGATCGCAGCCTCATCTGTCGTTCCCGCGGTCACCCCACTCTCTCCATCCGGGCGCTGATGCGCCGCCCGCCTGTCCCTAGCTTGTCAGGCCGCGGAATGCCCTCGGCGCGCCCGACCGGAGGTGCGTAGCATCCGGGGCCCCATGCGCAACGCCAGGATCGCCGCGTTCCTGTTCATCGCCATCGAGTTGCTGGTGCCGGCCGTTCGGGCCCAGGCGCCGAGCCCGGTCGACTTCCTCGGCCACGAGATCGGAGCCGACCACCAGCTCTGCAACTACACGGACCTCGCGCGCTACTTCCGCGCGATCGAGAAGAGCTCGGATCGCATGCGGCTCGTCGACATCGGTCCGACGAGCTACGGCCAGCGCATGCTGATGGCGGTGATCACTTCGCCGCAGAACCACGCGCGGCTCGAACGCCTGCGCACGATCAACCAGCAGCTCAGCAAGGGCCGCATCGACGCGACCCAGGCCAAGGCGCTCGCGGCCGAAGGGCGCGCGACCGTGTGGATCGACGGCGGTCTGCATGCGACCGAGGCGATCGCGGGCCAGAACATCATCGAGCTCGTCTTCCAGATGACCTCGCGCGACGACGCCGAGGTGCGGCGCATCCTCGACGAGGTCGTGCTGCTCGTTTGCCCCGTGAATCCCGACGGCCTCGAGCTCATCGCCAACGCGTATCGCGCGACGCGCAGCACGACGACGCCGGTGCTCTACCAGCGCTACATCGGGCACGACAACAACCGCGACTTCTACATCTGCAACCAGCTCGAGGCGCAGAACATCAACCGCGTCTTCTACACCGACTGGTGCCCGCAGATCGTCTACAACCACCACCAGACGGCGCCGCGCGGCACGATCATCTTCACGCCGCCGTTCCGCGATCCGCAGAACTACTACACGGACGCGATGGTGACGCGCGGCATCGAGCTCGTCAGCGCGCACATGAACGCGCGTTTCGCCGCCGAGGGCAAACCCGGCGTGATCAGCAGGAGCGGCGCGCCATACTCGGGCTGGTGGAACGGCGGCCTGCGCTCGACCAACTACTTCCACAACGTGATCGGCATCCTGACCGAGTCGTTCGGCCGGCCCGAGCCGACGCGCATCGAACAGCCGCTCGATCGCCGCGTGCCCTACGGCGACTACCCCGACCCGGTGCCGGCGCAGCTGTGGCACGCGCGCCAGACGGTCGAGTATCTGCAGACCGCGAACTTCGCGATCCTCGACTACGCCGCGCGCTTCCGCAGCGAAGTGCTGCAGGGCATCTGGACGATGGCGAGCCGGTCGATCGACCGCGGCCGCCGCGACTGGTGGACGCCGACGCCGGTCCTCGTCGAGGCGGCGCGGCGCCGCGACGAGCCCGACACGGTGTTCTCCGATCCGTATCTGCGCGATCCGCGCGCCTACGTGTTGCGCAGCGACCAGAGGGACTGGAGCGCGGCGACGCGGATGGTGCGCGCGCTGCAGCGCTGCGGCGTCGAGGTGCATCGCGCGAAGGAGCCGTTCGCGATGAACGGTGTTGTGATGCCGGCCGGGTCGTTCGTCGTGAAGTGCGACCAGGCCTACCGCCCGCACGTGCTCGACATGTTCGAGCCGCAGTGGCACCCGGACGACATCAAGGACGGCAAGCCGGTGCCGCCATACGACGCCGCGGGCTGGACGCTCGCGATGCAGATGGACGTGCAGGTCGAACGCTGCTTCGAGGCGCTCGACGGGCCGTTCGAGCTGCTCGACGGCGTCACCGAGTACGTGCCCGCCTCGCTGCCGCGCTCCGCGGATGGCTGGCGCCTGCAGGCCGCCGACAGCCACACGGTGATCGCGGTCAACCGCCTGCTCGCGGCCGGCTGCGACGTGCAGTGGAACAGGGCCGGCGGCTGGTATGTCGTCGCCGATTCGGCGCGCGCGGCAACCGTGCTCGAAGGTGCGGCGCGCGAGCTCGGCCTGCGCATCGAGCAAAACCGCGGGGGGCGCTTGGATGCCCAGGCACTCGAACGCGTGCGCGCGCCGCGGCTCGGCCTGTTCGACACGTTCGGCGGCCACATGCCGACCGGATGGGATCAATGGACCCTGAAGGAGTTCGAGTTCCCGGTGCAGCAGGTGTGGGGCGACCGCATCGAGTTGGGCAACCTCGGCAAGGATTTCGACGTGCTCGTGTTCCACACGGGTCTACCGGGCCCGCGCGACCTCGAGCGCGCGGCCCAGCGCCGAGACGAAGAGAACCTCGGCAAGCTCGCCGCTGCCCTGCCGAAGTTCGAGGACTGGAGCAACCTCGCGGCGCGTGCGACGCGGCTCACGGGCGAGAAGACGCTGCCGGCGCTCGAGGAGTTCGTCGAACAGGGTGGCACGCTGATCGCGCTCGGCGGCGAGTGCGAGAAGGTCATCCGGCACTTCGCGCTGCCGGTGAAGGTCGGCACGCACGTGCCCGTCGAGGGCGGTGAAGAACGCCGCACGCTGCGCGAGGAGTTCTACGTGCCGGGCTCGCTGCTCGCGATCGTCGTCGACCTCTGGCATCCGATCGCGAAGGGTTGCTCGCGCGAAATGGCCGCGATGGTCACGGGCAGCACGGTGATCATGGAGGTCACCGATCCGAACGCGAAGATCGACGTCGTCGCGCGCTACCGCGCGAGGGACACGCTGATGAGCGGATGGATCATCGGCGAGGACTTCCTGGTCGGAAAGCAGGCAGTGTTGTGTGCGCACGTCGGCAAGGGCCGCGTGCTGCTCTACGGCGCCGACGTGACCTACCGCGGCCAGCCGCTCGGCACGTTCAAGCTGCTCTTCCACGGCATCCTGACGAGCGGGCGCGAACGGAACTGATCGCGCGGGCCGCTGCGCAGGTTGCTACTTCACGAGCTTGGGCAGGTGCGCGCGCACCTTGGCCGAGAAGTTCGGGTCGCCCTGATACTTCTGGGCGTCTTCCGTGATGTAGTGCTGGCCGCGCATCTCGTCGTAGGGCAGACCCTGCGATTCGTCGCCGACGAGCCGGCCGCGTTCGTACATGAGCTGATCGAGGTAGCCGTTCAGCAAGAGCCGCATGTCGAACGGGACTCTGCGCCCACCGGCCTCCTCCGCGATCGCGATCCACGCGGTCGTGCAGTTGTGCTGCAGCGCTTGATAGAAGACCGGGTGTTCGACGAGGTCGTTTGCCTCCATCAGCAGCTGCTTGAAGATCAGCCGCACGGCATCCCGAGGCAGCCGCATCGGATACAGATACACGCGCTCCTTGCGGAAGTTGGTGCGCAGCTGCACGACGTCGCGCTCCTCGGCCAGGATGTAGATGACCTCGAACTGCTTGAAGAAGCCGCCGATCGCGGAATAGGTCTCGCCTTTCTCGGGCCGCGTCTCGACGGACACCGCGACGTGATCGCCGCCCGCGAAGCCGAAGCTCAGGATCACGTGGGCGATGCCGCGGTTGGCGCCCCAGTAGGACAGCACGAGGTCCATCGACTCGAGCGCTTGGAGGTCGTAGATGCGCTGTTCGTAGTGAGCCGTGAAGTCCTGCTCGCTGCGGTACTCGAAGTCGCGCAGGTTGGTGATCGTGACGTTGTCGCCCTTGACCTCCGCCTGCGGAGGCAGTGCGACCTCGGGCGCCCAGTCGCGCAGGTTCGACGGCTTGATCGTGAGCCACCAGGCGAACACGCCCGCGGTCGCGACGAGAAACCACAGGATCGTGCGGCCGCGCCGCTCCTTCAGTGCGAACGCGCCGATCACGGCGATTCCGTAGAGGCTCGCGAACGCGATGCGCAGCGGCTGCCAGGGCAGGTTCGAGAAGTAGATCGCCAGCACCGACCACGCCAAGAGCAGCGCGAGCACGAGCGCGAGCAACCCGATGCCGAGCGCCAGCGTCAGTCCGCGGATCGTCCGTCCTCGGATCGTCATGCGCGAGGAAGGTAGCGCGGAAGCGACGCGATGGGAACGCAACGCGACGGGAACGCGACGATGCCGCCGGAGAATGCAACGACCGCGGATTGACTTGGACGTCGGCCCGGGCAACCTACGCACGCCCGGGTCCGAAGGTCACTCTCGGCCGCCCCCGCCCCTCAGATCCACTCATGCACGAATCACGTCGACGACCTTCCCTGCGACCTGCGTCGCAGCTCGCATTGTTCGCGTGTCTGGCCGCCGTCGGTTCCTCCTGTGCGATCCTCGGCTTGAGAGAACAGACAGCCGAGATCGCGGCGCACGGCTTGCTGTCGGTGAAGGTCGAGGCGATGGCGCCCTCCGTGCCGACCTATGCCGTCGCGTGGACGACCGGCGCGGACGGCAAGCCCGAGACGATCGGCCTGCAGCCCGTTGGCGAGGACGGCATCGCGTCCTTCCTGCTGCTGAACCACCGCCGCTACAGCATCGGCGCCTGGTCCGACACCGACAAGAACAAGGTCTACGACGGTGGTGAGCCGGCGGCCTCGGTCACGGACTTGCAGCCGCTGCCGCTCGACGACACGTTCGACCGGAGCAAGCTGCAGACGCTGAAGCTCGCCACGACGAACGGGCTGCCGCCGGGCCAGAGTTTCAAGGTCCCGGACAACGAGTCGGAGATGGGCGACGCGCTGGCTTTGCACCTCGGTGACGTCGTGAAGTTCGACGACCCGCGCTTCACGCCGGAGAACGGCGACATGGGCATGTGGCGCCCGTTCGACTTCCTGCAAAAGCTCGGCGTCGGCCTCTACTTCCTGCAACCCTACGATCCGGACAAGCTGCCCGTCGTCTTCGTCTACGGCATCTCGGGGTCGCCGCAGGACTGGCGGCCGATGATCGAGGCGCTCGACACCACGAAGGTGCAGCCCTGGTTCTACCACTACCCGGGCGGCATGCGGTGCGATCGGACGGCGAACGGACTCGTCAGCGCGATCCTGCTGCTGAAGCAGAAGCATCAGTTCCCGAAGCTCGCGATCGTCGCTCACAGCATGGGCGGGATCGTCAGCTATGGCGCGATCCAGCGCCTCGTCGAGCAGGCCGGCTCGAACTTCGTTTCGACCTACGTGACGATCTCGGTGCCCTGGGGTGGGCACGAAGCCGCGGCGAAGGGAGTGCAACGCTTGAACTACCCGGTGCCGTCGTGGCGCGACATGGAGCCCGGCAGCAACTACCTGCGCTCGCTGCTCTCGCGGCCGTTGCCGGCCGGTACGAAGCACGACTTGATCTTCGGCTTCAAGAGCACGGGTGGCATCGGCCTGCCCGACGACAACGACGGCACCGTCGGCGTCGCGAGCCAGTTGGTGCTGCAGGTGCAGGAAGCGGCGCACCGGGTCTACGGTCTGCCGCTGAGCCACTCGGAGATCCTGCGCTCGCCCGAGACGCGACGCCTCGTCGAACAGGCGTTGCGCGTGCCGTGAGCCGAAGCGCGCTGCGGAGCCGTATCGCGCCGGGTTCGAGCGCGTCGAGCACGTGGACCTGGGCGATGGTGCCCACCTTCGCTACGAAGAGCTCGCGCGCCGTCTCGTCGCCGACCAAGGTGTGGCCGGCAAGCGCTGAGCGGCCGCTCGCGTCACACGGGCAGCAGCTGCATGTCCTTCCACACGATCTGCGCGATGTGGATCGCTTGCTCCACCGTGTCGCCTTCGACGACGGTCTTCGATCCGTCGGCGTGGAACCACCGGCAATGGCCGTTGGACGTCGGTCTCAGGAACACCTCGTGCCGGTACTTGCCGAGATGCGCCATGCTCGGCGGGACGGGGATCGAAGCATGGGCCAGGTCCGCGTGTGCGTGAGTCTCGACCATGACAACACCTCCAGGGACGAAGGTCGGATTGTATGCAACTCGCTCCCGTGGTGGAGTGCCCATGTTCGTGTTCCTGTTCGTCAGCGCGCACGACGGAACGGCAGCTGCAGCAGGCAGTTGGCTGGAGCACGCCGTCCGGGCCTGCTCCATTCGATTGCGCAATTCTGATCGGCAATGAGCCAGGCATCCCGCAACGAAGAGTCGTTCACGCAGCACATGATGGGGCTGCACGACGACCTCGCGCAGCGCTTCTTCGCGCACCAGCGGTCGCTGCTCGATCGCGACTTCGTCAACGCTGCGTCGTTTCTCGCCAGTTACCGGAAACGACTGCTGTGGCACATGCAGGACGAGGAGAGTCTCGTGCTGCCGCGGTATCAACAGGCCGGCGGGGACGAGACCGACGCGCCCGTGCGTCTGTTCCTCGGCGAGCACCAGAAGATGCGCGACTTCGTCGCCGACTGCGAGCTGAGGGTGCAGAGGCTCATCGACCACCCCGACGATCGCCTGCTGCTCGAGTTGTTCGATCGCGAGGCGACCTACAAGAACCTCGTCATGCACCACGACCTGCGCGAACGGAACGCGCTGTATCCGTTCGTCGCCGGCAAGGTCGCCGCCGAAGAACTGCAAGAGATCCTCGCGCAGCTGCGTTGGCCGGGATCGTAGAGCCGGGGGAGAGCGGGCATTCTGCTTCGGTAGATGTCATCATCCCGCTCGGAGTAGAAGTCCTCGCATGAAAGCCCGTCCGTCGGTTGCTCTCGTCGCCGCACTGCTCGCTGTCCCGCTCGGCGCCGCACCACAAGCGTTGCCCGAAGAGCGCACCGAGCAGGTCGCTGTTCCTGGCGCCGTGGAGCCCTTGTCGCACGTCGTGCAGCTGCCGGCCGGGTACGAGCCCGCGCAGCGGCGCCCGCTGCTGTTGCTGTTGCCCGACGGCGCTCTGGACCTCGCTGCGGCGCAGGCAACGATCAAGGACCTGGGCGCCGAGATCGCGCGCGGCGGCTTCGTCGTCGTGAGCCCCGCGATGGCCGGCCGCGAGGCCGATCTCGGGATCCTGTGCGCGCAGCTGCGGCAGTCGTTCCGGATCGAGCAAGGCGGCATGCACCTCGGCGGGGGTGGCGCGGGCGCACAGAGTGCGTTGCGCGTCGCGTTGGCGCACCGCCATCAGTTCCAGACGATCTCGGTCTGGGGTGGCGTGCGCGAGGAGGACGCAGCACCGCTGCGCAAGCTGCACCACCGGCGCGTGCAGGTGCTGGAATCCCCGGACGCGGCGACCCTGCGTACGCACTTCGCGAAACTGCAGGCAGAGCGCGCCGAGACCGGCATGGCCGCCGACGTCGCGACCACGCTCGACGACTTCCACGACGCGGCCAGCAAGGGCGACGAGGCGACCTACTTCGCGATCCTGCCCGACGACGCGGTGTTCCTCGGCACCGACGCGACCGAGCGCTGGACCGGCAAGCAGTTCCGCGAGTTCGCGATGCCCTACTTCGAACGCGGCCCGGCGTGGATCTACGTGCCGCTGCAGCGCTGGATCACGGTGTCGGCCGACGGCGCGTTCGCGTGGTTCGACGAGGTGCTCGACAACGAGGGCTACGGCGAATGCCGCGGCTCGGGCGTGTTGGAGCGCCGCGCGGAGCGGTGGGTCGTGCGCCAATACAACCTCACGGTTCCCGTGCCGAACGACCTGTTGCGCGGCGTGGCCGCGCGCATCCGCGCGTTCACCGATGGGCGCGCGCCGGCCACGACGACGATCGTCGTCGTGCGCCACGCGGAGAAGGTCGACGAGGGCGAGGATCCCGAGCTGAGCGAGCGTGGTCGCGCGCGTGCCGAGATCCTCGCAAAGACGCTGCGCTTGCTGTTAGTCCGCGCCGTGTTCACGACGCAGTGGCGGCGCACGGCGGCGACGGTTGCGCCTTTGTGTCGCGACAAGAAGCTCGAGCCCGTGCCCGTGCCGGCCGGCGAGACGAAGAGCCTCGTGACGCGTGTGCTGAAGGAGAACCTCGGTCAGACCGTTCTCGTCTGCGGTCACTCGAACACGGTGCCCGCGATCCTGAAGGCGTTCGGCGTGCGCGAGCCCCCCGCGATCGCCGACGACGAGTTCGACTCGCTCTTCGTCGTCACTGTCGGCCCGGACGGGGCGCAGTGCCTTGCCTTGCGGTATGGCGGTTCGTAGGGGCCCGAGCTACGCACCCGCGACGACCCACGTGTGGCGCCTCCCGGCGTCAGTGCGCAGGCGCCAGCACGACGACCGAGTAGCCGACGGCAGGGCGCGCGCCCGGATTGGCGTATGCGTGCCTCTGGTCGCCGCGGAACGACAGCACGTCGCCGGCGCGCAGCCGCCACTCTTCGCCGGCGGCGGCCAGAACGATCTCGCCGAGCTCGCAGGTCAGGTACTCGCGCGTGCCCGGCGTGTGCGGGATGCCCGGCATGCGGCCGCCTGGCGGCAGCTCGATGCGATCCATCTCCATGCCGGGGATCGCGTGCGGCAGCAGCTTGCGGACCCGCGCCTGACCCTGCGTGCGCACGGGCAGCTGCGCGAGCGGGAAGAACTCGCACTCGGCACGAGGCTCTGACAGGAGCTCCTCGATCGTCACCTGCAGCGCGTGCGCGGCGCGCCGCAGCACCGACACGGTCGGGTTCGCGCTGCCGGACTCGAGGTTGGTCCAGGTCGCGCGCGGCACCCCGGCGATCTTCGCCATCTGCGCGTGCGTGAGGCCGCGCGCGCCGCGCAGCTGCTTGACGTTGCGGGCAATGCGGTCGCCGAAGTCGTCGCCCATGGCGGCATGTTGTCTTTCCGCCAATCTATTGGCAAGACTGACAATCAAATGCCAACGCCGGACTACTAGGGCCCCGGAGCAAGAACATGGATCTCCGGAACAAAGGCATCCTGATCACGGGCGGCAGCCGCGGGCTCGGCGCCGCCCTCGCCACCGAACTCGGCGCGCGCGGCGCCCGGTTGCTGCTCGTGGCGCGCGGCGAGAACGAGCTGCGCGGGACCGCCGCCGCGGTCGCTGCGCGCGGTGGCACCGCATTCGCGCTCGCGGCCGACGTCGCCGACAAGGACGCGGTCTTCCAGATCGCAGGCACCGCCGCAGAGCTGCTCGGCGAGGTCGACGTCGTGGTCCACGCAGCAGGCGCGCTCGGCCCCGTGCCGTTGCGGCTGCTGGCCGACACAGCGTGCGAGGACCTGCAGCGCGCGCTCGAGGTCAACGCCGTCGGTCAGTTCCGGCTCACCAAGGCGCTCGTCGGCCCGATGTTGCTTCGCGGGCGCGGGCTGATCGTGCACGTCACTTCGGACGCGTCGGTCGCCGCGTATCCGCTTTGGGGTGCCTACGGCGCGAGCAAGGCTGCCGCGGACCACCTGCAGCGCATCTGGGCTGCCGAGCTCGAGGGCACCGGCGTACGCTTCCTGAGCATCGATCCCGGCGAGATGGACACCGCGATGCACGCCGCCGCGATGCCCGAGGCCGACCGTTCGCGGCTGCTGCAACCTGCCGACGTCGCGCGCACGATCGCGGCGATGCTCGGTGACGCGAGACTGCCGAACGGCATGCGGATCGAGGCCGCCGCATGGAGGGCCGAGCGATGATCGCTGCTGCCGAACCGCGCGCCGACGCGCGCACGACGCGGCTGCTCGTCGTCGATCCGCGCACCGCGGCGATGGCCGACCGGCGCATCGGCGACCTGAGGCACCTGCTGCGGCCCGGGGACCTGCTCATCGTCAACGACGCGGCGACGCTGCCGGCGTCGCTGCACGGCACGACCGCCGGCGGTGCTCCGATCGAGGTGCGGCTCGCGGGCGAGCGCGCGGACGGAACGTTCACCGCGGTGTTGTTCGGGGCCGGCGACTGGCGCGTGCGCACCGAGGACCGGCCGCTGCCTCCGCCGGTCGCAGCCGGGGAACGGATCGCGTTCGCCGGCATCGATGCCGCCGTCACCGCGGTCGACGCGCGTTCGCCGCGCCTGCTCACGCTCGCGTTCGAGACGCACGGGCCGCGGTTGTGGCGCGCGCTCTACGCGGCCGGGCGTCCCGTGCAGTACTCCTACACGAGGCGGCCGCTCGCGCTGTGGGACGTGCAGACGCCGTTCGCGGCGCGGCCCTGGGCGGTCGAGCCCCCGTCCGCGGGCCTGCCGCTGACCTGGGAGCTGCTGCTCGGGCTGCGACGCCGCGGCGTGGAGATCGCGTGCGTGACGCACGCGGCCGGGCTGTCGTCGACCGGCGACGCTGCGCTCGACGCCCGGCTTCCGCTGCCCGAACGCTACGAGGTGCCCGCGGCGGCCGTCGCCGCGGTGGCGGCAGCGCGGGTGCGCGGCTGCGCCGTTCTCGCCGCCGGCACGACGGTCGTGCGCGCGCTCGAGAGCGCGGCGCGGCGCGGCGGCGGGCGGCTCGTCGCCGCGCGCGGCATCACCGCGCAGCGCCTGCGCGGTGGCGACCAGGTGCTCGTCGTCGACGGGCTGCTGACCGGCATGCACGAGGTGGGCACGAGCCACTTCGATCTCATGGAAGCGTTCGCACCGCGCGAACTGCTGCTGCGCGCCAGTGCCTTCGCCGCGGAGCTCGGCTATCAGGGGCACGAGTTCGGCGACGCGATGCTGGTGCTCGCGGCGCGGACCGCGACCCCGCGGTAGCGACGCGGTAGCGCGTCACGAACTGCACGAAAGGGCCGAGCAACCGGGCTTGCTGCGCGCCCACTCGGGTCGCTTCTGCGCGAGGTCCTCGTTGCCGGGTTGCTCGTCGAACGGCCGTTCCATGACGTCGAGCAGGCGATGCACCTTGCTCAGGTCACTGGCGTGCGCCGCGTCGATCGCTTCCTGCGCGAGCCAGTTGCGCAACACGTACTTCGGGTTCGTGTCGTCCATCGCACGTGCGACGTCGGCAGGCGAACGAGGCTCGCTGCGCGCGCGCTGCCACCAGCGCTGCAGCCAGGTGACACCCTGCGCGACGTGCGCGTCGGGCACGGGCCCGTAGAACGCGGCGCGCACGGCGGCAGGCAACTCGGCCGGCGCCGTATCGACGACGACGACCTGCGACAGCGCGCGGAAGAACAACGTCATGTCGGTCTCCTGCGCGCCGAGCCAGTCGAAGCACTGCTGCAGCAGCTCGGCGTCGCCGCGCTCGGCCGCAAACGCGATGCCGAGCTTCGCGCCGAGGCGCCGCGTCGCCTCGGCGAAGTAGGTGCGTTGGTATGCCTCGAGCGCGTCGATCACGACTTGCTCGTCGCCGTCGAGCAGCGGCAACAACGCGACGCCGAGCCGTTCGACGTTCCACAACCCGATGCCGGGCTGGTTGCCGAAGCAATACCGCTTCTGACCCGCGTCGGTCGTGTTCGGAGTCCAGCCGAGATCGAAGTCGTCGACCCAGCCGTATGGCCCGTAGTCGATCGTCAAGCCGAGGATCGACAGGTTGTCGGTGTTCATCACGCCGTGCACGAACCCGACGGCCTGCCACTGCGCCATGAGACGCGCCGTGCGCTGCGCGACCTCGGTCAGGAACGCGGCAACACTCTGCTTGCTGGTCGCGCCGAGCTGCGGAAAGAAGTTCGCGAGCGTGAAGTCGACGAGCTGCCGCAGCAACGCGGTCTCGCCGCGCGAGGCAGGCAGCTCGTAGTTGCCGAATCTCAGGAAGTTCGGCGCCACGCGGCAGACGATCGCGCCCGGTTCGTGCTTCGGATGGCCGTCGTAGAACATGTCGCGCACGACGTCGTCACCGGTCGCGACGAGCGACAGCGCGCGCGTCGTCGGCACACCGAGGTGGAATATCGCCTCGCTGCAGAGGAACTCGCGGATCGAGGAACGCAGCACCGCGCGCCCGTCGGCGCGACGCGAGTAGGCCGTGGGGCCGGCGCCCTTGAGCTGCAGCTCCGCGATGGCACCGTCGGGCCGCACGAGCTCGCCGAGCACGATCGCGCGGCCGTCGCCGAGCTGGCCCGCCCAGTTGCCGAACTGATGCCCGCCGTAGTTCGCCGCGTAGGGATCCATGCCGGGCCACAGCGCGTTGCCGCCGAGCACGCGCGCGGTGTTCGGGTCCTGCATCAGCGTTTCGTCGAGGCCGAGCTCGCGCGCGAGCGGCCGCGAGAACGCGAGCAGACGCGGGTTGGAGACCGGCGTGGGTTGTACGCGCGACCACAGCGCGCCGTGCACCTGCCGCGGCTCGGTGTCGATGCGCGCGTCGCCGGGCAGCGCGTCGAGCAGGCGGTGCTTGAACTCGGGCAGCTTCGTCACGGCGCCGATCCTACGCGCAATCGCGGCAAAGCGGCGGTCACGAGCGCCGCTCGATGATGTCGGCTGGCGCGTAGCGGACCTTTGGCGCCTTCGCATACTTGTCGCTTTCGGCGCGGTAGCCGGCGGTGCACGCGAGCAGCGTCGTGTGACGCGAGCCCTGGAGACCGAGCATCTGGTCGTAGGCGTCGAGGTCGATGCCCTCGAGCGCGCACGTGTCGACACCGAGCAACGCCGATGCGGTCATGAACTGGCCGAGAGCCAGGTAGACCTGGCGCGCGTTCCAGCTCGCGAGGTCCTTCGCGGCCCAGCCTTGCTCGATGAAGTCGACGAGCATCTTGCGATAGCCCGCGAGCGACTCGAGCGTCGTGCCGCGCACTGCGGCTTGGCGCTGCATCAGGCGGTCGACGTCCGCGGCCGTCATCGTGCGCAGCCCGAGGAAGACGACGAGCTTGCTCGCGTCGGTGATCTGCGCCTGGTCCCAGGACCGTTTGCGCAGCTGCTGCCGCAACGCCGGGTCGTCGACGACGACGAACTTCCACGGCTGCAGGCCGAACGACGATGGACTGAGCACGAGCGCCTGCTCGAGGGCGGTCCAGGTCTCGGCGGGAATCGCGCGGTTGGGATCGAACCGTTTCGTCGAGTAGCGCCACTGCAGGCGCGCGAGCAGGTGTTGCGGAGTGGTCGTCTCGTGCATCGCGATGCTCAGTTCTTCGCCATCAGGGCGGCGACGCGTTTGCTGAACGCGGCCGGATCCGGCGGCATCGCGCCTTCGGCGAGCAGCGCCTGGTCGTAGAGCAAGGCCGACCAGTCGGCGAACTGCGTCTCGTCGGCGAGGGTCTGCAGCTTGCGCACGACCGGGTGCTCGGCATTGAGCTCGAGGATGCGCTTCTGCTCGGGCACGTCGTGACCCGCTTCGCGGAGCACGCGTTCCTGCCGGGCGCTCATGCCGTGCTCGTCGTTGACGAGGCAGGCCGGTGAATCGGTCAGGCGGTCGGTGATGCGCACCGTCTTCACGTGCGCGTCGAGCGTCTTCTGCACGCGCTCCAGGAACGGCGCGAGCTCCTTCTGCTGCGTCTCCTTCTTCTTCTTCTCGTCCTCGGTCTCGGGCAGGTCGAGCGCGCCCTTCGCGGCCGAGACGAAGGTCTTGCCGTCGAACTCGCGCAGCGCGTCGATGACCCATTCGTCGATCGAGTCGGTCATCAGCAGCACCTCGCAGCCGCGCTTCCTGAGCGCCTCGATGTGTGGGCTCGCCTTGGCCACCGCGAGACTGTCGGCGGCCACGTAGTAGATCGACTTCTGATCGGCCGTCATGCGGCTCGTGTAGTCCTTGAGTCCGTGCCAGCCGTCGCCGTGCGAGCTGCAAAAGCGCAACAGCGCCGCGAGGCGGTCGCGCGCCTCGAAGTCGTGATAGACGCCCTCCTTCACCATGCGGCCGAACTCGGACCAGAACAGCTCGTAGCGGCGCACCTTCTGCTTCTCGCCGTCCACTTCGCGTTCGGTCTCGCCTTCGTTCGCGAGCTCCTCGAGCAGTGACAGCGTCTTGCCGACGACCTGCTTTCGGATGAAGCGCGTCGTCGCGTCCTTCTGCAGGATCTCGCGCGAGACGTTCAGCGGCAGGTCCTCGCTGTCGACGACGCCGCGCACGAAACGCAGCCACTCGGGCACGATCTCCTGCGCGTCGTCCATGATGAACACGCGCTTCACGAACAAGCGCACGCCGCTCTTCCGGCGCTCGACGAGGTCGAACGGCGCCTTGCCCGGCAGGTAGAGCAGACCCGCGAGCTCGTGGGCGCCCTCGACCTTGAAGTGGGTCCACGCGAGCGGTTCCTGCCAGTCGTGCGAGAGCGACTTGTAGAACTCCTTGTACTGCTCGTCGGTGATGTCGCTCTTCTTGCGCGTCCACAAGGCACTGGCCTGGTTCAGCGTCTGCCACTCGACCTTCTTCTTGTCGCCTTCGCCGCGTTCGACCTCCATGCGGATCGGCCAGCGCACGTAGTCGCTGTACTTGCGCACGACTTCGCGCACGGGCCACTCCTGCGCGTACTCCTTGGCGTCGTCCTTCAGGTGCAGGATCACGTCGGTGCCGCGGCCGGTGCGCTGGCCGGGGCGGACCTCGAAGTCGCCCTTGGCCTGGCTCTCCCAGACCCAGACCTCGTCGCTGCCCGCCTTCCTCGAGACGACGGTCACGGAGTCGGCCACGAGGAACGCCGAGTAGAAGCCGACGCCGAACTGGCCGATCAGCGCGAGGTCCTTCTTCTGCTCGCTCGTCAGCGACTGCATGAGCTTCTTGCTGCCGCTGCGCGCGATGGTGCCGAGGTGGCTGATGAGCTCGTCGCGGCTCATGCCGATGCCGTTGTCGCGGAACGTCAGCGTGCTGCCCTTCTCGTCGCGGATCAGCTCGATGCGCAGCTCCTTGTCGTCGCCGAGCAGCGAGTGGTTGGTCAGCGCGCGGAAGTTCAGCTGGTCGAGCGCGTCGGCCGCGTTGCTGATCAGCTCGCGCAGGAAGACCTCGCGGTGCGAGTAGAGCGAGTTGACGACGAGCGAGAGGACTTCGTTGACCTCGGCCTGGAAGACGTGCTTCTCGACGGTTGCTGACATGGCTTGCGTGCGTGCGGGGAACGTGCGGGGCAATCGGGGGGACCAGGATTGCGACTGCGCGGCCCGGGTTCAAGAGGGGCAGGCGCGCGAACGAGCCATGGCTCACGGACGCGTGCCCGACGCGACGATAGGATCCGCAACGGTGCTGAGGCATCACCCCGGCGCCGAGCTCGGTCCTCATACCCCCTCGAGAGGAGTCCATCATGTTCCGCTCCTTCGCCGGCGCCCTCGTGCTGGGCGCAGCGCTGTGCGTCTGCGACGTCGTGAAGTCCCAAGAGGAGCCGCCACAGGGTGTGCCCGGAGCGTCGTCGATGCTCGCGACGAGACGCCACCTCTTCGTCGTGCACGATGGCGTGCTCTACCAGTTCGACGTCAACACGTTGAGGCTCTTGAACACGGTGCGCCTCGGTGTCGAAGCGCCACACC
>Ga0111539_10001013_pt1 | contig 36808 bp, 32 predicted proteins | sample RhiMethybrSRZTD1_FD_79667 | JGI IMG/M metagenome (GOLD analysis project Ga0111539, IMG submission 79667) | Populus rhizosphere microbial communities from Tennessee, USA - Rhizosphere MetaG P. TD hybrid SRZTD1 (version 2) (version 2) | ecosystem: Host-associated > Plants > Roots > Rhizosphere >...
ATGACGACGCCTTCCCGAAACTCGCCCACCCGCGGCTCGGGCCTCTCCCCGCGTGCGAGCGCCAGCGCCAGCGCCGGGTACTCGCTCCCGGCCGCGAGCGGGAGCGGGAAGGCGCCCCCGAAGCGTAGATTCACGTCCGTCACCCTGCAGTCCTCCGGCGCGGCGCGGAAGCACTGCACCGTCGCCGGCCCGACGACGCCGAGGGCCTCGCTCGCGTCGCGACCGAGCGCGACCAGCTCGTCGTCCGCGATCGTCGTCCCCTTGATGGACTCCCCGCCCTTCGACTCGATCATCGTCCGGGGGATCGCGTTCAGGCAAGTCCCTTCGAGGTCGCAGAAAACGTCGATCGAGAACTCCTCGCCGGCGCACACCTCCTGGACGAACGACTCGACCGGGGTGCGCGCGAGGAAGAAGTCGAGCTCCTCACGGTTCTCGGCGCGGAAGATGTTGCGCGAGCCGAAGCCACGGCGCGCCTTCACGAGCACGGGATAGGGAAGGTCGACCGAGAGCTCGGCCGGAAGCCAGGCGGCCGGCGAGCCGATCCCGCTGTCCAGGAGAAAGAGGTGCGTCGCGTACTTGTCGTTCGTCCGCTCGGCCACCTCCGCGCCGGGCAGGAGGACGAGCGCGCCGAGCTTGCCGCGGTTCTCGGCGAGGACCGTCATGTCGAGATCCGTGAGCGGGACGATCAGTTCCACGTCGTGGTCCGCGACCGCCGCCGCGAGGGCCGGGATGTAGGCGGGGTCGTCGATCCGGGGCGCGAGGAAGTACCGGTCGGCCGCGTAGAGCGCGGGCGCGAGCGGGTTCACGTCGGCCGCGATCGTCTCGGCGCCCGCCCGTCCGAAGGCCGTGACGATGTCGACGCGCTGCCCTGCGCACGTGAGCAGGACTGCGTTCACGACTGCTGCCGCCAGCCGCCGGTGTCCCCGCGGTACGTCCCGGTGAACAGCACGCGCGGAGTCCGCGCGATGATCTTGAGGTCGAGCCAGGCCGAGCGGTGCTCGACGTACCAGAGGTCGAGCTCGATGCGGTCGGTCCAGAGGAGCTTCGCGCGCCCGTTCACCTGCGCCCAGCCGGTAAGGCCGGGCTTTACGTCGAGCCGCCGGCGCTGGTGCGGCGTGTACTGCTCGACCTGGTAGGCGAGCGTCGGCCGCGGGCCGACGAGGCTCATCTCGCCGTGGATCACGTTCCAGAGCTGCGGCAGCTCGTCGAGGGAGAGCCGGCGGAGGACTCTGCCGGCACGCGTGATGCGAGGGTCGGCGTAGTCGACCGCCCAGCCGGCACCCTGCGCCTCGGCGCCGGGGATCATCGTCCGCAGCTTGACGAGGTCGAACTCCACGCCGTGCAGGCCGACGCGCCGCTGGCGGTAGAAGACGGGCCCGCCGTCATCGAGCTTGATCGCGACCGCCGCGATCCCGATCAGCGGCGCAGCGAGCGCGAGACCGACGCCCGCGCCGAAGAGGTCGACCGCTCGCTTCACCGCGTGCCCTCGACCTTCTCCCAGACGGGGGGCACGCCGAAGCGGACGTAGCGGAAGAGCGCTGCAACGGTTGCCCAGGTGACGAGCACGTAGTAGTAGGCGACACCCGCGCCCGGGATCGGGACGCGCAGGCGGCCGGCGGCCGCGAGCACGAAGAGCGCGATCTGCGCGGCCAGGACGAGCTCGTAGACGAGCCCGCTGCGCACGAGCGCGATGCTCGTCCCGAGGAGAATCAGGTGGAGGATGCCGCTCGCGTAGCGGAGGACGCGGTGCGAGAAGAGCTGGAAGGCGTAGAGCGGGCCCACGCCGCGGAGCATCCCGCCGCGCAGCAGGATCAGCCAGCAGTGCTCGAACATCCGCACCTTGCGCGCGTACTCGTCCTCGAGGTCGCGGGCCGGCCGGTCCCAGGCGTGCGCGCCGGCCTCGTAGACGGCGCGCTTGCCGCGCTGGACCGTCACGTACGGAAAGGTGAGGTCGTGGCCGAAGCGCGGATCGACCTCCACGTACTCGGCACGGCGCACGGCGTAGATGGCGCCGTTCCCGCCTGTGATCGAGCCGAGAGCCGATTCTCTCGCGCGGAGCCAGAGCTCGTAGCGCCAGTAGAGGCCCTCGCGGTTCGTGCCCTCGGGCTCGCCGAAGGCCACCTTTCCGGCCACGTAGCCGACCTTCGGGTCGGCGAGGCTGCGGACGAGCATTCGCAGCGCACCGAGCTCCCAGACCGCGCCCGCGTCGGCGAAGGCGACGACGTCTGCCTCGACGGTGCGCACCGCTGCGTTCTGCGCGGCCACCTTGCCCCCGCGCGGGCAGCGGACGAGACGGACACGCGGATCCCTCGCGGCGCGCGCCTCGACGACGGCGTCCATCCCGTCCGTCGAGCCGTCCGAGGCGACCACGACCTCGATCCGTTCGGGCGGGTACTCCTGGGCGAGAACGCTCTCGACGAGCCGGTCGATCACGCCCTCCTCGTTGTGCGCGGCGATGACGACGGCGACGTTCGGCGTCACGTCCTCCTTCGCCACGCGCTTCCTGCGCACGACCGAGAGCCCGGCCACGGCGAGCGGATAGCCCACGTGCGTCCAGAGGATCGCGCCAAGCGAGGCCCAGAAGAGGATCTTGAGGATCACGCCGCCGATCCTAGTTCGGCCGCTCGCGCCGGAGATGCGCGACGCGGTCCACGCGCGCGACTTCGGTCCAGCCTGCCCCCGTGAGCTCGTCCACGAGCTGCTGCGGCCCGAGTCCCGGGTCGTCCGTGTCGTCGAGCACGAGATCGCACCCGGGCAGGAGATGGGGCTCCCAGGCATCGAAATCCCGCCTGACCCCCTCGTAGGAGTGATCGCCGTCGATCCAGAGCAGGGCCACCGGCTCTCTCCATCCCCGGGCGACGACCTCGCTGCTCGTGTTCAGGAGGCGCACTGTCCTGTAGGCGCCGGTGCGAACCATGTTGCGGAAGAACGCCGCGCGGTCCTCGGGGCCGAACTCCCCGCCGCGCGGCCCGACGAACGGCTCGTGCGGCTCGACGGCGTAGACGGGAGCCCCGTGGCCTTTCTCGGAGCCGCGCGCGAGCACGGCTGTCGAGCGCCCGCGGTAGCTCCCCACCTCGACGATGCAGCCCTCGCGCACCTCGGAGGCGAGGCGGTAGAGGAGCACGGCGGCGTCGCGCGAGAGCCACCCCTTGATCGACGCGACGTCGCTCAGCGCCTCCGGCCAGTCGGCATGTTTCCCCTGCAAACGTGGCAGTTTAGCCTGCACTCTCGCGCTCGCGGGTCGGGTCGATGAGCCCGCGGCCGCGCGCCTGCTCCCAGGCTCCGGCCGCGAGCCCGGTGAGGTAGCCGCGGTCGCGGGTGTGCACGGCCTTGCCGGCGTTCAGGACGAGCATGCCCGTGAGGGCCCACCACAGCGCGGCCCGGTTGCGAACCGTCTGCGGCATGTTCTTTCGGTGGAGGTAGAACTGGTTGGCGAGGTTCATGCGCTGGTGGTCGAACGGCGTGAAGCGCTCGACGTCCGACTTGCGGTGGTCGATCCGCGCGCGCGGGGTCTGGACGAGGACGTAGCCGAGCTTCACGACGCGGTAGGAGAAGTCGATGTCCTCCTTCCACGCGTAGCCGGAGAGGTTCTCGTCGAAGCGCACCTGGTCGAAGACATCCCGCCTGTACGACATGAACCAGCCGTTCATGTACTCGAGGCGGCGCACGTCCTTCGACGCCGAGACGCCCTCGACGAAGAACCCGCCCCGCATGCGCCCGCTCGCCTCGGGCCACCAGCCGCCCATCCCGAAGAGCCTCCGCCAGAGGATTGTCGTCCTCGCCGGGCTCGGCGGGTGCACCGGCGAGCCGCGGACGCCGCCGAGCTCGGGCCCCCAGCGCGCGTACTCGGCGAGGATCTCCTCGTGCACGTTCGGGTCGAGCCAGACATCGTCGTCGATCAGGAAGACGGGGTCGCCCTTTGTCCGGTCGATCCCGAGGTTGCGCTGCACCGTGAGGCCGCGCGGAGCCGGATGAACGTAGTCGAGCCGGATGCCCGCGGACGAGCAGAGCTCCTCGATCGCCCCGCGCGCGGGCGTCTCGTCGCTCGAATCGACGATGCAGAGCTCCGCGGGGACAACGGTCTGGGCGGCCAGGCTCTCGACCGCGTCGCGGAGGAAGTCGGGCCTCGACCTCGTCGCGATGACGAAGGACGAGCCCGCGCGCTTTCTCTCGGCCTTCGCTGCGCTCATGGGACGAGGCGCCATGATAGAACCGTCGTCCCATGCGCCCGGACCTGACGTGAAGGCGGTCGTGCTGGCGGCGGGCCCCGGCAGGCGCCTGGGACCGCTGACCCGTGAGCTTCCGAAGACGCTCCTCCCGCTCGGCGAGAGCGGCACGATCCTCGATCTCGTGCTCGCGAACCTCGCATCCGTCGGCGTCGACGAGGTCGCCGTCGTGACGGGGTTCGCGGCCGAGCGGGTCGACGAGCGCCTACCCGAGCTCGAGGCGCGCCACGGGCTGCGCGTACGGCCGGTCTTCAACGACCGCGCCGAGGAGTGGAACAACGCGCATTCGCTCTGGCTCGCGCGCGAGGCCTTCGCGGACGGGGCCCTGCTCGTGAACGGAGACACCGTGCACCCGCCGAGCGTCGAGGCGGCGCTCCTCGCCACCCACGGCGACGGGCTCGTGCTCGCGATCGACAGCTCGAAGCCGCCGGGCGACGAGGCGATGAAGGTGACGCTTGCCGAGGGCGGGGCGGTCGAGCGGATCAACAAGGAGCTCGACGGAGCCCAGGGCGAGTACATCGGCGTGGCCCTCATCGGTTCGGCAGCGGCTGCCCCGCTCGCAGACGCCCTCGAGGCCACATGGCGCCGCGACCCCTCCCTCTATTACGAGGACGGCTTCCAGGAGCTCGTCGTCCGGGGCGGGACGGTGCACACGGCGCCGATCGGAAGCGTCGACTGGGTCGAGGTGGACGACGACGCCGACCTCGCCAGGGCCAAGGAGATCGCATGGCGGTTCTAGCGCGCATGGTCGCGTGTCCGCTGGCGATCGAGATCTCGAAGGGCGCGGTCGGCGCGCTGCCTGGCCTCCTGGCCGACGGGCGCATCTCGGCCGAAGGCCACGTCGCGGTCGTCGTCGGCCCCGGGCTCGGCGAGGAGGTCGTCGCCGAGGTTGAGCCGTCCCTCGCGAACTGCGTCATCCACTCCGTCAGCGGGGGCAGCGTGGCCGCGGCGCTCGAGCTCGTCGAGGCGCTCCGCGACGGCTCGCACGACGCGGTCGTCGGCATCGGCGGCGGCCGCACCCTGGACGTCGCGAAGTACGCGGCGAGCCTGGCGGGGCTTCCCATGGTCTCGGTGGCGACCAACCTCGCGCACGACGGAATCGCCTCGCCGGTCGCTTCCCTGGAGGACGACGAGGGGCGGAAGGGCTCTTTCGGCGTCCACATTCCGATTGCGGTCGTCGTCGACCTCGACTACGTGCGTCGCGCACCCGAAGAGCAGCTCCGCTCCGGCGTCGGCGACGCCTTGAGCAACCTGAGCGCGCTCGCCGACTGGGAGCTCGCGGCCGAGGATCGCGAGGAGCCGATCGACGGGCTTGCGGCCGCCTTCGCGCGCGCGGGCGCGGAGCCGCTCCTCCACCGCCAGGCCGATCTCGGCTCGGACGCATTCCACCGAACGCTGGCCGACGCGCTGGTCCTGAGCGGGCTCGCCATGGCCGTGGCGGGGTCGAGCCGCCCGTGCAGCGGCGCCTGCCACGAGATCTCGCACGCGATCGACGCGCTCTACCCGCAGCAGGCGAGCCACGGCGAGCAGGTGGCGGTCGGAGCGCTCTTCGCCTCGTTCCTTCGTGAGGACGGGCTCTTCGAGGTGCTCGACGCCGCCTTGCGGGCCCACGGGGTCGCGCGCCTGCCCGCCGACCTCGGGCTCGACGACGAGCAGTTCTCGGCCGCGGTCGTCAAGGCCCCTTCCACCCGTCCCGACCGGTACACGATCCTCGAGCGTCTCGACCTGGGTGAGGGCGCGACCCGCGAGCGAGTCACGAGCTATGTCGATGCCCTCGATCACTGAGCTCCGGGCCGAGACGCAGCCCGACTGGCTGCTCGCCCGCCCGGGGGCCGAGCACTGGGCGGGCCGCCTCTACATGCGCCGGCTCTCGCCCTACCTGACCCGGCTGATCCTCCCGACCCCGTTGCCCGCGAACGGCGTCACCGCGCTCATGATCCCGGCCGGGCTCCTGGGCGCGTTCGCGCTCACCTTCGGGGGGATCTGGCCGGCGGTGCTCGCCGCCCTGATCATCCAGCTCCAGCTCCTCCTCGACTGCTCGGACGGCGAAGTGGCCCGCTGGCGCAAGCAATTCTCGCCGGCCGGGGTGTACATCGACCAGCTCGCCCACTACTCGACCGAAGCTGCGATCCCGGCCGCGCTCGGCGTTCGCGCGGACGGCGGCTGGGACTCGATCGGCGGGTGGACGGCCCTCGGCCTCCTGGTCTCGGTGCTCATCCTCTTCCTGAAGGCGGAGACGCACCTCGTGCAGTACGCGCTCCAGCGTTCGGACCGGCCAGTCGCGGCGCAGGGCCCGGATGGGGCGGCCCCGCCTAGGCTCCTCCCTTCCGTGCGCCCGTTCCAGGCGGTCGAAGGCTCGCTCCTGGCGCTCGCCGCGGCGATCGTCGACGCCCTGGCGGACGGCCTCGAGGGAACGCGGATCCTCGTCGTCGGGCTCGCCGCCGCGGCCGCCGTCGCGGTCGTCGGGCACCTCGCGGCGATTCTCTGGTCCGGCCGCCTCAAGTGAAGGTGTGACGGGCCGAGCGACTAATCTGGTCGCGATGAAACGCCGGGAACGCCCATTATGAGCGCCGTCGCCGAGGCGGGCCGCGGAAGAGACGACTTCAGCGGCGAATACCACGTCTACGAGCCGCACCGGGTCGGGCTGCCTCCGCTCGGCCCGTACTTCCGTGCCCTGTGGGCGCGACGCCAGTTCCTGTTCGAGCTCGCGCGCACGAACCTCCGTGCCCAGCACTTCAACACGACCCTCGGCCAGCTGTGGCTGATCCTCAACCCCGTGATGCTGGGGATCGTCTACTTCACGCTCGTCTACATCATCAGGAGCGGCGGACGAGGATCGATCTTTCTCGCGCACCTGATGCTCTCCCTCTTCGCCTTTCGCCTCGTCAGCACCGCGGTCGGAAGCGGAGCGCGCTCCGTGGTCGGCGGAGGGAGGCTCATCCTGAACACCGCCTTCCCGCGCCTCATCCTTCCGCTCGACTCGGTGCTCGAGTCGTTCATGCGCTTTCTGCCCACGGTCGGCGTCTACGCCATCGTGCACGTCATCGTCGGCCTGCCCATCGGGCCCTCGCTCCTGTGGGCGGTCCCGATCATCGCCCTCATGACGACCTTCGGAGCGGGAGCGGCGATGTTCACCGCGACGGCGCAGGTCTACTTCCGCGACCTGACCAACTTCCTCCCGTATTTCACGCGGATCTGGCTCTACACGTCGCCGATCCTGTTCTACGCCGAGGACGTGCCGGACAAGCTCCGGCCGATCCTCTACTGCAACCCGATGTATCCGATGCTGGGCTCTCTGAACTACGCCGTCATCGAGGGCCGGACGCCCCCGGCGGGGCTGCTCCTCGCGAGCTTCGCCTGGGCGATGGCGACAATCGTCGCCGGCACGCTCTTCTTCATCTCCCGGGAACGCGAGTTTGCGATCCGCATCTGACAACCCCGTGCTCGAGCGGCAGGCGCCGGAGACCGAGCCCTGGACGATCCGCGTCCAGGACCTCTCGGTCACTTACCGGACCGCGGTCGAGAAGAAGCCGACGCTGAAGAAGACGCTCGTCCGCCTCGGCCGGCGGCAGCGGATCATCCGCGAGATCCAGGCTGTCAGGGACGTGTCCTTCCAGGTGCCGCACGGCCACGTGCTCGGAGTCGTCGGCGTCAACGGCGCCGGAAAGTCGACGCTCCTCCGCGCGATGGCGGGGATCCTGCCGCCCACCGAGGGCAAGGTCGAGGTTCTCGGCCGCGTCAGCACCCTCCTTGCCCTCGGCGTCGGCTTCAAGAACGACCTCACCGGGCGCGAGAACGTCGTGCTCGGGGGCCTCGCGGCCGGCCTGACCCGGGACGAGGTGGCGGCGAAGTACGAGGAGATCACGGAGTTCGCAGAACTCGGCGACTTCATGGACATGCCGATGCGCACGTACTCGTCGGGCATGTACGGGCGCCTCGCGTTCTCGGTCGCGATCAGCATGGATCCCGACATCCTCCTGATCGACGAAGCGCTCTCGACAGGCGATGCGCGCTTCAAGGAGAAGTCCTTCGAGAAGATGCGCGAGCTCTGCGCCGAGGCCCGGACGATCGTCCTCGTGAGCCACGGCCTGCGCAGCATCCGCGAGCTCTGCGACGAGGCAATCTGGATGCACGAGGGCCGGATCGCGATGCACGACCAGTCGGGCGCGGTCATCGACGCCTACCGCGACTTCCTGCACCTGAGCGAGAGCGAGGCGGCGAACGAGGATGTCTGAGGCGGCCCCGCGGACACCCGAGTCACCCGGCGCGGCATCCAAAGTCACCGAAACCGCGAAGAGCGCCCTGCGCCCCGCTACCAGGCGGATCCGGATCGCGACGCGGCGCGCCCGCATCCTGCCGGGCTTCATCATTATCGGCGCCCAGCGGGCGGGGACGACGAGCCTCTTCTACTACCTCCGCCGCCACCCCGACATCCGCCGGCCCTCGAGTGGGGACGGGACGGTGGACTGGCCGAAGGAGCTGCACTTCTTCGACGAGCACTACGGGCGCGGCCTCGACTGGTACCGCACGTTCTTTCCGCTCGCCGCGGAACGGAGGCTGGCCCGGATGCGCGGGCGCGACATCGTCGCCGGCGAGGCGACCCCGTACTACCTCTTCCACGAAGCGGTGCCGGGGCGCGTCGCCGCCTCGGTCCCGGACGTACGCCTCATCGCGCTCCTGCGCGACCCGATCGAGCGCGCCTACTCCCACTACCAGCTCATGCACCGCACGGGGCGCGAGAAGCTCTCGTTCGCAGACGCGATCGCGGCCGAGGAGAAGCGGCTCTCCAAGCAGGATCTGACCGCGGAGGAGCAGGTCAAGAACGCGAAGGGGGACCGCGCCCACCACCATCACCGCCACCGGGCCTACCTGAGCCGCGGCCTGTACGCCGACCAGCTCGAGCGCTGGTATGCGCATTTCCCCCGCGAGCAGCTGCTGGTGATCCGTGCCGAGGACTTTTCGAGCCGGCCAGCGGAGATCTACTCGGAGGTCCTCAGGTTTCTCGGCGTGCGCGAGTGGCAGCCGACCGACTTCATCGCGCGAAACCGCGGGACATATGCGCCGATCGACCCCGAGCTCAGAGCTCAGCTCGAGGAGCGTCTAGCGGAGCCGAACGCGCGCCTGGCCGCCCTGCTCGGCTGGGAGCGGACGTGGGACCGGCCCGCCGCCCATGACAGTTCACTTCATTCACGTCGGTAAGTGCGGCGGCACGGCCCTGCGCTTCGCAGTCAGGGAGGCGCAGGAAGAGAGGGGGCCGATCGAATCCCGCTGGGGACCGCTCTCGGCGCAGGCCGGGCACAGGGTCACGCTCGCCGACGTCCCGGACCGGGATACGGCCGTCCTCGCCTTCCGCGACCCGGTGAGCCGGTTCGTCTCGGGGTTCTACAGCCGCCTCCGGAAGGGCCGCCCGCGCCACTTCCGCGAATGGTCGGACCACGAGCGCAAGGCGTTCGGCTGGTTCGAGACTCCCGAAGACCTTGCCGACGCCCTCGGTGACGGCTGGCGGCGGCGGCGGCGCGCCGAGTTCGCCATGCGGTCGATTCGCCAGCTGCGCCGACCCATGACGAGATGGGCCGGCCGACCCGCCTTCTTCCGCGAGAACCTCGACAAGGTGCTCTACGTCGCGCGGCTCGAGACCCTCGACGAAGACTGGGAGCGCCTGAAGGGGCTGCTCGACATCCCGCGGGACGTGCTGCTGCCCCAGGACGACCGAGGCGCGCACCGGACGAGCTACCCCCGTGACACGGCGATCGGCGAGCGCGGCCGGCAAGCGATCGCCCGCTGGTACGCGGAGGACTATGAGCTGATCGAGATCGCCGACAGCCTCCACGAAGGGCGTTTCGGCCCGAGCGCAGCGCCGGCGGCCGACTAGGCCGAGCGCAGGCGCTTGCGGATGGAGGCGCGCTCTTCCGCAGGCAGGACGACCGGGAGCAGCGCGAGATACGCGGCGAACCCGGCCAGAGCCGTCGTCCCGAGGGCCAGCCACCAGGCCCGGTCGTCCATGAGGGCGTGTACGGCGAAGGACGCGACCAGCGCTGCGCCCGCCGGCAGGGCAAGCCCGGCGTAGGACCGCTCGTAGGGCTGGATGCCGACTCGCCGGCGCACCTGGAAGAGCCGCACGACGTTGAGGCCCGAGATGCTCAGGGCCGACGCGGCAGCCGTGCCTTCGATCCCGAAGGCCGCCGTAAGCCCCGCGGCGAGAGCCACGAGCAGCACAACGGCGACCGCGTTGTCGACGAGGTCGACCCCCGTGAAGCCGGTCATGATCAGGATGAAGCCGACGCTCCCCGTCGCGACGTTCAGCGCCTGGCCGGCGAGGAGGATCCTGAGCGCGTCCTCGCCGACGGCGAAGCGAGGGGAGAAGGCGCGCAAAACGTCGTCCGCCGCTACGAAGAGCACGATCAGAAGCGGCAGGGTGGCCGCGAGCGCCCAGCGGGTGCTGCGCTTGAAGAGCGCGTCGAGCCGCTGCCGCTCTCCGCGTGCATGGAGGTCGGCGGCGAAGGGCGAGAAGACGAGGCTCACGGAGGTGAGGAAGAGGAGCAGGACCTGGGAAATCCGCGCCGCGGCCGAGTAGGCATCCAGCTCGGTCCCGCTTTCGAAGGCAGCGAGCACCCAGAGGTCGGCCCAGAACATCGCCTGGGCAAGGAGCGCAGCGGGAGCGCGCGGGAGCCCGTAGCGCAGCGCCGAGCGAACCTCTTCGCGGCTCGCCGGCCGCTCCGCGTAGCCGGCGGCCGCGCGGCGCCAGAGCGTGCGTGCGGCGATCGCCGCAGCGAGCCACGACACATCCCAGGCCACCACCGCGGAATCGGTCGCCCCTCCCGCGGCGATCGCCGCGCCGGCGACGCCGATCCAGACGAGCGGCTGGCCGATCCAGAAGACGTAGAGCGTCTGGCTCATCTGCCCGAGGCCACGGGTCGCGCCGAGGTAGACGTTGGTCAGAGCGATGACCGGGACGCTGAGCGCGGCAAGCCCGATGACCCGCGCGTACTCACCGTAGAGGGGCGCCGTCGCCGCGAGGCCGGCGGCCACCAGCACGCTGGCCGCGAGCGCGATCCCGGCGCAGCGCTCGACCAGGCTGCGGAGATTGCCCACGTCGCGGGCACCGCGCCCGATGGCGACGAGGCGCACCGCGGCCATGTCCATCCCGAAGCGGCTGCCGGCGGACGCGACGAAGGCGACCTGTACCGCGACCGTGACGAGGCCGAACCCGCCGGGCGGCAGCGTGTGGCCGAGGAGGATCTGGACGCCGAGCGCGGCGAGGACGCCGGCCACCAGGCCGACGACGTTCAACGCCGTCCCTGTGAGGAGCGTCCGCTCTTCGCTCACGCCCTCGCCCGCTTCACGGGCCGAGCGCCTATTCCAGGTAGCCAAGGCCGCGCAGGCGCTCTTCCACCTGGCGCTCCTCTTCCGCGCTGTAGACCCCGACCGACTCGGTGGCGGGAGCGCTGCTCCACTCCGCGTCCGGCTCGAGGCCGGCCGCGCGCGCGATCTGCTCGGCGAAGTCCGCGAGCGAGATCTCCGGGCCCTCCTCGTGCGCGATCCCCTGGCCGGCGAGGACGTAGATGCCCTCGGGCCGGTGGTCGCCGGAGAGCCAGTCGGCGGGCGCGACCATGTGCCGTGCGCGGGCGAGGCTGTAGAGGGGCGCGGGCTGAAGGAGGAGGTCGGGCGCCCGGTCGAGGTAGGGGCCGGAGAGGACCTCTTCCTTCCGAGCCACGTGTCCGATGGGGCGCAGGCCGGTGTCCGGGTCCTCGAACGCCAGGAGCTTCGCCGCGACCTCGTCCCGCACGCGCTCGTAGTCGGCGGGGTCGACGGTTCCGTGCGGCTCGCGGCCGACGAGGTTGACCGAGACGCCCTCGCCCGTCGAGACGACGCTGGTGTAGGCCTGCGTGCGCGACCAGTCGAGCGGCGGCGTCGGCACAGCGACGCGCCCATGCAGGCGAAGCTTGTCGTAGAGAACACGTGCGACCGCGCGGACGCGGCCCCACGACAGGAGGTTGACGAGCCTCGACCCGGCGCCGAAGCGGAGGAAGCCCTCGTGCTCGAGGATCTTGTTCATCGAGAGCGAGCGCGTGACGGGCTGGTGCCCGTGGTCGGACATGAGGATGACGAGGTCGTCGTCGTCCACCCGTTCGAGCAGCGAGCCGAGCTCCTTGTCGAGCAGCCGGTAGAGGTCGCGCACGCGCTCGCCGGCGGGAGTGGCGGAGGCCTGGGCGTACGCGGGATGCCCGGGATGGACGTACTCGAGCAGACAGTGCTGCGCCCGGTCCGGCGAGACGAAGACGAGGCAGGCGGCGTCCCAGGGCTCTTCGTCCAGGAGGGTGCGCATGGCTTCAGCGCGGCGGCGAGTGATGTCCTCGAGCTCCTCGACGAGCTCGACCGGCTTGTTGCGGAACGTGGTCCATGAGCCGCCGTTGATCGGCCAGTTCAGGCGCGGGCCGGCGTCGCCGGGGTGGCTGTAGGTCGTTCCGGGCGGAATCGGGCCCCCGGCAATCACCACGCCCTGGATCTCGGGCGCGGGGAACGTGAGCGGCACGTTGACGACCAGAGCGGTCTTCCCGGCGCTCGTGAAGCGGTCGAGCCAGGTCGGGGCGAGAATCGAGCGCGACGAGACCGGCAGCCTGCGCGAGGCCCCGGGCCGGTACTCGAGGATGTCGAAGACGCCGTGCCCACCCGGGTCGCGCCCGGTGAGAAACGTCGGCCACGCCGCCCAGGAATGGGACGGCATGCACGAGCGCGAGACACCGCGCCGCCCGCGTTCGATGAGGCCCTGGAGCGCGGGCATGTCCCCGGCCGCGACGAGCGGGTCGAGGATGTCCCAGTCCGCGCCGTCCCAGCCGATCACGAGAGCCCTGTTCGCCATGCCGCGCGGAAGGATACCGAGGGCCTGCTCGGCGCTCTCCGGTTCTCCCTAGCCGACCGAAGACGGAGCCTGCTCGCGCTCCGCGAACCACTCGACCGTCTTTGCGAGGCCCTCGGCGAGCGTGTGCGCGGGCGCGAAGCCGAGGAGGTCGGCGGCGCGATCCGGCCTGGCGAACGTCCTTTCCACCTCGCCGCGCCTGCGCTTTTCGTAGTGCACCGGGACGCCGGTGGCGCCGGTCAGCTCGAGGATGAGCTCGGCGAGGGAGCCGATCGAGGTCTCCTGGCCCGAGGCGAGGTGCACGACCTCGTCCTTGAGCGGAGCGTCGAGGCCCGCACAGATCCCGTCGCAGAGATCCTCGACGTAGAGGAAGTCGCGGGTCGCCGCGCCGTCCCCGTAGACGACGAGCGGCTCCCGGCGCAGCGCGAGGCGGATGAAGTTCGTGATCACGCCCTTCTTGTGCGCGGAGATCGGCCCGTAGACGTTGGCGAAGCGCAGCGCGACGACCGGGAGGTCGAAGGAGCCCGCGAAGGCGTGGCAGTACGCCTCGCCGCAGAGCTTGCTCGCCCCGTAGGGCGAGATCGGCCACGGCAGCGTGCCCTCGTCCACGGGAGGCTTCGCGTTGCCCATGATCGCCCCGCCCGTCGAGGCGAAGACGACCTTCCCGACGCCTGCCGTCGCCGCCGCGCGCAGCACCACGAGGGTGCCGCGCACGTTCACGTCGAAGTTCGGGATCGGATCCTGGACGGACTCGACCACCGAGCCGAAGGCGGCCAGGTGGACGACCGCGTCCACGCCCGCGGCCGCGCGCCCCATGGCCTCTTCGTCCCGGATGTCCGCCTCGAGGATCTCGACGTCCGCGCCGTCCAGGTAGGAGGCGCTACCGCGCGAGAAGTCGTCGAGCGCGCGGACCTCGACGCCGCGCGCGAGCAGCTTCGGGACGAGGTTCGCCCCGATGAAGCCGCACGCGCCGGTGACGAGAGCTCGAGCCGGAATCTCTACGAGGGGAGCTGGTCTGCGCCGACCAGAGGCTCACTCGCCGGCTGCGCCTGCTCGAGGTCCTTGCGCCAGTACGAGCGGCACGGGATCTTCTCCGGATCGCATCGGTGCGAATACTTCTCGGCGATCTCGGTGACCTCGGCCATGAGCCCGTCCTCGAGGGTGATCGGCACGAGGCCGAGGTCGAGGAGCTGGCGGTTCTCCACGAAGAGGTCGTTCTCGGCTGCTTCGTTCCGCGGATTGTCGACGAAGTCGATCTCGGCGCCGGTGAGGCGCGAGACGAGCTCGGCCAGGTCGATCAGGCGGTGGGTCTCGGTCATCTGGTTGAAGATGCGCACCCGCTCGCCGTGCGCAGGCGGGTTCTCGACGGCCAGCTGGATGCAGCGGACGCTGTCCTGGATGTGGATGAACGCGCGCGTCTGGCGCCCGGTTCCGTGGACGGTGAGCGGGTAGCCGATCGCCGCCTGCATGAGGAACCGGTTCAGCACCGTCCCGTAGTCGCCGTCGTAGTCGAAGCGGTTGATGAGCCGCTCGTCGTGGCGGGTGTCCTCGGTCTGCGTCCCCCAGACGATTCCCTGGTGGAGGTCGGTCACGGACACCTCGTCGTTCTTGTTGTAGTAGGCGAAGAGGAGCTGGTCGAGGGTCTTCGTCATGTGGTAGACGCTGCCCGGGTTGGCCGGGAAGAGGATCTCCTGCTCGATGTCCTCGCCGTCCGCGCCCGCGATCTTCACGCCGAGGTAGCCCTCGGGGATCTTGAGCCCCGGAGCAGGGCCGTACCCGTACACGCCCATCGTCCCGAGGTGCACGACGTGGGTGTCGAGGCCGGCCTCGACGATCGCGGCGAGGAGGTTGTGCGTCGCGTTGACGTTGTTGTCGACCGTGTAGCGCTTGTGCCACGAGCTCTTCATCGAGTAGGGCGCCGCGCGCTGCTCGGCGAAGTGGACGACGGCGTCGGGCCGCCAGTCGGCGATGAGATCGAGGAGCTGGTGGTAGTCCTGCGCGACGTTCAAGCGCTCGAAGCCGATCTCGCGACCGCTCTGCTCGCGCCAGGTCGCCAGCCGCACACCGAGCGGGGCGATCGGCGTGAGCGAGGACGCTTCGAGCTCCGTGTCGGCGTTGCGCCGCGCGAAATTGTCGACGATCAGGACCTCATGACCCCGCTGCGAGAGATGCAGCGACGTCGGCCAGCCACAGAAGCCGTCCCCACCCAGGATCAGTACCCGCACACGAACCTCTCTCTCCGGTTGCAAGGAAAAATACGCGTCAGCGCACGGCGTCCGATGGTAGCAGAGGCCGCTTCAGGCCTCATCGGAGCGGCGTCGTGCGGCACGGGAAGCGGCGCGGCAGCTGCCTCGGCGGCGAGGGTTCCTCGAGCGGCTTGAACACGGCGAAATCCGGGGTTTCGTAGACGCTCTGGAACGCGGGCGAGTCCCGAAACGCCTCGACGTTCCCGGGCCCGACGAGACCTCCCAGCCCGAGTCCTTCGCCGCGCAGGACGATGACGTAGTCCACATCCCGCTCGGAGAGAAACCCGCGCTGCGCGGCCGGATCGGCGTAGAAGCGCTTCGTCTCCATGAGCAAACGCACGACCCGGCGCAGCATGACCGGCCGCAGGAAGGGCCCCATCCCCTCGGTCACGCTCGTCCGCCCGGTCGTCGCCTGGAAGACGCCCACCGTGCGCGCGTTCATGAGCAACCGCGCGTCGCAGGGCGTGTTCGTCCGCACCCAGGAGAGGAGCGGGACCGCGCGCGAGTCCTCCGGCCGCGGCTCGCGGGCGAAGCCGGCCAGCGCGGCCGCCGCGACGACGAGCGTGATCGCAAGCCCGGCCGCCAGGGGGAGCCACGCCCGGAAGCGGCGCAGAAGGGCGAGCCCGATCTCGAAGAGGGCGGCGCCGGCGAGAACGAAGAGAAACGTCCCATAGTCGAAGAGCCGGCGCATGCCGAATGTCGCGAGCGTGTACACCTCGTAGCGGCGCGCGAAGAAGAGCGCCATCAGGATCGACGCGGCGGCCGCCGTCAAGCAAGCGAGGGGCGCGAAGCGCGGCGCCGCCTTCGAACGCAGGAGGACGTAGACCGCGATCGCGAGGGCCGCGATCCCGATCAGGATGAATGTCAAAGCGCCCGCATCGCGGAAGGCGCCGGTGTCCAACGACTGGGTGAAGTACGCCGACACGACCTGCCACGGGGGGCGGTACCAGGCGTCCGAGGCCGGATGCGCCGAGACATTCGCCAGGTACGCCGTCGGGTCGAGGCCGTGCGGGTAGCCGCCGTAGTCGTTCGATGCCGACGGGCCTCCCAGTCCCGTTGCATCCGGAGCCGCGAGAACGAGCCCGTAGCCGGCCGCTGCTCCGCCGAAGACGACCGCGGCCGTGCGCAGAAGTCCCGTGAGCACGATCCGCGATCGCTCCGCGATGAGTGTTGCGAGGGCGAAGCCGGCGAGCAGCAGGCAGACGAACAACGCCGGAACGAGATGCGTTCCCGCAGCGGCGGCCAGGAGGATCCCGGCGACGAGGGCGTTTTTCGGCATCCGGGTTCGAACGGCGCGGACGCCGAACGCGAGCGCGGCGAAGGCGACGAGGCGGCCGAACGCCTCGGCGCGGTACTCGAAGAGGTCGATGGTGAGCTCGTCGCCGAGGAAGATCGGGTTCGCGACGACGAGAACCGGGAGCAGCGGAGCAGTCAGGACGAGTCCCGCCTCGCGCGCGACCGCCCAGAGCGCCAAGGCCGTCCCGACCGTAGCCACCCAGAGGAGCGGTCCGACAGCGAGCTGGGCCTGAGGGACGGCGCTCGAGACGACCGCCGTGAACGCGTCGAGCAGCACCTTGCTGCTCACCGTGGGATAGAGCTCGCCGTACTGGATGGACGCCGCCGGAATCTCATGGAGCCGCGCGATCTGCATCCCGTCGACCCAGTAGCGAAACGGGATCCGGGCGTGGAAGGCTGAAATCACCGGCACGGCCAGCGCCGCGATGGTCACGATGACGGCCAGCCCGACGATCGTGCTCGGATCCTTCGTCAGGCGCCCAGGTCGGAGCGCGCGGAAATGCGCGAGCAACGGGGCGCGCCGCGCCGCAAGGAGCCAGCAGGCGACCGCCCCGGCGGCCATCAACCCATAGGCCGCCGGGGCGTAGAACACTCCGGCGAGGATGAGCGCGTATGAGAGAAGAGCCGTGATCGCGTAGCCGCCAGCGAAACCGAGCGCGAGTCGCGCCGGCAGCGTCAGCTCCGGGGGCGGGTAGAGAGCGAACGACGCGCCGAAGCCGAGCGGCAGGATGAGGAGGGCGACGATCGCGAGCGCGCCAAGCGCGGTCATCGTCCCCTCACCGCCGCGTGTAGCACTTGAAGCCCGCCGCCTCGAAGCTCGGCTGGAACACGCCGACGGCCTCTAGCCGGGCTCTCTGCTGCACGTGCCCGCGCGGGAGGCACACGAGGCCGACGTCGAGGTCGGCCGCGGCACGCCGCATCGCCTCGCTGCTCGGGAAGGGGCGCTGGTTCGTGACGAACTGCGTCAGCAGCAGACGCTCCTCGGTGCGGGCGGCCGGCTCGGAGGTGCGCTGCACGTAGAGGGTGCGCGCATTCACGGCCTTCGGCTCGACCCCGATGATCGGAAGCAACGCCATGACCGGCTTGTCGGTCAGGATCGAGCCGGTTCCCCGGTAGCGGCTCAGGATCGCGTGGGCCGAGACGAGCGCCTTCTGATCCACCTTCCAGCGGGGGCGATTGTGCCAGTACGAGTTGCCGTCGCTCGCGCGCCAGAGTGGATGGCCGAAGAGGATGAGCAGCGCGGCGATCGATCCGGCCAGAAGCCCGGCTGCGGGCCAGCCCCGGCTCCAGCCCTCCAGGCGCCCCAGTCGTCTTTTCGAGAGTGCCGCGAGCTCGCCCCACGGCGCAGCCGCGAGCAGGCCGACGGACACCGGGAGCGGGGCGACCCAGAGCGTCCGCCGGAGTGCTCCGGGCGCATACAGGCCGAAGATGTTGTCGACTGCGGCGAAGAGGCTCGGAGCGAGGAGCAGAACGGTCACCCCTGTAACGCCGGCCGCGACCGCCCCCGCCGGCCCGCGTCGCGCCAGCCAGGGCCCGAGGAGCACGGCGACGATCCCGACGAAGGCGACCACGCCGGTCCCGAAAACCGCCGTGAAGTACCAGTCCGTTGGGGGCTGGTTGGTCGCGAACGCGGGCAGCGGAAACTCCTTCGCGGCCGAGAAACCGATCGCGAACGGAATCGCGGCCGCCACGGCGAGAAGCACGAGCGGGACCCACGCTCGCAGGAGGGCGAAGCCGACGGCACCCGCGAGGAAGACCAGCGGCAGCACGAACGCGCCCGACGAGGAGAGGCCGATGCCGGCGACGGCGGCGCCGAAGATCAGGACGGCGTTTCGCCGGTCGCGGCCGGCGAGCCAGCTCGTCATGTAGGCGTACAGCGTCGGCACGAGCCAGCACACCAGGACGACCTTTCCCTGCCAGATACGGGTGATGAAGTAGTTGCCGCGCGTGAGGCTGCCGACGTAGGGATATCCGCCCTGGTCGATGTTCTGCGCGCTCCAGAGCCAGAAGACGAGACCGAGGGCAAAGCAGAGCGCGACGTGGCGAGGGGCCCAGAGCCGCAGGAGCCGCCACAACGCCCACACGGCGAGGAACGACATGAGCGGCGGGACGAGGTAGTACGCGACCGACGCCGGGTGGACGTGGAAGAGCTGCCCGACTGCGCCCTGCAGGGCCGAGAACGAATCGGTGGGAAGCCCCGTGCCGCCGGAGCGGTCGACCTGCTCCTGCGTGAAGATGACGTCCCGGACGGGGATGTGGTTCAGGTCGGCGGTCGCCGTCGCCCGGCCCACGTAGAAGACGTCGTCCGTGCTCGGCCGCTCGAGAAAGAGCGACATCCCCGCCACGACGAGCCCGGAGACCGCTGCGAAGACGTGCCCGCTCGACGGCTGCTCCGCCGCGGGCCCGGGCGCGAGCCTGCGCCGCACGCCGAACACCGCTGCAGCGAACGAGCAGAGGGCGAACGCCCAGACGACGGGCCAGCGCACCCCCGCAACCGCCGTCGCCGCGGCGGCCAGCGCCGCAGTCACGCTGACGGCCGGAGCCCACCAGCCTCGGCGCGAAGCAGCCGGTTGCGTTGGTGCGGGCACCGCCCTGTCCTCGTCTCTGCGCAGCCAGATGAGCCCGAGCGCGATGAGAGGCAGCGTCACGAGCCAGATCGGCGTGAGCACGTCGACCCGTGCCTCCGTCGCCATCCCTCCGTAGGCGATGAGGGTCCAGACGGCCAGAGCCGCGACGGCCCAGTCGGAGAAGAAGTCGAGGAGCGCGCCGAGCCCGCCGCCCGGGCGCGCGGTCACGCGGGGGAGGGGACCGGCTGCTCCGACGGGCGGCGAATTGCGGCGAGCTGCGTCAGGGCAATCGCGGCCGCGATCGGAAGCGTGCAGTAGAGAATCGCCGTGTAGCGATAGTTGAAGTTCGAGGTGGCGATCGCGGAGGTCATGAGCGCGATCCCGACCACCCCGAAGAGCGCGGCATCGAGGCGGAGCCGCCAGCCTCCGGCGCGAGGGCGCCAGAGGAGCGCGAGGAGGGTGACGAGCACGCAGGCGAGGAACGCCGGCCCGATCGGGTAGTCGACGCGCGCATACCAGTTCAGCCCGTGCGCGAGCGTGCGGTCGACCGAGACGGGGTGCGCGCGCCAGCCCGCGCTGGCCGCCCCCTGGGCCGGACAGTTGGGCGGCATCGAGTCGGCGAAGCCCCAGGTGGCGACACAGGGCTCCCGCTTGCGCTGGCGCTGGCCGGGATAGAAGGCGTGCGCCGTTCCGCCGGCCACCGCCTTGGCATAGTCGAGCGGCTGGTGCGCGATCACCTTGCGGGCGTAGGCGAGGACGACGGAATCCGGCAGGGTGCGGGCCGACGCGTTGCGGTCACCCCAGAGATAGCGCTCGGGGCCGGGCCGGGCGTCGAGAGGACGCGGGTCGCAGAGGCTCTGCTGGGCGGCGGTGAGCGTGCCGAGCCGGTCGCACTGGGCGAACGGGGCGACCCGCGCGTACAGGTGCTTCCCCCGCCAAGTCGTGAACGCGTAGACGCCGTGCGTCTGGTGCATCCAGACGAGGTAGCCGCCGAGCGGGATGGCGAAGGCGACGAGCAGCGCCCCGAGCCGGACGACGCCGACGCGGCGGCAGATGAGGTAGACGACCATCGGCACGATCATCACGAGGCCGAAGAGCTGCATGAACCCGGCGAGCGCGGCGACGAGGCCGGCGACCGCGCACGCGACCAGGGAGGGGCGGCCCGGAGACCACACGAGGACGAGCAGCGCCGCAGCGACGAGGACGACGAAGAGCGTCTCCGGCAGCAGATGGTGCTCGATGTTGACGAGGAGCGGAGAGAGGCTGAGCGGCACGATCGCGAGCGCGGAGAGCCACCTGGCGACGCCGCGATGGACCATGAACGCGTAGAGGGTTCCGGCGAGCGCGAGCACGAGAACGTGCTGGATGACGACGACCTGCCGCGTCCCGAGCCCGTCGGTGAGCCAGAGGAACCCGGAGTAGCCCCAGGGGTGGGCCTCGCCGGGCTGCGCTGCATCCGCCGCGGCCAGGTACCCGTTCGAGGTGGGCACCCAGAGGAACGGCGTGTACGCGAAGACCATGATCCCGCGGAGCGCCACGCCCGCGGTCAGGACCGAGGCGGCGAGCCAGTTCTGCGAGAGCACATGGACGACCGGATTCGGCGCGGGGCGGTTACGGGCCGCGGCCACGGCCGCCGGCGCGATGGGGCCGACGTTCCGGTCGCGCCACCACGTCCGGATGAGCGCCCGGCCGTAACGAAGGCCGTAGAGGAAGTTGTGGCCCTTCTTGCTCTCTCCGGCGGTGCGCTTGCGCATGACCACGGGGCGCTCCGCGATGCGGTACCCCTGGCAGATCGCGCCGACGAGAAGCTCCGAGGCCTGGTACTGGGGCTCCTCCTGGCGCACGGTGTCGGTCACCTCGACGAGGAAGGCGCGGACGCCGCTCGACGTGTCGGTGACCTGGGCGCCGGTCAGGAGCCTGACGACGAACGCGAAGACGCGCACGCCCGCCTTCCGCACCGAGTCGTCGGTCTCCGTGCGCCCGAGGACCCTCGACCCGAGGACGAAATCTGCTTCGTCCGCGAGGATCGGCTCGAGCATCCGCGACACGTCGGCCGGATCCCACTGGCCGTCGGCGTCGAGAGTGACGATGTACTTCGCGCCGAGCTCGCGCGCGAGCCGGTAGCCGATGCGCAGCGCCGTTCCCTGCCCGGAGTTCTGGTCGAGCTCGGCGACGTAGACTCCCGCGTCGCGCGCGACGTCGGCGGTCCGATCCGAGCTTCCGTCGTCGATGACGATGGTGTCGACGGCCAGCCCGCAGGCCTCTCCCGGTACGTCGTCGAGCACCGGGCGAATCGCGTCCTCCTCGTTGAAGGCGGGGATGACGACGACGACCGGGGCCAGCTCGAGCCCGCGATGGCGCGCGTGAAACTCCTGGACGGCCCGCTCACGCGGATCATCCGGGGCCTCGGTCGCGGGAGCCGCCGGCGCAAGGCTCTCGACGTCCAACGCTTCCTGCATCTCGGGCTCCAGCGTCTTGTCTCGCGAAGTCGTCACGTTCTGCTCATGCCGATGATCTCATGGTTCTTACCCTGTAGCGCCCGTTCCACGGCTCCGAGCACCGCTCCTGCGTCTCGCGGCGCGATACGCGGCTTTTCGCCAGCTCAGAGGGAGCTTTTCGCGTAAACCCCTCGGCACCTTCCTCCCGACGCGGACGAGGGTGGTGCCGCCTTGACCGGACGTGGTGGGGGAGGCGGCGATCGACGACTGCACGATCGCCTCGGCATCCTCGTACAGCTCGATATACGCGGCTCGGGCGGCATCGAGCCGATCGCGGAGCTCGACCGAATCGGGCTCGTCCGCGAGCTCCATCAGGAGCTCCCAGACGTGGTCGACCTGCTCGCGCAGCCCCTCCGGGATGTCGAAGCCGTCCCAGGTCGCGCGCGACCGGCTCAGGTTTCGGTCGACGAAGTCGTGCACGCGGACGATGGACGCCGCCGGCGCGTCCTGGATCACCTTCAGCGCGAGAAGGTCGCCGACGCGCGCGACGGACTTCGTCCAGTCGTCGAGGAGATCCTCGTAGCGCACGAAGGCGCGCTGCGTCTCGCGAGTCGCCCGCTCGGTGAAGAGCGACTGGTTCAACCACCCCGCGGTGCGAGAGATGTCCCCCTGCCAGTGGCCGTAGTAGCGCTGCTTGCTGTCGATCACCGCGGCCGGATGGCGCAGGACCGTGACGAAGCGCGGCGTGACGCCGAGCCCTGATGCGCACCGCCGCCAGAGCGGCAGAAACCAGGAGAGACGAGGGTCCTTGATGATCAGGTGGTCGGACTGCTTGAACTGCGCCTGCAGCCACTTCCGCAGCTCGTCCGCCACGACGTCCTCGAGGGTGAGGTCCGCCATGAGCGACCAGGCAGCCGGGCGGGCATCCGAGACCTGCACCCCGGCCTTGCGAAGGAGGCGCGTGTGGAACTCGACGACCCACTGCGACTCCGCAAAGCCGCGCGGGTTCGTCTCGTCGGCGGGGACCTCCGGCGCGGGAACGTAGAAGCCGAGGCGCTGGAGGATTCCGGTGAAGAGGCTCGTGCCGCTGCGGCCGGAGCCGGCCACGAGCACGAGAGAGCGCCGAGCCGGCGTGGCGGCGCTATCGGCAGCGACCTGCACTGTCTTTTGCTCTTCGACCGAGAGTCCCATCCGCGAGCCCGTCCGAGGGCAGTGGTCGCTCCGCAGAAGCAGAGCGGAACGCGGTGGAGCTTACCTAGCGGGCTGGAGCGACGTCCGGCCTGTTCGCGAAGGGGTTGATGCCGCATCCCCATCGCGGGTCCGCCCGCTCGGTCGTCCGCTCCCACCACGGCGAAGGCATCGCGGCCTCCCCCGCGCCGGCAGGGCCGTGCGCGAGCAGGACGAGAGCTCCGTCGCCACTGACGAAGACCGGCCTCCACTCGCTCATGAGCGCCTGGATCTTGGCCTCGCTGTCCGGGAGCAGGCTGAGGCGACGCCGGTTCAGCAGGATCATCGAGGTGTCGCGAGCTTCGGTCGGCTCGATGCGCTCGCCGGTCTGCGGCCAGGGCTTCACGGTTCCGCTCCAGACCCGGTCGCCGGCGAGGGCGCTCAGGAAGACGGGATCCATCTCGCGCGCCGTGATCCGATCGGTCACGATCTTGTCGAAGGAGGCCGCCTCGTCCGTGGCGAGCCAGGAGCGAAGCTCGTGCCAGCGGACCATCGGATCGTTGCGCCAGACCTTCTCGGGCGTGCAGCTCTTGAACTCCGCCACCCCGGGAACCAGGATGAGCGCCGCGAGCGCCACCACGGCGAGCTGGGCGACGACGAGCGCCCTCGGCGGAGGCGTGAACCTGCGCACGAGGAGCCAGAGCCCGGCGAACCCGCTCATCGCGAGCGCGGGAAAGAGGGGGTACCAGTAGCGCACATTCGTCGTGTTCACGATCCACCGGCCGGAGGGAAGCTCGCCGAGCGCGAGGCACACCATCGCGATCCAGAACCCAAGGCACCACGTCGCGAGCACCCAGAGGCGGCGGTCGCGGATGAGGACGAGCGCGACCACGAAGATCGGCGCCAGTAGGAGCAGGAACCAGCCGCTGCTCCAGGAGAGGATGATGCGCGGCAGCACGAGCAGCGCACCGCCCGGGTTCTGCGTCTCGCGCTGGACGTTCTCGATGGTGATCGCGCGCGACGGGGTGAACGCCTGATCCCGATGCGCCAGCAGCTTCTCCAGGTGGATGAAGGGCTTTCCGTACTGGAGCGCCCCGTAGACGAACTCGAGCATCCCCGTCGTCACCGCAGCCGCTGCCATGAGGCCCAGCCGCCGCCAGGGGTAGTGGAGGACCAGCGCCGCGGCGACGACGGTGGGGGTCAGGATCGGGCTGAAGTCACGGATCAGGTACGTCCAGCCGAAGAAGAACCCCGCGGCGAGGACGGCGCCGCGCGGAACCCAGGGGTTCGAGGCTCGCGCGGTGAGGCCGCCGAGGACGAGGAAGAGAAAGCCCGTGGCGAAGGTCGCCGTCGCAGCGGTGTCCGGGAAGAGGAAGCTCGAGTTGAGGAGGAAGTCGGTGTTCAGCGCGGCGACGAGCGCAGCCGCAACCGCGAGGATCCGGTCTCGGAAGAGCGCCAGCATCGTCCCGTAGACGGCGGTGACGAGCAGCACGCCGGCAGCGAGCGGTACCGCATAGAGCGCCGCTTCGTTCGACCCCATGAGCCTGACCGCGACGACGACCGGCGCGACGAGCCCGATGCGGAGCGTCCAGAGATCGGCGCCCACATTTGGGAAGTGGACAGCCGTCGAGAAGTACTTGGCGGGATCGAAGGGGTGGGGTCCGAGCAGCAGGAAGAACTGGAGCGCGAGGAAGAGCGCGATCGCGATTCCGGCCGCGGCCATGTCGAGCCACTGAGCGCGCGTCAGCCCGCCTCGGCGAACGTCACTTGGTGGAGTCGAGGGGGTCGAAGACACTCGGGGTGCGGCCGTGGAGCGCGGGGGCGAAGCCGCCGGCGAGCGCCACGCGAGGAGGAAATGACGCGGCAGCTTACCTAGGCGACAGAGCCGCCAGCGCCGCATCGTAAGTCGCGTTTGGGCGCACCGCGCTCGAATAGACTGAGCGGATGCAGAAGAGGGGCGAGACCGTCGCCGGCCATTCGAACGGCGCGCGCGCAGAGACGGAACTGCCCTTCGCGAAGCACGTCGCGCAGCGGACGGTCGTCCTCCCCGAGCTGAAAGTCCTCTTCGTGCCGATTCCGAAGGGCGGCTGCACCTCCATCCTCTGGCTCCTCTCCGGGCTCGCGGGCATGCAGCCCGAGACCTTCCTCCACTCGACGCTCCCCGAGGTGTCGCCCTCCCTCACCGTCCACGATATGAGCCTGTGGCCGGAAGGGCTCCGCCTCGTCGACTACGAGGGCGACGAGCGCGCACGGGTCCTGGAGGAAGACGGCTGGCTTCGCTTCGCGGTCGTGCGGCACCCGGGAACGAGGCTCTGGTCGGCGTGGCAATCCAAGATCCTCCTGCGGGAGCCGCGCTTCGTCGCGCGATTCGGGGAGGAATCGTGGTTCCCCCGCTTGCCCAATGACCCCCTGGAGGTGGTCGAGGACTTCCGCAGCTTCGTGAGCGCTCTTCCGAGCGGCAACGTCGAAGACGTGCACTGGGCGGTGCAACGCGACCTCGAGAAACAGCTGCCCCTGAACCACGTCGGGCGGATCGAGGAGCTCGACGAGACCCTCGCCGTCCTGTCCGAGCACCTCGGCCACGAGGTCGGCACGGCCGCGCGCAGGGAGAACCGCGTCGCGCTGCCGCTCCCGCCCTTCGCCTACGACGACGCCGCCCGCCCGATTCTTCTCACCCGCTACGCGGAGGACTTCGAGCACTACGGGTACGAGGCCGACGCGGCGACGTCGGATGCGCGTTCCGAGGAGCAATGGAGCGCCGAGGTCGCGCCGCTCCTCCCCGTCCTCCGGGACACCATTCAAAAGCACGCGCGCATCGGGCAACTCCACCGCGTGGCGAGCCGGGTGCAAAATCTCGAGCGGCAGATCGAGAGGTCGGAGTCGAGGCAGCACGGCCACTCGAGCGCCCCGGTGCTGACGAACCTCGAGAACCACACGGAATTCAACGTCGTCTGGGCGTGGTCGGAGGGGAAGCCGACGCCGGGGTTCACGGCAGTCGTCCGCGCCAAGAACGAAGCCGACCCGTTGCCGTGGGTGCTGCCGTCGCTCTTCCGCGCCGTCGACCGGGTCGTCCTGGTCGACAACGGCTCGACCGACGGAACGCCGGAGGTCGCCCGGCACGTGGCCGAGGAGTGCGGCGCGGCCGAGCGCCTCGAGGTCTACTCATATCCCTTCTCCGTGGCGCGATGCGGCGAGGAGCACCTCGAGACGCGCGCCGAGTCCGTGCACAGCCTCGTCTACTTCTACAACTGGTCGTTCTCGCACGTGCGCACGGGCTACGTGCTCAAGTGGGACGCGGACATGGTCTTGACCGAGGCGGCGGAGGGAGTCCTCCGCGACCTCGCCTGGCAGCTGGAGGCCGACGAGGTCGTCGTGAAGATCCCGCGCTACCCGCTCTATGTCGTCGACGACCGGCACGGCTTCCTCGACCTCGGCATGTCCAACACCGAGCCCTGGGCGTGGCCGAACCGGCCCGGCTACAGCTTCGTCAAGGCGATGGAATGGGAGCAGCCGCTCTGGCCGGCGACCCTGCCGAATGTCGTGCTCCCGGACTTCTCCTGCATCGAGCTGAAGCGGCTCGGCGCGGACGAGTTCTCGCACTGGACCGACACCGACTTCGGCCAGAGCACACGCACGCGGAGGAAGGCGCGCGAATGGGAGGTCTTCAACTCGCTTGCCTCAGGCGGCGACGCGCCCGAGGACGTCATCTCCATCGAGGCGCCCGACGGCGTGCACGTGATCGAGCACGTCCGCTCGATCGTCCTGCCCGAGATGGCCGGCAAGCGGGGCGACTTCGGCGCGCGGCTCATTCGTCAACTGACGGCTTAGGGGTATGGACCACGAGGCCCTGGCGCACGCCGCAGCGGTGGTTGGGGCCTTTGGAGCGTGTGGGCTTCTGCTCGCGCGGGAGCGCATCCTCTTCCTCGGCGGGCTGGCGGCCCTCTTCGCGGCCGAGCTCGGCCTCGCGTATGCGCTCGTCCCCGACGCGCCGAGCCTGCTGACCGAGTCTGCGGCGCGCATCGGTGCCCTCGGATTCGCCGTCGTCGTCGGCCTCGGGCTCGCCGCCCTCTTCGTGCGCTATCCGGCGGCGGCTCCGGTCGCCCTGCTCCTCGCGGCGCCGTTTCGGCTCTCGGTCGGGCTCGGGAACCAGGAGGCCTTCCTCCTCGTGCCGCTCTACGCGGTGCTCGTCGCCGCCGCCCTCGCGCTCGCCTACCGGGCCCTGCGGGACGGCGACTTCCCGGCCGTGCCGTACCTGATCGCGGCGCCGACCGCGGCGCTCGTCGCCCTCTCGGGGATCTCGCTGCTCTGGGCAAAGGACCCGCGCGCAGGGACGATCGCGCTCGTCTTCTTCTACTTCCCCTTCACGGTCCTGCTCTCGGTCGTCGCGCTCACCCGCCCACGGGACTGGACGTGGCGCGCGCTCGCCGCGGCGCTCGTCGCGGTGACCTCGGTCTTTGCTGCGATCGGCGTCTACCAGGCCTGGTCGCACACGGAGATACTCGCCAAGCAGGACGTGCAGCTCGCCAACGCGTACTCCTCGTTCTTCCGGGTGACGGCCGTCTTCCAGGACCCGAGTGTGTACGGACGCCACCTCGTCCTCGGGATCGTCGTCGTCCTCACCGTCCTCTGGCTCGCGCTCCTGCGGCCAGCCGTCGGCCTGCCCAGTCTCGGCCTCCTGACCCTCGGCCTCTACTTCTCCTACTCCCAGACGAGCTTCGTCGCGCTCTTCTGCGCCGTGCTCGTGGTGTCGCTGCTCGCAGGAGACCGGCTCACGCGCACCGTCGTCGTGGCCGTGTCGGCTGCGCTCGTGCTCGCCGCAGGCGTGCTCGTGCTCGCCGAGGGGGACGGCGACTCGACGAAACAGGTGACGAGCGACCGGAGCACGCTCGTCCAGGTCACCTGGCCCGTGTACGCGGCGCACCCGATCGTCGGAGTCGGCATCGGCTCGCAGCCGCTCATGAGCAGGCGCGAGGAAGACGCGCGCCGGCAGAAGAGCAAGAACGTCTCGCACACGACGCCGCTCACGGTCGCCGCCGAGCTCGGGACGATCGGGCTCCTCGTCTACCTCGCCTTCCTCGCCGCGCTCGGGCGCGCGATTTTCGAGGTCTGGCGGCGGCACCGGCCGCTCGGGCTCGCGCTCGCGGGCTGCCTCACCGCCCTCGTGGTCCAGTCCTTCTTCTACGGCGGTTTCTTCGAGGATCCGTTCGTCTGGGGGATCGCTGCGGTCGCGGCCGCCACGGTCACGTTCCTGCCCCGAAGAGGGACCGCTCCCGCCTAGGGGATCGCCACGGAGAACGGCATGGGCTCGGTGCGGTTCCCGGACCGGTCGACGGCGACCAACGTCAGCGCGCTCCCAAGCGGAGAACCGGTCGGGGTCCAGTTGATGCGTCCCACTCCCGCGCTCGAGCGGCCGCCGGAGGCGATCCGCTCCCCGTCCGAGAACACACGGACGCGCACGCCCTCGTTCGTCTTGTAGCGGACGACCACGCCTTCGTCGGTCGTCACGGCCTCCAGCACGCGCAGTTGGGGCGGCTCCGTGTCGACGACGATCGTCTTCGGGATGAGGACGTTGCGGCGGTCGCGCTCGAGGCGGACCTTGAGCCGGTAGAGGCCGTCGGGTACGACCTGCCCGCCGTCGTCTTTTCCGTCCCATTCGAAGGAGACAGTCCCTGCTTCGAAGTCCTCGCCGTCGGCGAGCGTGGCGACGTGCCCGCCGTCCGAGTCGACCACGGAGACGTCGAGCCGCTCGGGCCGCCTGAGCAGGAACGACAGGCTCGCCGTCGCGTGCCGACAGTCGCACGTCGGAGAGAGGTGCCGCTCGAACTTCGGCTTGCCCAACGGGGAGGCCGCGAGCTTGAGCCGCTCGCTCCGCGTGAACGCCGCGGCGCTGCCCACGAGCAGCGCCACAGCGAGCACGATCAACGCAGTCCGCCCCATTCGAAGGCGGATGCTACGGGCTAGTTGTCCTTGTACGCCTCGATGAGGATCTGCGCGACCTCGGGCCGGGAGAACTCGGCGGGGGGTAGCTCTCCGTTCGAGAGCAGCTCGCGCACCTTCGTCCCCGAGAGGAAGACGTGGTCGTCGCCCGAGTGCGGGCACGTCTTCGCCGTCGCCATCTGGCCGCACGCCTTGCACCAGAACGAGTGCTCGAAAAACATCGGCTCGATGTCGAGCTCGTGCGGCTCGAACTCGTCGAAGATCAGCTGCGCGTCGTAGGTGCCGTAGTAGTCTCCGACACCCGCGTGGTCGCGGCCGACGATGAAGTGCGAGCAGCCGTAGTTCTTACGGCAGATCGCGTGCCAGATCGCCTCGCGCGGACCGGCGTAGCGCATCGCTGCCGGGAAGGCCGAGACGACGACGCGGTCACGCGGGTAGTAGCCCTCGATGAGGACGTCGTAGGCCTTCACCCGGGTCGCGGCGGGGACGTCGTCCGACTTCGTCTCGCCGACCAGCGGGTGGATGAGGAGGCCGTCGACGGTCTCGAGCGCGCATTTCGTCAGGTACTCGTGCGCCCGGTGGATCGGGTTGCGGGTTTGGAACCCGACGACCCGCTTCCAGCCCCGCTCGGCGAAGAGCGCCCGCGTCTGGCGCGGATCCTTGTGTAGGTCCGGGAACGATGCCGGTGCTCGTTCGAAGACGGTTACCGGACCGCCCGCGTAGAGGTTGGGCTGGCTATACACCCGGGCAACGCCCGGATGGGCGTCGTCCCGGGTCAAGAAACAGCGCTCGGCCTCGCGTTCCTTGTCGTAGCGGTAGACCTCCTCGACCTCGAGGACGGCGAGCCGGCGACCGCTCTCGTCCGCGAGGGCGATCCGGTCTCCGCTCGGCTCGTCCTCGACCGCCAGGCAAACGGGCAGCGCCCACGGGAGCCCGGAGGCAAGGCGCATGTCCTCGACCACGCCCTCGTAGTCGGCCGAGGACATGAAGCCGGTCAGGGGCGAGAGCGCCCCCGAGGCGAGCATGTCCAGATCTGCCAGCTCGCGCGGGGAAAGCGTGACGGTCTCGAGTGACTCGACGTTGTCCGGCCGCTCGCCCGTCCGCTCGACGAGCTCACCGCCGTGCGGCTTGATCAGCTGATCTGCCGTCAGGGTGCTCACGCGCTCACCCCCGCGGCCACGAGACCCATCTCCTCGAGCTTGGCGATGACGGCCTGGGCGCTCTCTTCCGGGGTCTGGCCCTCGGTGTCGATGACGATCTCGGCGTTCTCGGGCTCCTCGTAGGGGTCGTCGACTCCGGTGAAGCCCTTGATCTCGCCGGCGAAGGCCTTCTCGTAGAGACCCTTCACGTCGCGGCGCGCGCACTCCTCGACGGAGGCGCGGACGAAGACCTCGACGAAGCGACCCTGCTCCTCGACCAGCTCGCGCGCCTTTCGCCTCGTCTCCTCGTAGGGGGAGATCGCGGCGCAGATGACGGCGGCGCCGTGGCGGACGAGCCGCGAGGCGACCCAGCCGATGCGCTCGATGTTCGTGTCGCGGTCCTCCTTCGAGAAGCCGAGGCCCTTGGAGAGGTGCGTGCGCACGGTGTCGCCGTCGAGGTATTCCACGATCGCGCCGCGTTGATCGAGCTCGGGACCCACGAGGTGCGCGATCGTCGTCTTCCCGGAGCCGGAGAGACCCGTGAACCAGAGGCAGAAGCCGCCTCCGCGCGTCTCACCCGACTCGGGGTGCTCGTGGCCGTAGATGTGTTCCGTCATGCGTTCCTTTCCTCCAGATGAATTCCACACTCGAGTTTGTCCGACCCCGCCCAGCGACCCGCACGCTCTTCCTCGTCAGGGTTGGTCGGCCGGGTGCAAGGGATGCACCCGATCGAGCGGTACCCCGCGTCGTGCAGGGGGTTGTACGGAATGTCGTTCGCCATGATGTACGCCCAGACATCCTGCTCGCTCCAGTCGGCCAGCGGCTGGATCTTCCAGACGCCGTACCGCTCCGAGCGCTCGACCTTCTGCGCGGTCGCCCGCGAGGGGGACTGGTCGCGCCGGATGCCCGAGACCCATGCATCGTACGGGCGCAGCGTCTCGATCAGCGGCTCGACCTTCCGGATGTGGCAGCAGCGGTCGGGATTCGTCTCCCAAAGGTTCGCTCCCTCGCGCTTGTGCTGCTCGGCGATCGTGATGACGTCGGGGCGGATCAAAGAGAGGCCGTAGCGCTCGACGAGCCGCTCACGCGTCTCGTACGTCTCCTTGAAGAAGAGGTGCGTGTCGAGCTCGACGACATCGACGTCGAGCCCGAGCTCGGAGACCATGTGCACGAGCACCGACGACTGCTTCTGCCAGGAGCAGCTGAGGCACAGTTGCTCGCCGAACTCCTCGTACGCCCAGACGAGCACGTCCTCGGCCGGGAGGGCCTCGATCTCGGTCTCAGTCCGTGACAGCTGCATGCTCACCGAGCAGCACCTCCTTCAGGGTGTCGGAGCGAAGGCCGAGGCGGAGCGTCTCGAGCGGGATGACCTCCTCGGGCGGGATGTTGCCGAGGTTCACGTCGGGCCCGTACTTCTGGACGAACCACGCCTGCGAGTGCGTCGTCGGGGCCTCGAAGATGAGCTCGGAGAGGTCGATCTCGTGGACGATCTCGTCGATGAGCCCCGTGCGCATGTCGCCGGTAGCGCGGAAGATCCCGGCGGTCCCGCCCTCGCGTCCTTCGGTGATCACCTTCCACGCCCCGGCGTCGAGGTCTTCCTTCAGCCACTGCACCCACTGGTAGGGGGCGAAGACGACCTCGGAGTCCTTCGAGCCGACCTCGGACATGACGACGAAGTCCTGGGCGAGCTCGGCGATGAGCTCGAGCTTCTGCTCACGCGGGATCTCGATGGTGCCGTCGGAGACCTCGACGTGCGAGAAGCCGTTCTCGGAGAGCCAGCGCCGGTACTCCTCGAGCTTGCCGCGGGCGATGACGGCCTCGAACAGCGTGCCGCCGCAGACGACGGGCACTTCGAACGAGCGGTAGAGCTCGATCTTCTCCTTCAAATTGTGCGTGACATAGCTCGTCCCCCAGCCGAGCTTGACGATGTCGACGTAGGAGCCGGCGGTGTCGAAGAGGTTCTCGACCTGTCGCAGCGCGAGGCCCTTGTCGATGACGTGCGTGATTCCCTGCGAGCGCGGCTTGGAAGGCCGGGCCGGCAGGTCGAGAAAGCCGTTGGTGCCGTTAGAGCCGGGCATACAGGGCCTCCAGTCGCTTCTTGGCCGCCTCCTGGACGTCGTGGAAGAGGGACGTCCCGTGGGCGTCGATGCCGACGGTGAGCGGTCCGAAATCCTTCACGCGGAACTTCCAGAGGCACTCGGGCATGAGCTCCTCCCAGGCCACCTCTTCGATCTCCTCGATCTGCGTGGTCTCGAGCGCGGCCGCTCCGCCCACGATCGCGAAGTACACCATGCCGTAGCGCTTCATCGGCTCGATGGCCTCGTCGGGAAGACCGCCCTTGCCGCAGATCGCGCGCACGCCGTAGTCGCGGCCGAGCGGCTCCGTGAAGCGCACCATGCGCGCGCTCGTCGTCGTGCCGATCGAGACCGGCTCGTACTTGCCGGGCCCGATCTTGCGCACGCCGGGGGCGGTGTGCAGCAGGAAGGCGCCGCTGAGATCCATCGGAGGCTCGATCCCCTGGTCGAAGATGCGGATCTGCGTGCGGTCGCGGATGCCGATGATGTGGCCGTCGACGAGCACGGAGTCGCCCGCGCGCAGCGAGCGGATGGTGTCCTCGTCGGCGGGAAACCGGATGCGGTGCTCGGCCATCTACGCTCGCGCTTTCCACAACGGGGTCAGACCCCTGTGTCCCGAAAAGACGAATGCGTTCGCTCGAAACCGTCCTTCCGGTGCCTCGGCTTTCCACATCGGGGTCAGACCCCGGTGTCCTAAACGGACGCCCATCAGGCCTCCCGGTCGTAGTCGACGGTGCCGTCGGCCGCGATGTGCGCCGTCGCGCGGCGCGCCGCCCAGCACTGGTAGTTCACGGCCACGGGGTTCAGCGTCATATGCGTGTCCGCATGCTCGACGTGGCACTGGAGGACGGTCACGTCGCCGCCGAGGCCCATGGGCCCGATCCCGGTCTCGTTCAGGAGCTCGTAGAGCTCCTCTTCGAGCTTCGCCACCTCGGGATCCGGGTTGCGGGTGCCAACCGGGCGCGCGATTGCCTCCTTGGCGAGGTGCATCGCGTAGTCGGCCGAGCCGCCGATACCGACGCCGACGATCCCCGGCGGGCAAGGTTTCCCGCCTGCTCCGACGATGGAGTCGAGCACGAAGCGCTTGATCCCGGCGACACCGTCGGCAGGGACGCACATCTTCAGGAAGCTCATGTTCTCGGAGCCCGAGCCCTTCGGCACGCACTTGACGTCGAGGCCGTCCCAGTCCGGGACGAACTCCCAGTGGACGATCGGCACGCGGTGGCCGACGTTCTGACCCGTGTTCTCGCGGGTCAGCGTGTGCACGGTGTTCGAGCGCAGCGGGTGCTCCACCGTCGCGCGCTCCGTGCCGTCGTAGAGCGCCTCGTAGATCCGCGCCGGGTGGAGCGGGAAGTGCTCGCCGACCCGGCAGTAGTAGACCGCGATGCCCGTGTCCTGGCAGACGAGCGTCGTCTGGTCGTCCGCGATCGAGACGTTGCGAATGATCGTGTCGAGCACGCGCTGGCCCGGCGTCGAGGTCTCACGCTCGCGCGCGTCCCTGATCGCGTCGCGCAGGTCCTGCGGGATGTCCTTGAGCGCCCAGACGTAGAGGTACGCGGCTGCATCCTCAACGGCCCTCTGAATGTCCGTCGCAACCGTGCTCACGCTGCCACCTCCACGGCTCGCTTCCCTGCGCGCCTTCCGAAGACGCAACATTCGAGGAGCGAGTTGCCCATCATCCGGTTGCGCCCGTGCGTCCCGCCCGCGATCTCCCCGCAGGCGAGGAGGCCCTCGACTGTCGTCTCGCCGTGCTCGTCGATCACGAGCCCGCCGTTCTGGTAGTGGAGGACCGGATACGTGAGGATGGGCTCCCGGAGTGGGTCGATCCCGCCAGTGCGGTAGCGGCGCAGCATGTACGGAAGCGAGACCTCGGCATCCTCCTCGGCGATGCGCGTCGTGTCGAGCCAAACCGCCGGCCTGCCGTCGGGGGTCTCGACGCCGCCCCCGTTCGCGACCTCGTCCACGATTGCCTGCGACACCTCGTCACGCGGCCCGAGGGAATCCGTGAACTCCTCCCGGTCGGCGTTCAGGAGCACCGCGCCGTACGCGCGTGTGGTCTCGGGGATCGAGTAGCCCTGCATGTTCTCCGGCCAGGCGCCGCCGTTCGGGTGATACTGAAGCGCGTCGAGGTCACGCGCCTCTGCGCCGAGATCCAGCGCGATCTGCGTCACCTCGCCGGTTGCGCCGGGATGATTTGTCGTGAGCTCGCCCCGCTCCTCGGCCTCGCGGAAGCAGCGCCCGCCGGCCGCGAGGATGACCGCGCCGGCCTCGATGACATGGTCGCCGCAGCGCGCCCGCCAGCCCGAGCTCGTCGGCTCGAGGTCGGTCAGGGGCGAGTGGGGAAACGTCTCGGCCGTAGAGCCTTCGATGGTCTTCCGCAGAGCCTTCGTGATCGCGTGGCCCGTGCGGTCGCCCACCTGGAGAAGGCGCTTCCGGCTGGCGCCGCCGCAGCGGGCGATGCGGTAGCCGCCGTTTTCGCGCGTGAACTCGACGCCGGCCTCCTCCAGCCAGTGGATGGTCTCGGGCGCCTCGGAGGTGAGGATCTCGACGAGGCGCATGTCGGCGGTTTCGTGCGAGCTTGCCCACACGTCCTGCGCGTGCGTCTCGGGCGAGTCGTCGTCCCCGACCGCGGCCTGGATGCCGCCCTGCGCCTTGGCCGAGTTGCAGGACTGAAGGGCGGCCTTCGTCGCCACGGCGACGCGAGCGCCGGCCCTTTCGGCGGCGACGGTGGAGGCGAGGCCCGAGGCCCCGCTGCCGATCACGAGCACGTCGTAATGAAGCGCTTCGGCCACGGCCGGACTATACCACCGTTGTGCTAATCACAAGCATTTTGACTTCTTATTCAACTCGGCCTCCCACAAGGCCGATATATGCCCTTGTGGGCAGACTGTTCGGCTACGTCTTCATGCTGGCCGCGCTTGCCGTCGGCGGCTATCTCGTGCTGAAAGCGGCTCAGGACACGGGCCCGACCTCGGCGAACCAGCAGCAGCTCGAGGACTCCGCCAACCAGGTGAGCGCCTCGATCAACCTGCAGCAGGCGACCCCGGTCATGGAGGCCTGGTTCAACGCAGCCGGCACCTACGTCGGCGCCCAGGCCCAGCTTCCGCCCTCGTTCGGCGTCACGCTCGTCCGCGCGGATCAGTTCTCCTACTGCCTGCAGGCCGGCACCGGAACGAACGTCCAGCACATGAACGGCCCGAACGAGAACGCCCCGATCGCCGGCCCCTGCTAGGGCCGCTCTTCCGCGAGAACCGCCAGCCGGTCGCTCCGCTCGGTGTCCCTCATCCCCGGGATGAGGAGACAGAGCAGCGTCGCGGCGCACGCGATCACACCCGCGCCCGCGAGCGTCGTCTCGACGCCGACGGCCGCCGCAACGGGGCCGGTGAGCGCGAACGAGATCGGGACGAGGGACGTCGAGACGAGCCAGTCGAGGCTCGTGACGCGCCCGAGCAGCCGTCCGGGGACGAGGGTCTGTATGAGAGTTCCCCACACGACCAGTCCGGAAGCGAAGAGCGCCTGCTGAACGAACGCCGAGGCCATTGCCTGCCAGAGGACGGTCGCGAACGCGAGCCCGGCGATCCCGAGACAGCCCACCGCCCAAGCCACGTACATGAAGGTCATGTGTTTGCGGGGGAGGCCGGCCTGTGCCATGACGACGGCAGCGAGAATCGCGCCGACGCCGCCCGCGGCGAGGACCACGCCGAAGTCGGCGGCATCCCCGCCCAGGTCGTTCTTGATCCGGTACGGAACGAGCACCTCGATCGGGCCCCAGAACGCGAGGAGCGAGATGGCTGCACCGAGGAGCGTTCCCCAGAGCCACACGTGCTGGCGGACGAAGCGCAAGCCCTCGCGCACATCGGCAAGCGCGGAGCCCAGCTCCTCTTCGCTCCGGTCGACGCGGTGGCCGGACGACATGAGCGAGATGGCGAGCGCGGAGAGGAAGAACGAGCCCGCGTCCAGCGCGAACGCCGCTCCCGTGCCGAGCGCGGCCACGGTCAGGCCGCCGAGCGCAGGGCCGGCGAGAGCCATCATGAACGGCCGGATGAACTGGTCGAGCGAGTTCGCCTGCACGAGCATCCGCTGCGGCACGATCTGCGGCACGGTCGCGTTGAACGCAGGGCCGAAGAAGGCATCGCCGGTGCCGAACACGACCGCGAGCAGGAAGAGATGCCAGAGCTCGAGGACTCCGGCGATGGAGAGAACCGCGATCACCGTGACCGCGATCGCGCGGACGACGTCGGTGGCGATCATGATCTGCCGCCGGTCGAAGCGGTCGCTGACGACGCCGCCCACGAGGAGGAAGGCGGCCATCGGCAGCGTCCAGGCGACGCCGATCAGGGAGAGCGCCGTCGGCGTGTCGGAGATCTCGTAGACCTGCCAGGCGATGGCGACGATGTAGACGCCGTCGCCGAGGAGGGAGACCGCCGCGCCGGTCCAGAGCAGGGCGAAGTCCCTGACCGCCAGTGGGCGCAGGATCTTCAGGCGGCGCAGGCCTATGGTCGTTTCGGGGTTCACGTCTCTCATTCCTCAGGGTTCGGCACGAAGCCGGCGGTCAGGCCGGCCCGGAGAGACGCGCGAAAAGGTGCGGAGCTAGCCGGGCAAGCGAAGGCCGCCGTAGGTTGGGTGCGGTTCCATTTCCACCAGCTGGCCTCCGATCAGGTCATAGCTCAACCGGACCAGCCTACCCGACCGGCCTGCCGGTAGCTAGCCCCCGAGTCCGCCGAAAAACGTGAACGGGTTCCTGGGAGCGACCTCCCAGACCATCCCGCCGCCTGGCTCGACTTCCACTTTCGCGGCTTCCGGAGCGTCGCCGCGAAGCTGCTCGGCAAGCGCCCGAGCGTCGTCCTCGTTCGCCGCTCC
>Ga0111539_10001015_pt1 | contig 36784 bp, 30 predicted proteins | sample RhiMethybrSRZTD1_FD_79667 | JGI IMG/M metagenome (GOLD analysis project Ga0111539, IMG submission 79667) | Populus rhizosphere microbial communities from Tennessee, USA - Rhizosphere MetaG P. TD hybrid SRZTD1 (version 2) (version 2) | ecosystem: Host-associated > Plants > Roots > Rhizosphere >...
CCACCGTCGTCGACCTGCTTGAACCTGCTGAGGCCGCTCACCGCGCCGGGCGCGACGTGACCGGCCTGCGGCGGCGGTGCCGGCGGCACCGCCGGCACCGGCGGCGGCACCGGCGCGACCGGTGGCACCGGTGGCACCGGTGGCGGGGACGGGGAGGGCGCGGGCTCGTTCTCGTCGTCGACGGTGCCGCCGAACGAGCGGACGAGTTCAGCGAGACCACCGGCGAAGCCCTGTCCAACCGCGCCGAACCGCCAGACGCCCTTGCGGTACACGTCGGCAATCATGATCGCGCGTTCGGTGCCGAAGTCGGCGCCGGTGAACGCGTAGCGCACCACCTCCTGGCCTCCCACGACCACCCGCAGACATCCGGACTGGATCTGGGCGGCGGTGCCGGTGCCGTCGACCGCCGCGCAGAACGACAGCCGCCCGATCGTGGGCGGAACCGCGTCCAGTCGAAGCCGGAACGAGTCGGCGTCGGCATCCTGCGGGCCGAGCCGTTGCACGGAGCCGTCCGGGGAGGCCGGCTGGTTGTAGAAGATCAGGTACCGGTCGTCGGACAGGCGGTCGCCGCCGTCCAGGCCGAAGCAGGAGACGTCCCAGGTCGTGCCCGGCGTGACGAGCTGGATACCGACGTAGAGGTCGGTGCCCGCGGTCAGCGCCGACAACTGGCTCTTCTGACCCTTGATGAACTGCGAACCCACCTTGCTCCCCCGCCCGATCACCGCTGGCGCCCGTCACGGAACAGGGACCCAACCTAGCCGTCGCCTGTCGGGATGTCCGCAGCGGTGACGAGGCGCGCCGACCCCGGACGGTCGAGGGCCGGCCTCACCCGATGAGACATCTGCCGCGTGGTTTGAGATCATCCCGGGGTGAGCTCAGGCGTACTCTCCCGCTCCGACATCTCGGTACTCGTGGGCAGCGTGGTGGCGATCGTCGCCGCCGGTGTCTGCCGCTATGCCGGGGCGCCGGCGATCATCGCCTTCGTCGTGGCCGGAGCCGCCGTGGCGCTGCTGGCCTCCGTGGTCGGTCGCAGCGTGGAACAGCTCGGCGATCGCTTCGGTCCCGGCGCCACCGGCGTTCTCCAGAGTGCCCTGGGCAACCTGCCCGAGCTGTTCATCGGCTTCTTCGCGTTGCAGGCCGGCCTCGTCGCCGTCGTCCAGGCGGCGATCATCGGCTCGATCCTGTCGAACATCCTGCTCGTCCTCGGGCTCGCGTTCGTCGTCGGTGGCCTGCGCAACGGCGTCCAGCGCTTCGACTCGGAGCGGGCCCGCACGTCGGCGGTCCTGATGGTGCTGGCGACGGGGGCTCTCGTGCTGCCCAGCCTGGCGGAGTACGTTCATACCCCGGCCGCCCCGCACGAGCGCGAGCTCTCACTGATCGTCTCCATCGTGCTGCTCGGCGTGTTCGTCCTGTCGCTGCCCGCCGCGCTCAAGCGCCGGCCGATGTCCGACCAGGTCGCCGAGGCGGCGGACGAGCCGGCGGACGAGCCGGCGGACGAGGCGCACAGCAAGGGTGCGCACTGGCCGCTCTGGCTGGCCGTGACGTTGCTCGCCGTGGCCAGCGTCGCGGCCGCGCTGGTCTCCGACTGGTTCGTCTACGCGCTGGAACCGGCCATCGACGCGCTGGGCATCTCGCAGGCGTTCGCCGGCCTGGTGATCGTGGCGATCGCCGGCAACGCCATCGAGAACGTGGTGGGGATCCAGCTCGCACACCGCAACAAGGCCGACTTCGCGATGGCCGTGATCATCCAGAGCCCGTTGCAGATCGCGCTGGTCCTCGCGCCGGCCCTCGTGCTGCTGAGCTTCCTGACAGCCACCACACTGACGCTGGTGTTCGCCCCGATGCTGGTGGTGGCTGTCGCGGTGACGGTCATAGCCGTGGCATTCGTCGTGTTCGACGGCGAGTCGAACTGGCTGGAAGGCGTCACACTGATCGCCCTGTACGTGATCATCGCCACCGCGTTCTGGTGGGGCTAGACACGCGTCAGGCCGTCAGCGCTGCCGTCGGCGCGCCGAGGTTGCGGCGCAGCGCCGCTCGCAGGCCGGATTCGTCGCCGGTCCACGCGGTGTAGCCGTCGGGCCGCACCAACGTCAGCGTCGTCTGCCCTGACGCGGGTTCGGCTACGACGAGCCGGTCCGGCCAGTCGCGGGCCAACGGAGCGGTGCCTTCGGGGGCGAGCAGGACGAACGACCCGGCGCGGAGGAGTTCGTACAACCGGCGACCGTCGCGCAGCTGGGCGTCGGGTGTGCGGGGCGCGCCGGGGTAGTCGATGCCGACGCCGGAGATGGTGCCCGCCGCCTTCCGAGCGATCGGGCGCAGCCGCATCGCGACGGAGCCGACGACGTTTCGCGCCAACCGGCCGGCACGCGCGCGGATCATCGCCAGCCGGATGATGGCCCCGCTGCTGCGCAGCACCATCGAGCCGACCGGGTGCCGCTCGCTCTGGTACGTGTCGAGCAGGTCGTCCGCGGCCCACCCCTGAATCGTGGCGATCAGCTTCCAGCTGAGGTTGGCGGCGTCCTGCAGACCGGTGTTCATGCCCTGGCCGCCGGCCGGCGAGTGCACGTGCGCCGCGTCACCGGCGAGAAGGACCCGCCCCACCCGGTAGCGGGGCACCTGCCGCTCGTCGCTGTGGAACCGGGACATCCAGCGGGGGTCGTGCATGCCGAAGTCGGTGCCCAGCGCGCGGCGGGTGATCTCGCGAAGCTCGGCGAGGGTGACCGGGTCGGTGTCCGGACGCGGGTTGCGGCGGTCCCACGCGAAAATCCGGAACCATCCGTCGCCGAACGGCGCCACGAACGCGAAGCCGTCGCCGACGGCGTTGACCGCCAGGACGTCGCCGGGCGACTCGGTCAGCCGGACGTCGGCCAACATGATCGACGTCAGGACCGACCGGCCGGGGAACGGTTGGCCGATCGCCTCGCGGACCGCGCTGTGCACGCCGTCCGCGCCGACGGCGTACCGGGCGTGGACGGTCCGGGTCCCCGCATCGGTGCGCACGTCGAGGTGGACCTGTTCGGCGTCCTGACGCAGCCCGACCACCTCGGCGCCGTAGCGGATCCGGGCGCCCGCCGCGACGGCGCGCCTCTCCAGTGCGTGTTCGACGTTGTACTGCGGCGTGATGAGCAGGTACGGGAAGCGACTCGGCAGCCGCGACAGGTCGATGTGGATGCGGTCGAACAGGTTCAGGTGGTTGACCGGTGTTCCGGTGGCCACCACGTCGTCGGCGAGGCCGCGCGCGTCGAGCAGCTCGAGCGTGCGGGCGTGCACACCGAACGCCCTGGTGAGGTTCGAGCCGGACGTGCGGCGCTCCAGCACCGTCACATCGATGCCGGCGGCGGCCAGGTCGCCGGCAAGCAGCAGGCCGGTCGGTCCGGCGCCGACGATGACGACGGTCGTCCGGATGTCTTCGAGGGTCATGTCTCCTCCGGTCAACAAGTGTTTGCCAACAGTTGTTGACAACGCTAGCCCTCGATGGGATGCCCTGTCAACACTTGTTGGCAAACACTTGTTGACATAGAGTCTGCGCATGGCCCAGACGCCTCGCCGCTCCGACGGCACCCGTGCCGCGATCCTGACCGCAGCGCGTGAACGCTTCGCCGCCGACGGCTACGAACGCGCCACGATCCGGGCCATCGCCGCCGACGCCGGGATCGACGCCTCGTTGGTGATGCGGTACTACGGCAGCAAGGACAAGCTGTTCGCGGCGGCGGCGGAGTTCGACCTCCGCCTTCCCGACGCGGCCGGGCTGCCGCGGGACCGGGCCGGCGCGGCGCTGGTCGGCCACTTCCTGCGGCGGTGGGAGGAGGACGAGACGCTCCAGGCGCTCCTGCGGGCGGCCGTCACGAACGACAGCGCGGCCCAGCGCATGCGCGACATCTTCGGAACACAACTCGGCCCCGCGCTGGCGGCGATCGTCGACGAGCCGGCCGAGGTGCCGACCCGCGCCGGGATGATCGCGGCGCAGATGCTGGGACTCGCCCTGTGCCGGTACGTCCTGTGCCTGCCCTCTGTCGCCTCGCTCGGCCACGACGACGTCATCGCGTGGCTCGGCCCGACCGTGCAGCGGTACCTCTTCGAACGCGTGTGAGGCAGCCGATGATCCTCCCCAAGGTTCGGGACCCTCGCTTCATCACACTTCGTCGCGGTGGCACACTCACCGACCCGGATCACCATCTCCTCGCCCTGTGGGCCGCGTCGTGCGCGGAGCATGTCCTGCACCTGTTCGAGTCGGTTCGGCCCGAGGACCCGCGGCCCCGGGCGGCGATCGAGCACGCCCGTGCGTGGGTCCGTGGAGAGGTCACGATGATGCAGGCCCGCGCGGCGGGCGGTCATGCCATGGGTGCGGCCAGAGACCTGCGCGGGGCGGCCCGGCACGCCGCGTACGCCGCCGGCCAGGCGGGGGCCGTCGCGCACGTCGCCGCCCACGAACTCGGTGCGGCGGCCTACGCCATCAAGGCCGCACGTGCCGCCGCGCCGCCCGGCGAGAGCGTCGCCGCCGGGCGGCTCGAATGCCGATGGCAGCGCGCCCAACTCCCGGCGGAGATTCGCGAACTCGTGCTCGACGACCAGCGGTTGCGCAACGACATCTGCTGGTCGGTGTTCGACTGCTGAGCTGACGCGCGAACGGAACGGCGCGTACGGGATCGGCTACACCGGCGGCTCGTCGGCGTCAATGTGACGGCAGCAGGTGCCGGAGTTCGTCGGCCTCCGGGCTGCCGATCTCCGTGAACAGGGTGAGCGCCGTCCGCCAGAGCATTCCTGCCTGCTCCGGACAGCGGTCCCGGACGGCGACGCCGAGCAGTCGCAGCGCCCGGGCACGGCCCAGCCGGTGGCCGGTGTCGCGGTAGATGGCCTCGGCCCGTTCGGCCGCGACCAGCCCGGCGTCGCGGTCGCCGCGGTCGAGGTGGGTTTCCGCGTGGACGGCGTGGGCGTGGCCTTCCAGAACCCGGAAGCGACCATTCCGCGCTATGTCGAGGGCCCGGCGGGCGTAATCGAGACCGGTGCTGTATTGCCGGGTTGCCGCGCTCTGGGTGGCGAGCCCGATCAGCGCTTCGGCGCTGCCGTACAGGTACCCGGTCGACGCGGCGAGTTCGAGTGCCCGCTGACGCGCATCCGTTGACTGCTGGTGTCGGCCGAGCCGGTGGCGCGTGGTGGCTACCGCGTTCCAGGCGTCGACCTCGATCCGGGGATCGCCGATTTCCTGGGCCTTGGCCAGGTTCTGCTCGGCCGTCGCAGCGGCCACGTCGTCCCGACCGGCGTCGTGATGGACGTGCGCGAGATAGTTGAGCGTGTTGGCTTCGCCGACCGGGTTGCCGACCTCCCGGTGCAGATCCAACGCGGCCGACAGGTGCCGCAGTGCATCGTCGAGACGGCCCAGACGCCAGTACGCGCCCCCGAGGTTGCTGAGATCTGCGGCGATGTCACTGGTCACGTCGAGTTGCTGGGAGGCAGCGAGGGCCTGCCGGTAGGCGGCCGCCGCCTCGTCGAGCCGCCCGACGCGGCCGTAGAGTCCGCCCAGTTGGCCCAGTACGGCCGTCTCTCCGGCCTGGTTGCTCACCGCGCGGAAGACGGCGAGTGCCTCCAACAGATCCGCTTCGGCCCGCGCGGTGTCGCCCAGGTACTTGGCCGCGGAAGCACGGCTGCTGAGCATCGTCGCCTGACCCTCCCGCCAGCCCGCGCGCGCGGCCAAGCCGATGCCGCGGTCCAGTTCTGCGGCCGCCTCGTGGAAGCGGCCGCCGCACTGGTGTATGCCGGACAGCTGCCGATGGCTTGCCGCGCGGGCCCGGTCGTCGCCGGCGGCCACCGCCGCTGCCAGGCTCGCGCGGGCGACGGCGAGCCAGTCAGCCGTACAGCGGCGCCTCCAGAAGTAGCCGGCCAGCAGATCTCCCAGCGAATAGGCCGTCGCGTGGCGGCCTTCCTCGGCTGCCGCAATCACCACCGCGACCAGGTTGCCGCGTTCGGTGTCCAGCCAGGCCGACGCGCCGCGGTGGTCGGAGACAGGCGGCGCGGTTGACGCCGGTGGGTCGGCGGGAGGCGGCAGCCGAACCGTGGTCGGGTAAAGCAACCGCGCCGCCATGTCCGCTCCGCGAAGGTAGAACCCGTCGAGCCGCTCGGTGGCCTCCCGTCGGTTGGTGGCCCCCTCGTCGCGGTCGACCCGGTCGACCGCATAGAGCCGCAGCAGGTCGTGCAGACGGTAGCGGTCGGGCTCCGTCCGATCGACGAGGTGTGCATCGGTCAGCGTTTCCAGCAACGGCGCGGCGACGCCAGGGGCGATGTCTGCCAGCGCCGCGGCGGCCTCCAGGCTGACGTCCGTACCGGGCGACAGACCCAGTAGCCGGAACATGCGGCGTGCCGGTGCGTCGAGAGCGGCGTAGGAGAGGTCGAATGCCGCCCGCACCGCCGCCTCCTGGTCATCGTCGATCTCCAGCGCCGCCAGCCGGTTCGCGTCGGCGAGCCGGGCGAGATAGCCACCCGCGCCGTTCGGGTGACCGAGCAGCCTGGCGGCGGCGATCCGCAGCGCGAGCGGGAGGTATGCGCACAGCCTCGCCAACTCCGGAAGAACCGACGGAGTTGCCGCGCCTGTGAGCCGCTCCAGCAGTTTCACCGCGTCGTCCGGCGTCAGCACCGCGAGACCCAGTGATCGAGCGCCGTCTCTCGCGACCAGACCGCCCAGGCCGCTGCGACTGGTGACCACGACCCGGCAGTGTGACCCGCCCGGCATGAGCGGGCGTACCTGATCCGGACGCGCGGCGTTGTCCAGCATCACCAGCACCCGCCGATCGGCGAGCATTGTGCGGTAGAGGGCCGTCGCCTCGTCCTGGTCCGTCGGGACCCGCTCCGGCGGCACTCCGAGCGCGATGAGAAATCCGGCCAGGACCCGCAGTGGTGCGAGCGGAGGTCCCGGCGCGTAGCCGTTCAGATTCACGTAGAGCTGACCGTCGGGAAACGCCGACCGCACGTGGTGTCCCCAGTTCACGGCGAGCGCGGTCTTTCCGACCCCGGCCATGCCGCTGACGACGACGGTTGTCGCGGCGCCCGTTCGCACCAGCGCGTCGAGCCGTTCGAACTCGGCGGCACGCCCGACGAAATCGCCGGTTGCGGCTGGCAGCTGAGCCGGCCGGTCACCGGCCGGCGCCGCCACACCGGTGCGCCGGAGAGCGCGATCGTCGCGCAGGATGGCCAACTGAAGCTCACGCAGTGCGGGGCCGGGGTCGACCCCGAACTCCTCACCGAGCAGCCGGTCCAGTTGCCGGTAGGCGTCCAGCGCGTCGGTCTGCCGACCCGTGCGGTAGAGACAGACCATCAACTGACCGGTGAGGCGTTCCCGGGTCGGGTGCGCCCGCGCCATCTCGGTGACCTCGCCGAGGACGGCCCAGTGGCGCCCGAGCCGCAACTCCGCGTCGAACCGGTCCTCGATGGCCGCGAGCCTCGACTCCTCCAGGCCGCGGCAGAGCACCTCCTGAGTCTGCACAGGCGCGGTTCCGCACAACGCGACGCCGTACGTCGTGGGTCCGGACCACAATGCGAGCGCCTCGTCGAGCAGGGCCACGCGGGACGCGTCATCCTCGGCGGCCGCCGCCCGTTTGAGCAACTGCCGGAAGCGGGCCGCATCCACCTGGTGCGGATCGGCGCGAAGGGCGTAGCCGGCGCCGCGGGTGTCTATCTCCGCGTCGACACGGCCGGCGAGAGCCGACCGAAGGCCGGAGACGCACACCCGCACCGCATGCGCGGCGGTGCGCGGCGCATCGACCGGCCACGCGAGCTCCACCAGACGATCGACAGGGACCACCCGGTTGGCCTCCAGGGCGAGGATCGCAAAGACCAGTCGCTGCTTGCGCGGTCCCAGATCGAGCCGCCGCGCACCCGCGTACGCCAGCACCGGCCCCAGCAGGCGGACGTCCAGCCTCTCGCCCGGCACCGCTACCGATCCGGCCCGTCGACATCCTGAACAAACTCTGAACCCACCCCCGCACCATAGGCACCGCTCGCGAGGCCGGCTCGGTCCATGTCGCGACCTCGACAGCTGGCAACCGCAGCCGCGGTGCCAACGACGGAACGAGGAGTTTCCATGAGTACTACGGGCACCCGGCGCGCCCCGATCAGGCGTCGCCTCACCCAGTTCATCGCCGCACTGGCAATCGTCACCGGGATGAGCGTCGCCACGGCGGGCACCGCGTCGGCGGCCAACGTGGGCGAATGGGCCTGCGACTACAACAGCTACCACAACTCGTGCCTGTACATCGCGAACCTGGGCGGCAACATGTACTCGGTGCACGTCGGAATCGACATCTACATGAGCCAGCAGGACGCCCAGAACATCATCAACTCGGGCTTCCGGCCAACGGCGGCCCTGTACGGCGACGACGGGTCACTCAACTACCGGACCACGATCCCCCTCACCGGCAACCCGACGGCATGGAGCGGCGGCTACAGCGCCGAGTTCGACAAGGTCGTCAGCGGGTCGTTGCTGAACGAGGACGACGACGGCGTCGACGAAATCATCGCGAAGGTGAGCCAGTACTTCCCCGCCGCCCAGCGGACCGTCACCTACAAGACGGGTGAGGTGAAGTCCTCCTTCTGACGGACAACCGCTGCAGCCGGCCGCATCGTTCGACGACGCGGCCGGCTCACGCCGTTTCCGGTCGCTCGAAAGCCGGCGCGTACGGGAGCGCGAGATCGCCCCAGCGGCTGCTGAGTGTGTGGTGCAGGCGGGCCGCAAGCTCGGCCAACGCGGCCCCGTCGGCCGACCGACGCGCTTGATCCAACCGGTGCAGGATCGCCGCCCGGAGGTTCGGTGTCGGCTTGTCCGGGTCGGCCCGGGTCCGGTCCTCCGCGAGGGCACGGGGCAGGAACCAGCCCGTGGACGCGAACTCCCACCCGACTGCCGCGGCCTCGACGGCACGGCGGAATCCGGCAGCGTCGGCGTCGGGCCCGGCAAACGTCGCCCGGTACGCCTCCATCGCCCGCTCCGCAACGTCAGCCGGAATCCGCCAGGAACACCAGCAGGACGGCCAGGGCACGGTCAGGTAGGCGACGTCCCAGGCGACATGCCGCCACTGAGCGCCCTCGAAGTCGATGAGGACCAGTCCGTCGGCGGTGAAAACGTTGTTGTCAGGGCACGCGTCCGCCGGAGTCATCGCCGCGGTCCCCGCGTCGGAAAGGCGCGTTCCCAACGCTCGCAGTTCGTCCAGGGCACCGGATGGGACGTCCACGCCGAGCTCGGCACACTGCTGCGCCATGGTCGTGGCGGCTTCTTCCATACCCGCCGACATCTTCGAGTCGGCAACCGGCAGCCCTCCGGCGCGCGCGTCCAACGCGTTGCGAAACGCATTGCGGGAACGGGTGGTGGCGCGGTGCAGCATTGCGATCGAGGTGGCCCATTCCACCACCGCATCGGCCGCTGCCACCGGATCCGGTCCCAGTAGAGCGTCGGCGACGCTCGCACCGGAACCGGCATCCGACATCACGACCGTCGGCGGAACGGCGCCGGCCGCGATCAACCGGGGCGCTCGGGCTTCGGCCGGAAGCACGGACAACGCCGCGCACTCGCGCACCCAGCCTTCATCGAGGGAGGCGAACTCCTTGACGATCAGCGTCCGTGAGTCGGCACGCACCCGGCGCACGCGGGACCGGCTGCTGCTACCGAGGAGAGCCAGGAACTCCAGTCGTGCGCCGGGAACCAGCTCCCGGACACCGTCCAGACCGTCCCGCATCCGCCGCACTCTACAAGTGGCGATCAGTCCCAGCTGGCGCCGGCCCAGCTGCTGCTGCTCCACGTGCGCCCGGACCACGTGCGCCCGGACCAGGTACGGGCGGACCAGGTACGGCCCTCCCAGACCGCGCTGCTCCACGAGTCCCCCGACCAGGTTCGGCTGCTCCAGTTGTCGCTGGACCACGTCCGGGCACTCCAGGTGCGGGCGTTCCAGTTGGTGCCGGTGGTGCAGGCGGCGGCCCATTGCTCCGGCGTCCACGCCTCTCCCGTGACGTCGACCTCACCGGTCAGCTCGACTCCGGTCACCGGATCGGCGACGTGTGAGCCACCGCGGGAGGCCTCCAACGAGCCGAGCCCTGTCGACGCGGCGAAGGTCTGGGCAAACCCGATCTTCGGGACGGCTGCGCCGGCTGCCCTGTCGATGTTGAGTTGGCCGGCGCCGCGGGCGACCGCGTCACCACGGGGCATCGGCTCGGCGTTGGCCGTCAGGAGCTTCTTGACCTGGTCGGGGGTCAGGTTCGGCCGCTGCTGGAGCAGCAGGGCGACGGCGCCGGACACCACGGCCGTGGCTTGGGACGTGCCGCTGCCCTTGAAGTAGCGCTGCGCCGGGTCGAGTGAGGAGTCCAGGCGTCCCGTCGGGTAGTTGCTGTCGACGAACGCGTTCGGGTCACGCAGACCGACGATCGACCGGCCCGGGGCGACGAGGTCGGCATGCCGGGTGGCGTTGCCCTTGTTGGTGAACGAGGCCACCACGTCGTCGGCGCGGCCGGCGGTGCCCATGCTGTCGGCGGCACCGACGGCGAGCACGTACGGATTGGCGGCGGGCATGGTGACCCGGGTCGTGGCGAGCCCTTCGTTGCCGACCGCCACGACGACGACGATACCGTTGCGCCACGCCGCCTCGACCGCGTGCGACAGCGGGTCGAGTTGCGCGTCCTGCACCGAGTCGGTGCCGAACGACAGGTTCAGTACCCGGATGTTCAGGCCGGCGTCGTCGCGGTGGGCGACCACCCAGTCGATGCCGGCGATGACCTGCGACACGTCCACGGCGCCGTCAGTGGCGGCCACCTTGACGTTGACGATCGTCGCGTCCGGTGCGATCCCGACGAACCTGGCCGGATCGTTTGCCGCGGCGGCCTCCTGCCCCTGGGCGATGTCCGCGTCGCGACCGGCGATGATGCCCGCCATGTGCGTGCCGTGCCCGAACGTGTCCAGGTGAGCCAGGTTCGGCGCCGCCGACTCGAACGACAGGTCCGGCCCGTTGACGACCTTGCCGGGAGCGTCGAGGCCAGGCACCGTCGATACTCCCGAATCGATGAGCGCCACGCCGACGCCCCGGCCGGTGAGCTTGCGACCCGACGGGTCCGACCGCTTCCACGTCTCGAACGTGCGGGTGGTGTCGGCGACCCCGGCCATCCAGGTCTGCTCCGAGTCGACCATCCACGACTTGCCGGCCAGCCGTACCCGGGCGTCAGGGGTGACCGCCCGCACCCCGGTCGCGGTCGCGACCGTCGCGAGCCGGCTCGCCGGCACGGTCGCGGTGAACGACTCGACCAGGTCGAGGCCGGCGCCCACGGTGCCGCCCGCCGTGGTCACGGCGCGCTCGGCCGCCGAACGCTGGGCGGGCACGTAGCGAACGATCACGGGGACGGCGTTGCCGGCGCTCGCGGACGCGGACGCGGCGGTGGCCGGCGCCGCGGTGGCGGCAGCCGCGGGCACCGCACAGGCCAGCGCGAGCAATAGCCCGAATGTCCGTCTCATGGCGTTGCCTCTCCTACCCGTGGCGCGTCGGGTCACGACGGCAGGTAACCATCGTGCGACGACACGTGAGGAGGTGTTGTCATCAGAACGGGTCGCGTTACTGCACGACTTCGGAGAGTGAACCGGCTCACTTATCCTCAACCGCAGCCCAGGCGCTGGGCTGGTGCTACCGGATGAGTTGGCGTGCGATTGGCCAGGCGCCATCGGACCAGTTGGAGATGACTGTCCACGTCGTCGCGGTGTCCCGGTCATGGGCGGACCGGAACGACACGCCGGCGTCGTAGCCTTCGAGCTGGACGCGTCCGTCGGGGCGCAGCCAGAAGCCGAGGCCGTATCCGAACTCCTGGTAGGCCCGCTCGGTGTGCGGGCGCACCATGTCGGCGACCGTCTCCGGTGACACGATCTTGCCGGCGAACAGCGCCCGCCAGAACCTGCTGACGTCGTCGACGGTCGTGTACGCCCCGCCGTCGCCGTTGCCGCGTACCGGCAGGTGCAGCACGTTGCTGCGCAGGCCGTGAGCGTGCAGGTAGCCGGTGGCGGTGTTCGGCGGAAGTTCGTCGCTGCGCAGGTACGCGGTGTCGGCCAAGCCGGCCGGGGCGAAGACGCGCGAGTGGAGCAGATCGTGGAACGGCCGCCCGCTCGCCCGTTCGAGGATGAGGGCGAGCACCATGTATCCGCCGTTGCAGTACTTGAACCGGCTGCCGGCCGGAAACACTGTCGGATGGCCGTCCAGCATGGGCAGGAACGGCTCGGTGGTATCGAGGCGGTGCACCGGCTCGCTCAGAACGTAGTCGGTGATCTGACCGTCTTCGTCGTCCTCGTCGAGGTAGTCACCGATGCCCGATCGGTGGGCCAACAGATGCTCGACGGTGACGTCCTCGGCCACCAGCGGAAGGTCGGCGCCCAACACCGACCGGGCGGTCGTGTCCAGCCGCAGTTCGCCCGACTCCACCAGGCTCGCGGCGGCCAGCGCGACGAAGCCCTTGGAGCCGCTGGCGATCGCGAACCGGGTGTCCACCCGATTCGGCACCTCGTAGGTCCGGTTGGCCAGACCGTACGCCTCGCACAACAACGGCTCACCCGCACGGTCCACACCCACCACGCCGCTGAAATCAGCCGGCACGTCCAGATCCAGCACGCCGCGCAGCGTACCGGGGACGGCCCGACCGTCGCTGCGATTTTCCGCCGATCCGGCGCTCCCGGGTGGGAGGACGGCTGACCCCGTCACGGACGCGTACGGTGTACGCCGTGGACAAGCCGGTGCTCCTCGTCGTCGACGACGAGGCGGTAAGCCTGGAGGCGCTGCGCCGACTGCTGCTGGCGCGGTACGGATCCGACTACGAGATCGTCGCCAGCCCGTCCGCCGGGGACGCGATGGCGACGTTGACACGGCTCCGCGTGGAGGGAACGGCCGTCGCGTTGGTCATGGCCGACCAGTGGATGCCGGACACCACCGGCACCGAGTTGCTGGCCCGGGTGCGCGAGGTCTACCCGACGGCTCGGCGGGGACTGCTGATCTCGTGGGGAGACCGGTCGGCCACCGGGCCGATCCTGCATGCCGCGGCGCTCGGGCAGATCGATTTCTACCTGACCAAACCGGCGTGGTCGCCGGACGAGCAGTTCCACCGGGCGGTGACGGAGTCCCTGGAGGAGTGGTGGCGCCAACGGGGCGGCCGGTTCGAAGGCATCACCGTCATCGGCGCGGAGCCCTCCGCGCGCGCCCACGAGATCCGCGACGTGCTGAGTCGCAACAGCGTTCCGTTCGGGTTCCACAGCACCGATTCCGCGGAGGGCCGTGCGGCCCTGGACCGCTTCGGCGTGCGGCCGGAACAGGGTCCGGTCGTGGCGTTGTACAACGGCGTCGTGCTCGTCGATCCCACCAACGCCGAGGTGGCCCAGGCGCTCGGGCTCGACGTGCGCCCGGCCGAGCAGACGTACGACGTCGCGATCGTGGGGGCCGGACCGGCCGGCCTGGCCAGCGCTGTGTACGCGGCATCGGAGGGCCTGCGCACGGTTGTGCTCGAGCGGGAGGCCTTCGGCGGTCAGGCCGGAACCAGCTCACTGATCCGCAACTACCTCGGTTTCCCCCACGGTGTCAGCGGCGCCGAACTGGCGTGGCGGGCGTACGAGCAGGCGTGGAACTTCGGAACCCGGTTCGTGTACGGCAATCCGGCGACGTCGTTGACAACCGACGGCGCGATGCACGTCGTGGGGCTGGAAGACGGCAGCGAGGTCCGCAGCCGGGTGGTCGTCATCGCCGCCGGCGTGTCGTACCGGCGCCTGCGGGCACCGGGGCTGGAACCGCTGCTCGGCGCCGGCGTCTTCTACGGCGCCGCCAGTGCCCAGGCGCAGGCGATGACGGGCAAGCACGCGTTCGTGGTGGGTGGCGGCAACTCGGCCGGGCAGGCGGCACTGCATTTGGCGAAGCACGCGAAGCAGGTCTCGATCCTGGTCCGGTCGGACTCGCTCGCGGAGAGCATGTCGGCGTACCTGATCCGCGAAATCGAGTATGCGTCCAATGTGGACGTCCGGTACGGCGTCGAGGTCGTCGGCGGTGGAGGCTCCGGACGCCTGGAGCACGTTCGGTTACTGGACCGGTCTTCCGGCCGGACGGACCCGGTGCCGGCGGACGGGCTGTTCGTCCTGATCGGCGCCCTGCCGTACACGGCGTGGCTCCCCGAGACGGTGGAGCGGGACCGCTGGGGCTTCGTCCTGACCGGACCGGACCTCGGCCCACGGCGGCCGCTGGATCGGTCCGCGCTGCTCCTGGAGACCAGCCTGCCCGGCGTGTTCGCGGTCGGCGACGTCCGGCACGGGTCGATCAAACGGGTGGCCTCCGCCGTGGGCGAGGGCTCGATCTGCATACGCCTGGTACATGACTACCTGGCCGCGGCAACGTAAGTGGCCGCGGATCCACCACCCGTCGCGAGGTGAGAAGATCATCCGCGCAATATGGGTAACGCTTGCCATGCAGGCCCCCGGGCGGCGAGCCGACACTCGCGGTTGGACAGACAACCGTGCGTGGCGAGGGATCGCCGGACAAGGGGTGCCGTCGACGATGGACAAGGAATTCGGATCGACCTGGAGCGACTCGGTAGGCGTGCGGATCGCGGCGCTCGCCACGATCGCGGCGCTCGTCGTGGTCGGGGCGGTGACCGGACCGCCGGAACGGGCGGCCCACAGCATCTCGACCACACCTGTGGCGGCGACCCAGGGAAGCATCCACATCGGAGGGATAGGAGCCAACCGCGCGATGTAGTCGTCCACAGTGGACTCCAGCAGCGGGTAGCCGAATTCAGTATGGTTCACGGTGGCTCCAACACCGGGACGGCAGTCCCGGCGCGGAGCCATCAGCAACCCGCCCGAGGAGGCCGGCATGGACGCGACGAGCGCGCGAGTCGACGAGTTGATGAGCCAACTGACGACGGCGGAGAAGGCCGGGCAGTTGACGCAGTACTTCTACTTCCGACTGCCCGCGACGGATGCCGAGCCCGCCCTCGGGCTCGATCCGGACGCCCAGCCCCGCATGGTGGAGGAGGCGTTGGAGCGCGGCGAGGTCGGATCGCTGCTGTTCGTGACCGATCCCGGTGAGATCAACCGGTTGCAGCGGCTCGCCGTGTCGGGCAATCGTCTCGGAATCCCCGTCCTGTTCGGCTTCGACGTCATCCACGGACTGCGCACGATATTTCCCGTCCCCATCGCGATGGCGGCGTCCTGGGATCTGGAGACGATCGAGCGCGGCCAGTCCGTCGCGGCCCGGGAGGCGCGCGCCGCCGGGATCCACTGGGCGTTCGCGCCGATGGTCGACATCGCCCGCGATCCGCGGTGGGGCCGCATGATCGAGGGCGCCGGCGAAGACCCGTTCCTGGGCGCGGCCGTGGCGGTCGCCCAGGTCCGTGGCTTCCAGGGCACCGACGTCGGCCAGCCGGACCGTATCGTGGCCGGCCCCAAGCACTTCGGCGGCTACGGCGCCGCACTGGGCGGGCGCGACTACGACGAGGTGAACCTCTCCGAATACGAGCTGTGGAACGTGTACTTCCCACCGTTCAAGGCGGCCGTCGACGCGGGAGCCGGCAACGTGATGACCGCCTACATGGCGCTCAACGGTGTTCCGGCCTCCGGCAGCCGGTGGCTGTTCACCGAGGTGCTGCGCGAGCTGTGGGGCTTCGAGGGATTCGTGGTCAGCGACGCCAACGCCGTGCGAAACCTCGCCGCCCACGGCTTCGCCGCCGACCAGGCCGACGCCGGCGTTCGCGCGGTCACCGCCGGTGTCGACATGGAGATGGCCATCGCCGACCCGGCCTATGCCCACCTGCCCGACGCCGTGAACGCGGGCGCCGTCAGCGAGGACGTCATCGATTCCCGGGTACGGCGCGTTCTGGAGGCCAAGCTGCGGCTGGGTCTGTTCGACAACCCGTACGTCGACGAGGAGCGCGCCCGCGCGGTGCTGGCCGACCCGCAACACCGTGAGGCGGCGCGCGTCGCCGCCGAACGGTCGGCGGTGCTGCTGCGCAACGAGGGGGACCTGCTACCGCTCGACGGCGCGCTGGCGTCGCTCGCGGTGATCGGGCCGCTCGCCGACTCGAAGCGCGACACGCTCGGACCGTGGGTGTTCGACTTCGACCTCGCCGAGACGGTGACGGTCCTCGACGGGATCCGCCGCAAGGTCGGCGACCGGGTGAGCGTCGACCACGCGCCCGGCGTCGGCGTCGCCCAGCGGCTGTCTCCATCGATATTCGACATGTTCGGCGGCAACCGGCCGGCTGACCCGGAAGGCTTCGACGAGGACGCCGAGTTCGGTCGCGCCGTGCGAATCGCCGCCGACGCCGACGCCGCGGTCGTCGTCGTCGGCGAGTGGCAGAACATGATCGGCGAGCAGGCGTCACGGTCGTCCCTTGACCTCCCAGGGCGGCAGCTGGAGCTCCTCCAGGCCGTCGTCGCGACCGGCACCCCAGTCGTCCTGCTCGTGATGAACGGCCGGCCGCTCGATCTGCGATGGGCCGCCGACAACGTGCCGGCCATCCTCGACATCTGGTACCCCGGCACCTCCGGGGGCACGGCCGTCGCCGATCTTCTGTTCGGTGACGTCTCGCCCAGCGGCAAACTGCCGTTCAGTTGGCCGCGCACGGTCGGGCAGGTGCCGATCGTGTACTCCCACACCCGCTCGCACGAGCCGGACAATCAGGGCCGCCGGTACTGGGACGAGGCCAGCACTCCCCTGTTTCCGTTCGGGTACGGGTTGAGCTACGGCACGTTCGCCTACTCGGACCTCACAGTCGACCGCCCGTCGATCACACCCGACGCGACGGTCACGGTCTCGGTGCGGGTGAGCAACCACGCCGACCGGGAAGCCGCCGAGGTCGTGCAGCTCTACCTCCACCAGCGCCACGGCTCCGCCGCCCGGCCGGTACGCGAGCTCAAGGGTTTCCGGCGCGTGGTGCTCGCGGCCGGCGCGACGCAGGAGGTCCGGTTCGCGCTCGGTCCGGACGAACGCCGCTACTGGAGCACGACCCACCGGGACTGGGTCCTCGACAGCTCCACCTTCGACGTCTGGGTGGGCGGCGACTCGACAGCCGAACTCACGGCGTCGTTCGAGGTGACCGGCCGATGACCTTCCCGGTGCTCACGACCTCCCTACTGCTGCTGCAAGACGCCGCCGCCGTCGACGAACACCAGCTCGACCTCCGCACTCCGTGTCCTGAATGGACGGTGGCGCAGGTGTTGTTCCACGCCGCCGGCGACCAGTGCGCCTGGGCCTCGTCCGTCGGGTTCGGGGCCCTGCCGGCCTACGATCCGTTCGACCCGCCACACCGGCTCGACACCGGTGTCATGGACGTCGTGGGCGCCGCCGTCGTGACGGCCACCGCGGCGTGGGCCCAGGTGGACCCCGACGCGGAATCGGTGCGCACTCCGCTGCCACCCACCCCGACCCTGCCGCCGCGCCTGGCCGCCGCGGCCTGCGCCCTGGACGCCGCGATCCACGCCTGGGACGTCGCCGTCGCCACCGGACGACAGTCGCCGCTCACCCAGGAGCTGGCCCACGACCTCCTGCCCGCCGGGCCTGGCGACGACGCGGCCGCCACCCTGCTGCGCTACCTCGGCCGCGACCCGAACTGGACGCGCTGACGATCGGGCTGGCCCACGGGTGCGCGCCCCGGAACGTGTTCCGGGGCGCGCAGCTCACTGGTCGATGGCGAACATGCCTTCGGGAACGCCGGCGATTTCGACCTGGCGCCAGATCGGCCGGGCGCCTTGCACTTCGTGGAAGCGGCGCAGTCCGGCGAGGCCGGACAGCCAGCCGGCCCAGCCCGGGTGTGGCGGGTTGGCGGGGTCGAACCCGCTCTGCACCACGGTGAGCCGGGTCTTGCCGTCCGAGCCTTCCAGCTCCCAGCTGTCGAGCATGCCGTCGGCGTACCGCAGGGTCGCCTTGCGGCCCGGCTCGAACTCGACGAACTTGGCTCCGCCGGGGTTCAGCTCGAAGCCGCCCATCGCGAAGCGGCCGCCCACGTAGGGCTCGATGCCGACGTTGGCGCCGAACCACCGACGGAAGAACTCCGGCCGGGTCATCGAGTCGAACACCGCCTCGGGTGCCGCGTCGATCACGATTGACGCGCGCAACTCCGCCGACGTGAAGTCGCACTTGGGGGTCAGCTCACGACCGGCCAGATAGTCGGCCAGGTTGGCGATAGCCAGCTGCCAGAACGTCGACAGCGCTCCACGGGCACCGGCCTTGTCGGCGATCACGTCTTCGAAGCTGGGCAGGTCGGTCTGGCTCAGCGTCACCAGCGTGCCGTCCTCGTCCTCGGCGAGCTGGAACTCGGACGTCGTCTCGAGTCCCTCGATGGTCCAGGCGAACCGGATGGTGCGCTCGTCCACGTGCAGCACGCGCTGGTGCGGCTCGGCGCCGTCGGGCGTGTAACGGCCCCAGAACTCGTACTTGCGCGGCAGGTCGACGTCGGCGTGCTCGGCCAGCCAGACCCGCAGCGCGGCCGGGTCGGTCAGCGCCTCGTACGTGACCTTCAACGGTGCCGGAACGACCGCGCGCAGGCGCAGGTCAGCCTCCATCATCGGGATTTCCCTTCGGGTAGCAGGCGACGGCCAGACGGAACGCGTCGCCTTCGGAACCGCCGTAGCGGGTGAACAGGTCCTGCAGCGTGTGCTGCAGCTCGTCGAGGAACGCCTTGCGTTGCTCCGGGCGTACCCGGATGTCGCCCGACACGCCGATCGAAGGCAGGTCGGGTCGGGTGAGGTCGAGCGCGGCGACGTCCGCCTGCACGTCCTCCATCAGGTCGACCAGGTGCCCCAGGCTGAGCCTGTCGCGCGTCTGGCGCAGCCCGATCGGCCCGATCAGGCGCGGGGACAGCCAGTAGGACCGGCCGGTCGCCTGGTAGATCCCCTCGTGGATGCCGCGCACCCGGCGCTCGGCCACCTGGCGCACCAGGCCGGCCTCGAGCAGGCGCTTGACGTGGTAGTAGACCCGCTGCGGGGTCTGGCCGAGCTCGACCGCCACCTCGGTGCACGACCGAGGCTCGGCGAGCTGCCGCAGCACTTCGATCCGCTGCGGCTTGAGCAGCGCCTCAGCCTGCTCGATCCGGTCGAGGTAGACGATGTCTCTCATAACAAAAACGAGTCTTTACGTAAAAGAAGTTTTTGTCAATAGGCCCGTCAGCGGCGTCCGGATGATGCGTCCGGTGTTGCCGTCGGGTCGGCCTGGTCGCCGTCACCCCGTGACATCCCGCCCGCTCCGGCCCTGACCGCCTTCATCGAGACGGTTACCGACCAGGCGAATAGGCTCTACCCCAACGGCAGAGGAGAGCACGCGTGAACTGGGGTCAGCGACTCGGTACCGTCGGCGTGTGGCGCGGCGTCGCGCTCCTCGACCCGGCCCTGGCCGCAACCATCGAGGCTCTCGGCTACGGCACCATCTGGCAGGGCAGCTCGCCGGGTTCCGACCTGCGCGCGGCGGAGGAACTGCTCGACGCCACCGGCTCCCTCCAGATCGCCACCGGCATCGTCAACATCTGGCAGTCCGACCCGGCCGAACTCGCCGACTCCTACCACCGCATCGAGGCCAAGCATCCCGGGCGGCTCCTGCTCGGCATCGGATCGGGTCATCGCGAGGCCACCCCGCAGCGGGTACGCCCGCTCGAGGCCATGGCCCGCTACCTCGACGTTCTGGACGCGCGGAACGTACCCGTCCAGGCCCGCGTGCTCTCCGCGCTCGGGCCGCGCATGCTCGCCATGGCCGCGGAGCGCAGCGCCGGCACCCACCCGTACCTCACGATCCCGACGCAGACCCGCGCCGCCAGAACCACACTCGGCCCGGACGCACTCGTCGCCCCCGAACAGACGGTCGTGTTCGACACCGACCCGGAGTCGGCCCGCCGGACCGCACGCGGCTTCCTCCGCAACTATCTGGCCATGTCGAACTACACCACCACCATGCGAAGCGCCGGCTTCACCGCCGACGACATCGCCGACGGCGGCAGCGACACCCTCGTCGACACGATCATCGCCCACGGCGGCGCGCCGGCCCTCGCCGCAGCGATACGAGCGCACCTCGACGCCGGCGCCGACCATGTCTGCGTGCAGGTCCAACCCGCCGGCGGCGACGTCGTCCCCGCCCTCCGCGCTATCGCGGCCGAGCTTCGGCTCTGAACTCCATGCGCTCGCAGTAGAGCCGCGCCGTCACGTCACCGCTGCGGTCCGGAGCCACCCGGTAGACGCCGAGATTGAACAGGTCGACGCGGGCCACCTCGCGCTTCTTGCGCGAGAGCAGAACGAGCGATCCGCTCTTCTCGCGGGCCTGGCCGTTGTTCCCCTTGACGACGAAGTCGTCATGCCAGTCCAACCACGATCGGGCGGAGGTTCGCGCGATCGTGATCGACAGGTCGGGGAAATCCAGCACGCCGGGCTGCTTCTGCGGTTCCCGGTGATCGCCGGTGTCGTCGGCCGTTGGCGCGGAGCGGACGGCGAAGGAGTCGATCCGGCGGACATTCGTGCAGTCAAGGCCGTCGATCTCAAGGCGGAAGTCCGAGACATGCCACCGCTTCCCTGACTGCTTGGAGTGGTCACGGACCGCTCCGCCGGACGGATCGGCGACAAGCACCCGTTCCGGCGCGATCCGCACCGTCAGGTAGCCGGCGTCCCCGGCGCTACCGTCCAGCGCGGGCACGATCGTTTCGACGATCCGGGCGTCGAGGTACTGCCGTTCCTCGGAGTCCCCCGGCGCGGTCTCGATGATGGAGACCGCCCGGCTCGGCCAGTGACCGTCCCAGGTCGCCGAGATCCAGTCGTAGAAGGCGCCCGGAAGGGCAAACCCCGCGGTGATGACGACGTCTTCGTACCGGATCGTCGCAAGGTGCTTCTTGACGAACGGTCCGGGCCCCGGCCGCTCCCTGACCACCTCCCCCGTGACGTATCCGCCCTGCACCGAATTCAGCGGTCCGACCTGGCCGTCGATTGACAACAGAAGCCGCTTCGACATAACGCGCAGCCTAGTGGCCGGTGATGGTTTCCAGGTCCACGCCGCTACGTCTTGACCGGTTCCGGCGCCGACTGGACCTCGGAAGGTGTCGCCACCGGCGGCTCCGCAGGCGGCATCACCGCTCGACGGTGGTAGTCCTCGCTGGCCAGGAACTCCTTCATGGTGCGTTCGCGCCCGTACCGGTGGCGAAGCCACAGGTACCCGAGGAGCGCCGCCGGGCCGAACCACGTCTGCGCCGGGATGACGACGTCCGCGCGGGCGTCGACGTAGTTGATGAGCAGCCCGGACAGTGTGGGCATCACGGCGCCGAACACCAACACGAGCGTCAGTGCCAACCGAAGGCCCGGCTTGCCGTACGCCTTGAGCGCAGCGATCGTGAACCCGCCGTAGACCAGCAGGTCGCCGAGCCCGACGATGGCTTCGTCGAACCCGATCCGCATGCCCATCGCCGGGAAGAGCGGATAGTTCACGAACTCGCGCACGAGCAGGTTTGTCACCGGCCAGACCAGGGTGAAGACCGCGTCGTAGATCGCGAGGCCGGCGGCGAACCAGGCCACATGGCGAAGCTGCATGCCGCCCTGCACGTACAGGTTGGCCACCGCGATCGCGGCGAGCAGTACGACGATGCTGTTCTCGGCCCACACGAACTGCCACGGGAACACGTCGTTGATCATGTGGTGACCCATCCACAGGTCCGCACCGATCAGCAACCCGATCCCCAGCCACAGCTTGGTGGGCGAGAGCACCTGGCTGAAACCGATGTGCAACGCCGCAACGAAGGTGAGGATCAGCGCGAGGTCGAGCGCCCAGCGGGGAAACAGCAGGTAGAGCACCGGCAGGAACGTCAGGAAGATGAACAGGATCGTGACGTCGCGGCCGTTGAACCGTCCGATCGCCGGGCGCTCCAGGCGCACGTGGCGCAGGTAGTACAGCGAGCCGAGGGCGACGGCCAGCGCGCCGATGGTGGTCGTGAGGACCTGGAAGAGCGACAGGAACGACTGCGAGCTGCTCAGGTTCGGGTCCATCTCACACTCCCGACGACATCAGGGCCGACGCGAACGAGGTCTCGTGCAGATCGCTGCGTAGGTGGCGGAGCGCGACCGCTTCGGCGTCGCCGACCAGGGCGAGGTCCACGTCCAGGCCGCGGTCGGCGAAGTGGCTGACCGCCTCGGCCTCGTCCAGGCCGTCGATCGCCGACGCCGGCAGGGTCAGCTGGATCCGTCCATCGTGGACGGTCGTGCGGAACCGGGCCGGCCAGGGGCGGGTCGGCAGGGCTTCGACGGCCTCGACGATCTGCCGGGGCGTCACGACGTCGGTTGGTCCGAGCCGCACCAACTGGTCTGCCTTGCCCTCGATGGGACCGGCGGCGGGCACACCCGACAGTTCACACGTGAGCGCCTCGCTGGGCAGGCACCTTACGACGTCGCGGGTGTCGTACCTGAAAACCGGCATGCAGTCGCGGTAGGGGAAGAACGGCGTGGCCACGACGGTGGCCAGCGCACCCGGCTCGGCCGGCTCACCGGTCTCGAGATCCAGGTACTCGACGAGTCCCGTGTTGAGGTCGAAGTGCAGGTGACCCTGGTTGCAGGTGCGCCCGATGATCGGGACGGTCTCCGTCATGGCGAACAGGTCCCGGACGCCGGGGGTACCGAACGTCTCGCAGGCGGCCCGCGCCAGACTCGGGGACAACACCTCACCGCCGACGTCGATGCGGCGCAGGCGGAAATCGCCCGGGCCCATCCCGCGCCTGCGGGCGGCAACCTCGAGTTCGGCGAGGTAGCTCGGCACGGTCGCGAGTTGGGTCGCGCCCCGCTCGGCCAGGCAGTCGAGCGCCTCGTCCGGAGACACGATGCCGAGCACGCGGCAGGCGGCGCCGACAAGACGGCATCCCGCGACGTTCAGGTGCACGCTGCCCGTGGCGCGGGAACTGACGTTGACCTGGAGCACGTCGCCCGGCAGGAGTTCGCCGCGCAGCAGGCCGGCCAGGGCCCCCAGCGCCGGCCAGAGCTCCATCTCGTAGCGCGACATCCAGATCTCCGCCGGACGTCCGGTCGTGCCCGTGGTCCGTGTCGCCAGGAAGGGCTTGACGTCGGCGCACTGGAAGTCGTCCGGTCGCTCGACCAGATCGCGCTTGAGCGTCACCGGGATCGTCCGGAGGCCGGCGAGGTCGAGCTTGTCGGTACGCACCTCGGCAGCGGTGAACCGGCGCGCGTAGAACGGCGACTGCGCCGCGAGCCGGGCGGCCGTGCGCCGCACGCCACGGGTGGCGTAGTCGAGGCGGGCCGCCGGGTCGTTGAGCGGACCGTCGACCACCTGCCCCGCGTCCGCGCCCGGTTCGCCGAACTCCTCGAGCGTGGCAAGCGCGTCGTTGACGAGCCGGCCAAGGTTGGCCGTGTTGAGCCGACGGCCCCAGACCATTCCCAACGCCATCCGCATCTGCCGGACGCCAGTCTCCAACACTGCTTTCGCCTCTCCCCTACCCTCTTCTGCCACGGACCGCGACCGGGCTGCGCCCGTCCGGGCGCCGCCCGGCCGCGGCGTGATCGCACCCGGCGGACCATGAGCGGCCGCCGAAAGCGATTCGTTTGCTACAGGGCTGCGCCGGCGGCGGCTGCGAACAGCACCGCGGTCAGTGAACCCATCGCGTAGCGAACGTGCTTGATGCTGCTGATGAGACCAGACATGGTCCACCTCCTCCCGAATCACTCGTTGTAGGCCGATCGACGTGGTCTGCCTGGCAGTCACGCCCCCGCTGCCCGCACATTCGGGCGAGCGACAGGTCAATCCGTGACGGTGACGACAACCGTCATCTCCGGATGCATGGAGCAGGTGATGGAGAACGTGCCTACCGTGTTGAAAGGCCCGACGGTATAGGTGTCGTTTGTCGGCATCAGGACGCGGTAGTCCATGGGAGAGCCGTCTTCGGTGTACAGCGAGCCGTCACGACCGGGTCCGATTATGTGCATATAGCGGGAGTCGTTCACGAAGAGGAGACTTTCGCCCCGATGGATCGTTATCTTTTCCGTCGTGAAGACCTCATGACCCATGCCGACGGAGCCGACCGGCGCTTTCTCGGGGGCGGCGCCGAGAGCGGGAAGTAAAGCGCCGGCCGCGACCAGAGCGGCGGCAATGAGGATCCGTGGAAACGATGCCACAGTCAGCCTCCACGCTGTGATCGTTTGACATCCCGCCGCATGGTGGACACGCAGCTCGGGACGAGCACTTCCTTATGTCGAGATCGTCGAGGATGAGGCATTCAGTCCCGTTCCGTTCTCAAAAGTCTCTGCCCTTTAGGGCTGATCAAACAGGCACGCCAAACGACATGACAAACCGAGGAACCGAGGGGTCGGAAATCCACGCAATGCCGTTGCGCACTGACGCAATGTTCGCATCCACATCGGCGTATGTCCAGACGAACGGGCAGTCTGGTTGCGGCGATCCCGGGGTCGCGTATCCGACCCTTTTCGCCCGACTTTTCGCGCAAGTTCAAGAGGTACGAAATTTCACTGATCAACGCCAATCTGGAATGATTAGTCGCTGCGGGAGCCCACGAGGGCGCGGTCGGTCAGGAGCGCGCGCAGCCGGCGATCGCGGCGGTCCGAAGCCGGTGGGAGCGGGCGGCCCGCTCGATCCGCTCGGCGGTAGCGCCGGCCGCGATCAGATCGAGGATCTCGTTCGCGATTGAGAGCGGAGAATTGGATGGGGTTGAGCAATGTCGCTGCGACGCATGTGCGGAGCCGCCGGCGCGGTGGCGTAGTCTTCCAGCAGCGCGACGACATGGAGGGTCTGCTCCAATTCACGCTCGTCAAAAGATGCGACCCGGGCCCGATGTTGCGCCGGAGGTCGACGTAGCCTCCGCTTCGAGTCGCCGCACCGCCTCGCGCACCGATACCGTGGACGAACCCGACAGCTTCGCGCTCGACACCATATCTGGAATCATCAGAAGCAGGCCGTCGACAGGCTGCAGCCCGGTGAGGTACTCGTCATCGACCGCCGGCAGGAACCCGACGCCGGAACCATCGGCGACATCCTCGCGCGCGCGTCGACGAGGTGGCGGAGGGCGCCCGCGTCCAGGAGGCCGAGCAGGAATACATCGTGGAACGGGTGCGCCGGTGATTCGCTCAATGGCCGGTACCCGATGGATTCTGTCCGGCGGGCCGAATACACCGGGTGGGCCTTCGCTCGTTGTGCCGGTGGCGGCCCGCCAACGGCGAGCAACTCTGCGAATGCTTTCCCAGCACCGGAACGGGCAGGTCGTGGCCGACTTCGGCCCCGGTCCGTGATCATTGTCGGGGCGCATACCGTACCTTCGTGAAGGGCCAGTCGGTCGACAGCCATCGGGACACCGCGTCGTACAGCGGTTTGTCGAGGCGGGCGTGGTCGGCGCGGACCCAGGAGCGAACGTCGACGATCGTGCCGTCGTCGCGAGCCGGGTAGATGTACAGGCAGCCGATCACCTCGTCGCCCGGCACCTGGATCACCGAGTAGGTGAAGCCGACTCTCGTCGCGAAGTCGTCGGCGTGCCTGCGTAGATCGGCGAGGTTGCGGTCGAGGGGCATCCCCTCCACGGGCGGCCAGCCCCAACCGTCGAAGCCGGGCGTCGAACGGATGTGTTCGATGCTGCCCATCCACGCGGCATGGTCCCGCTCGTTGTGCTGCGGGCCGAGGGGCTCGAGGCGGAACTCTTCGGTCACAAGCTCACTCGGCACGTCGAAACCATCGGGAACCAGCTGGGATCGGGCCACGTCGGCAACCTACAGCGCGGCGAGGATGCGGTCGACGGCTTTCCCGATCATCCGCGCCGGGTGATGCGGGCCCGGGCCCCCGTCGCGAGCCTAAGGGCCTGGAAGGGGCGGATGTGCATGAGCGAGGAACCCGTAGCGAGCGTCCCTGAGAAGGCCGCGGGCAGCCAGCGACTTGCCGTGCTGCTCGCCATGGCGATGTTCGTGCTCGTCGTCGACACGTCGCTGATGAACGTCTCGATATCCGCAGTGGTCCGGGATCTCGACACGACGGTCAGCGGCGTCCAGTCCGCGATCGCGCTGGAGGCTCTCGTATCCGCGGCGTTCATCCTCATCGGCAGCAAGGTCGGCGACCTGATCGGGCGCAAGCGCGCGTACGTACTGGGCCTGCTCGGCTACGCGGTCGGAGCATCGGCGATGACGCTGGCCCAGGGTCTGACCGCGATCATCGTCTTCTGGGCGATCATCGGTGGACTCGGCGCGTCACTCCTGCTGCCGGCGATGCAGTCCCTGATCCACGGCAACTTCGAAGGACCCGCGCAGCGGAAGGCCTACGCACTCGTCGGCGCGGCCGCCGCGATCGCGGCCGCGGTCGGCCCGCTCCTTGGTGGATTCATCACGACCTATCTATCGTGGCGGGTCGGTTTCCTGCTCGAGGTCGTCATCATCGCGATCGTGCTGTCCGGCATCAAGCTCGTCCACGACGTCCCGTACACCGGGTCCCGGCGGGTCGACGTGATCGGCGCGGCCCTGTCCGCCATGGGCATGGGTGGAATCGTGCTGAGCATCCTGGTCTGGCAGGAGGGCGGCGAGTCCGTCGGCGCGTTGCTGGCGATCGGCGCGGTCGCGATGGCCGCGCTGGTCTACTGGCTCGTCCGGCGCCGCCGTCAGGGCAAGCCGACGCTGCTCGACCCGGGTCTGTTCAGCTCCAAGGTTTTCCGTCTGGGGGTCTCCCAGCAGATGCTGCAGCAGATCGCCTTGGGCGGCTGCATGATCGTGCTGCCGATCTACCTCCAGATGGTGCTCGAGTACAACGCGATGGAGGCCGGCCTGTCGATGGCTCCGCTGTCGCTCAGCATGTTCGCGATCGCGATCCTGGCGGGCAGGAAGGCGGGCAACCGCCGTCCGAGTGTCATCATCCGGATCGGATTCGCCCTTCTGGCGATCGGTATGGTGGTGCTGTTGCCGATCGTGCCGAGGGCCGACTCGGGCTGGTATCTGATCGTCCCGTTGCTGATTGCGGGATCGGGATTCGGATTGCTGGTGTCGCAACTCAACAACTACACGCTGGCACCGATTTCGGAGGAACGGGTCAGCGAGGCGGCCGGGGTCAACTCGGCGGCGGGCTCGTTCGGGCTGTCGTTCGGGTTGGCCTTCGCCGGCGCCATCATGCTGGCCGCCCTGTCCATCCTCTTCACCACGGAGTCGGACGCGAGCACCGTGCTACCGGCCGCCGAGAAGCAGCAGGTCGCCCACGTGCTGGAGCACGACGCACAGATCATGAGCAACACCCAACTCGAAGAACTGCTGGTCGACCAGCCTGACGAGATCCAGGACGAGATCGTCCGCATCAACACGGAAAGCAGGCCGCTCGCCCTTCAGATAGCGCTGCTCATTCCGACCCTCGCCGCCCTGCTCGGCCTGGTCAACTCGTTCCGCATGGTGCGCATGCCCGAACCCGCACCGTCGGGCTCGATCGACGGGATGGTCCTGGGCTGAGTGCTCCCGCGCCGGGCCGCCGGTGTGAGACTGGGTGGATGGACGTCGACGTCTGGTACCGGAAGCTGTGGGAGGCGATCCCGATCGTGGTGCTGAATCTGCACGACGATGAGATCGACGAGATCCGGCAACTCTTCTGCGTCGACTTCGAGAGTCGAGGAGCCGGCTACGACGGGGGCCGGGTGTGGGCACCGGCGGATGACGCGGCGCGGTGGCGGGCGGCGACGGAGGCGGTGGTGGCAGCCGTCGGATCGGTCGAGGAACGCGACCGGGAGGCGGAGCGGCGGCTTTATCCGCCGTACCGGTTCTGGAGCGGGCTACGGTGGCGGCTGCGTTGGGGACTTCGCCGCGACCGGCTGCGCCGGGAGTACGCGGAGCACAAGGCGGCGCTGGCCGACGAGGTACGCGGCGCCTACCGCGCCTACCGTGCCGCGGCCGCGGACCTCACCGACTACGTCGCGGCCTGGCGGGAGCGGTTGGCGCGGGAGGATCGCGAGCGTGAGGCGCGGTGGCGGGCCAGGCTGGTGGCCGCCGTGCGCGAAGCCGTCGACGGCGCCGTCTGGACCTACGGGATCGGGAAAGACGCCGGTCATCGTCGGATGTTGATCTGGCTGTCGGCCCTTCATCATAGCGACGCCTACGGGTACGACCCGGTCCATGGTGGACTCACCGCTCGCCAGGTGCAGACCGCGATCGAGGAAGCGCGCGCCAAGGACCCGTACGTGTGGATCGCCTGGTGGGGCACGACCGCCGAGGCGATGAAGGAGTGGCACGCGGAGCTCTCCCGAGGCAGCCCCGGCGCCGAGCCGGCCGACGAGGCGAGGGCGTGGGAAGCGTTGACCGGGGTGCTCGTCGAGCCGGTCGTGTGGCGTCCGGGAGAGCTCGAGGAGCTGCGCGAGTCGCGGACGAACCAGGGCTACGGCCCGTCGAGCAACTACTGGAGCCCGACGAGCTTCGGCACCTCGTTCTGATCCCACAGGTGCGTCTTCGCCCCGTTCGTTGGCGGTGGCCGCGCCCGCCACGTCGACGCACGCGGCGGTCAGCGCAGGACGAATGCGACGAGCGCGACGACGGCGAGCACGTCGAAGCCGCGGACCAGCTGGGTGAGGAGGGCCGGCTGCATGAGTCCGAACGGCGTGTCGACGGCGACCCCGTCGTAGCTCGTCGGCTGGCGGCTGGCGCTGCGGTAGCACGCGAACAGCACGCCGAGGGCCAGCACCGGTTCGGCCTGTCCGAACCTGCCCAGGACCGGAGCCGTGGCGGCCCACCACACCGCCAGCGCGATGCCGGGAACGACGAGGTGGCTGCCGCGCAGCAACCGGTCAGACCCGCCGAGGGTGCGTCGCAACGCCGCCGACCGGCACACCGTCCGCAAGCCGGCGCACAGCCGCTGGGTCGCCAGATACCCGGCGACGACGCGCACCGGTGCGGCGGCCGCGGGCGCCAGCAGAACGGTGGCGTACGGCACCACGAGCAGTGCGGCCCATGCCACCGCCGAGGTCGGCCGGCGCCACTGGCGGCGCAGGTCGGCGTGCACGAGCGTCCACATGCGACGGTACCGGTCATGGGCGGCGACGAGCGCCGGTGGCCGCCCGAACGGCCGGCTCCGGACCCGGCCCACGCGCCGCCAGCGGCGCAGCTCGATGATGTCGCTGAGCATCGCGGGCTGCAGGAACACCGCGGCGAGTGTGGCCGCATCGGCAAGCTGCGCCCCGCCGGTCAGCGCCGCGGCGTCGAGGCGGCCCAGGCGTCGCAGTGCGGTCATCGCCGCGGCCGCGGCCAGCAGGAGGGCCGCGCCCGCGCACCACCACACCGGGACGGCCGGCAGGGACGGGTGGACGCCGCCGGCGTCGAGCGCGATGACGGCGAGCGCGACAGCGAAGCCGACGCCCACCAGAGCGGTGCCGACACCGACACGAATTGCGCCGGCGTCGGAGCCGGCCCCGCCACGGGCCTGCGCTGGCAGACCGATCCGGGACTGCGCGATGACGGTCGCCGCCGCGAGACCGGCGCCAGCCGCGGCAGCGGTGGTGACGGTTCCGGCGATCGGGCCGCCGGCGTCGGCCCCGACCAGGCCGACGAGGAAGCCGAGCAGCGCGCCGCCGCCGGCTCCCGCAAGCACGACCCAACCAAGTGCGGGCCGCAGCCAGCCGGCGCGGTCGACAGGCGTACCGGCCGCCCAGTACCGGCCGGCCCCGGTCAGGTACAGCGGCCCGAGACTGCGCGCGGTCTGCCAGCCGAGGCCCGCCGTCACCAGCGCGGCGGCGAACAGCAGCGCGGCCCGCACCCCGCTGTCGGCCGCGGACGCCGTTGGCGGCAGCCGCAGGTGCCGCCGGATCACGGTGACCGCCGCCGTGCCGTAGATGGCTACCGCCATCACGCCCATGTAGACGTCGGTCAGGATCCCGCCCAGGCTCGTGTCGCGATGCGCCGAGCGGACCCGGCGCAGCCGGCGCCGCAGCGTCCGCGCCGCCGGCACCGACACGGCTGCCGCGGTCACGATCCGAGCACCAACTCGGCGTCCGACACCGCGGCGACCAGCTGCGGATCGTGCGATGCCAGCAGCACCGCACACCCGGCCGACTTCTCCGCCAGCAGCCGCGCGGCGAGCCAGGCCCGGCCCGCCGTATCGAGGCGCTGCTCGGGTTCGTCGAGCACCAGCAGGCGGCGCGGCCGGACGAAGCACGACGCCAGTGCGAGGCGGCGGCGCTGCCCGCTCGACAACGTCGCCGGCAGCTGATCGCGGGCAGACACCAGGCCGAGGGCGGCGAGCACCTCGTCGACGACCACCCGGTCGGCCTGACCGTGCGCGAATGCCAGCAGTTCCAGGTGCTCGACCACGGACAGATCGGGGAAGAAGTCGACGTCGTCCAGGACTCCCGCGATCGACGCCCGGACCCGCGGATCCGTTTCGTCGACCGGCCGCCCGTCGAGCCGAACCTCGCCCTCGTCGGGGCGATCGATGCCCGCCGCACAGCGCAGCAGCGTCGTCTTGCCCGACCCGTTCGGCCCGACCACCGCCGTGGCGGTCCCCGCACCGACGTCCAGGTCGATACCGGAGAGGACGCGGTGATCACCGAACCGACGTCCCAACCCCCGTATCCGCAGCACGCCCGCCAGTGTCGCAGGCGGTCGACTCCCGTTCGGGTGGTGACCCCGGGGGCCGGCGTCACTCTCGGCGGGGCCGGTGGCAGCCGGAATGGGAACGTTGCCATGCACGCTAACGTGTGCTTTTGTCACGTTGGGACGTTGTCTTCTCCCGCTCCGGTGGAATCGATACCATCCTCGGATGAACGCGTCGCCGGTGACCGAATTCCTCCCGGGCGTCTTCCGGATCGCCGACACCTGCAACGTCTACGTCGTGCGTGCCCCGGGCGAACGCACCGCCTTCGCCGTGGATTTCGGCTCCGGTCGCGTGCTCGACCACCTCGGCGAGATGGGGATCGACCGGATCACCGATGTTCTGATGACCCATCACCACCGCGATCAGGGTCAGGGTCTGCCCCGGGCCGTGGCCCAGGGCATCCGGATCCACGTGCCACCGGTGGAGCGGGACCTGTTCGCCGACGTGGAGGGTATGTGGCAGAGCCGGACCCTCTACAACGACTACAACCTGAGACAGGACATGTTCTCCCTCGTGGAGCCGGTACCGGTGCACGACGTCGTGCCCGAGTACCGGCGGCGCACGTACGCGGGGACCAGCGTCGAGGTGGTGCCGACCCCGGGACACACCACCGGCTCGGTGAGCTACGTCATCGAACGCGAAGGGCGGCGGCTCGCGTTCACCGGCGACCTGATCTACGCGCCGGGCAAGGTGTGGTCGCTTGCCGCGACCCAGTGGTCCTACGTCGACAACGAGGGTCCCGCGATGACAGTCCTGAGCTGCTACCTGCTCATGGAGCGCGGCCTTGACCTGCTGCTGCCCTCGCACGGCGGGCGCATCGACGATCCGACGGGCGCCCTCGCGCTGCTCGCCGAGCGGATGAGCCGCTACGTCGACTCGCGTCGCCTGGTCCGCTGGAATCTGCGTGGCCTGCTCGACGATCCGTTCATCCCGGTCACCGACCACCTGCTCCTGAACAGGACGAGTCATTCCTACAGCTACGTGCTGCGGTCCGAGACGGGCGCGGCGCTGATCATCGACTACGGCTACGACATGCACACCGGGCTGCCGCCGGGCGGCGACCGGGCCGCGCGACGTCCCTGGCTGGCGTCGCTACCGGCGTTGCGGCGCAACCACGGCGTCACCTCGATCGAGGTGGCGCTGCCGACCCACTACCACGACGACCACGTGGCCGGGATGAACCTGCTGCGCGAGGTCGAGGGCACCGAGGTGTGGGCACCGGCCAACGTGGCCGAGGTGCTCGAGGCGCCGATGGTCGAGAACCTGCCCTGCACATGGTTCGATCCGATTCCGGTGGACCGCAGGCTGGCCCTCGGCGAGAGCTTCCGGTGGCACGAGTACGAGATATTCGTTCACCACCTGCCCGGGCACACGCTCTACGCGGCGGCGTACGAGTTCGAGGTCGACGGGATCAGGGTGCTCGCCACCCACGATCAGCAACTCGGGACCGGCGAGCGCGACGGTCCCCGGGAACTGCTCAACTACCAGTACCGCAACCGGTTCCGGATCGGTGACTTCCAGGAGAGCGCGGCCCTGTACCGGCGGGTGGCGCCGGAGCTGATGATCTTCGGGCACTGGCCGCACAAGTGGGTGACCGACGACTATCTCGATCTGCTCACCGAGGAGGGCGACGAACTGGTCCGGATCCACCACGATCTGCTGCCGCTGGATGAGTTCGAGCTCGGCGCGGACGGCGTCCTGGCGCGGATCGCGCCGTACTATTCACAAGCGGTGGCCGGCAGCGTCCTGCGCGTCCGGATCGCCGTGAGCAACCCGCACCGCTCGGCGGAGAAGGCGGTGATCCGTCTGGTGCTGCCGGTAGGGTGGACGGCTGTTCCGGACGTCACGGCCGTCTCGCTGCCGGCGCTCGGCCGGGAACAGATCGAGGTCGACCTCGCGGTCGGCGGGCCGCGGCGCCGGGCCAGAATAGTTGCCGACGTGAGCATCGGAGAGCTTCATCTGGGTCAGCACGCCGAGGCCGTGGTGGACGTGACAGAGCCGTAACGCGACTTTGACAGGTGGCCGGATGAAGAGGGCGCGGGCGGCAGGGGACGGGTCGGGTCCGGCGCGCCGGGCCACCATCCGGGAGGTCGCGGATGCGGCCGGGGTGTCCCGGTCGACGGCATCGCGGGCGCTCACCGGCCACGGCTACGTCGCTGCGGCAGTGCGCAACCGGGTCCGCGACGCCGCCCGGTCTCTCGGCTACGTGCCCGACGTGACAGCGCGCCACCTGCGCCAGCAGAACAGCAGGTCGATCGGCGTGCTGGTGTCGGACCTCGGCAATCCCTTCTACGCCGGGCTCGCCGCGGGCATCAGCCAGCAGGCCCGCAAGCGCGGGTACACGATGATGCTCGCCGACGACGGTGGCTCCCCGGAGGTGGAGGCCGAAGCGGCCGAGACCTTCGTCGCGCTGCGGGTGGCCGGGGTGATCGTGACCCCGGTATCGGCCGAGATCAGCACGTACCTGGCCCGCCAGCGCATCCCGGTCGTGGAGGTCGACCGGCAGTTCTCCCCCGGTGCCTGCGACGCCGTCGTCGTCGACAACGAGAGCGCGGCCCGCACCGTCACCGCCCAACTGCTGAATCTGGGCCACCGCCGGATTGCGCTGGTGATCGACGAGATGCACTGGACCACCGGTCGCAACCGTGTTGCCGGCTACCGCGCGGCCTTCGCGGAGGCCGGCGTGCGGCTGGACGAATCGCTGGTGGTGACGGCCGGCTGGGACGTCGACGCGGCCCGGATCGAGGTGCACAAGCTGTTCGCCCGGCCGAAGCCGCCGACGGCTGTCTTCGCCGCCAACAACGTTCTGGCCGAGGCGGTGTGGCGGGCCGCGGCCGAACTCGACGTGTCGATTCCCGAGCGGTTGAGCCTGGTGGCCTTCGACGACGTGGCCTGGATGAGCCTGGTCCGGCCCGGCGTGACCGCCGTCGCCCAGGATCCGGTGGCGCTCGGCGAGGCGGCGATCGCCCAGTTGAGCGAGCGCGTTCAGGCGCCGCTCGCGCCGGTGCGCACCGTGCTGCTCTCGGCCAGTGTGACCACCCGCGGTTCGACGGCTCCGCCGTACCGGTCCGGGCGATAGATCGCCCGCACGTGGGTAGTTCGTTCGGACGAGCGTCCTTGACGGCCCGGGGAACCGTTTCTTAGGCTCTCTGGGATCGATCCCATAGCGGTCTCACAACCCTGAGGTGCTGCGATGACCGAGCGGAGCGAGGGCCGGTGGCCGGTTCTGGCCCTGGACATCGGTGGCACCAAGTTGGCGGCCGCCGTGGTGACCGTCGACGGCTCGGCCCACGGCCTCCTTGTCGAACCGACGCCCCGGGGCGACGACTGGCACGCGGTCACCGGGCGACTGTTCGACATGGGTCGGCGCGCCGTGAGGCGGGCCGGCGTCGGCGACATCATGGCCGTCGGCATCGCCTGCGGCGGCCCGCTCGACGCGGCGTCGGGGCTGCTGCTGTGCCCGCCGCACCTGCCCGGCTGGGTCGACGTTCCGATCGGTCCGCTGGCCGCCGAGGAGTTCGGCGTGCCGTTCGCCCTGCAGAACGACGCCACCGCGGCCGCTCTCGCCGAGTACCGGTTCGGTGCCGGCCGCGGTACCCGGACCATGCTGTACCTGACCCTGTCGACTGGTGTCGGCGGCGGCGCGATCATCAACGGCGAACTGCACCGCGGCGCGGCGGGAAACGGCGGCGAGCTCGGTCACCTCACGGTGCGCCGCGGCGGGCGGCTGTGCAGTTGCGGCCGGCGCGGCTGCGTCGAGGCGTACGCGTCGGGCACCTCCATCGCCGAACGCGCCCGGGAGGCGCTGGCCGGCGGCGCGAAATCCACGATGGCGGCGCTGCCGAGGGTCACCGCGGCGGACGTGGCCGCCGCGGCCGCCGCCGGCGACGCCGTCGCCGCCGCCGTGTGGGCGGAGACGGTGGACCTCCTCGGCGCGGCCGTCACCGACCTGGTCAACGCGTTCGAACCGGACCTCGTGGTGCTCGGCGGCGGCGTCACCCGCTCGGGGGCCATGCTGATCGACCCCGTCCGGGATCTCGTCGCCCGGGAGGCCATGGCCCCCGCCGCTCGCGCCGCGCGGGTCGTGCTGGCCGAGCTCGGCGACCTCGTCGGCGTCCTGGGGGCAGGCATCATCGCGCACGCAGTGCTGTCCGGCCGCGAGCCCACACAGCCCCACACCGGCTCACCGAACCAAGAGATCGAACCGCAGACGGGGGATGGACACATGGCTGAGTGGTTGGCGACGCAGCTCGACGAGCACCTGGCGGTCGCGGAGGCAACGGCCACGCTCTCCGAGGAGATCCGGTCGGCCGGCGCGCTCGTCTGCGACAAGCTGGCGCGCGGCGGAACCGTCTACACCATCGGCAACGGTGGAAGCGCCGCCGACGCCCAGCACCTGACCGCCGAGCTCATCGGCTGCTACAAGCGCGACCGGCGGCCCCTGCCCGCGGTGACTCTCAGCTCCGACCCCAGCGCGATGACGTGCATCGCCAACGACTACTCCTACGCCGACGTCTTCAAGCGGCAGATCGAGGCCCTCGCCGGGCCGGACGACGTCGTCGTCGCATTCACCACCTCGGGACGATCACCCAACGTGGTCGCCGCTCTTTCCGCGGCCCAGGCGCGGGGTGCCACGACACTGCTGTTCGCCGGCGGGGACGGCGGCCCGGCGAGCGTCCACGCCGACCGGACCCTGCTCGTCCCGTCGAAGAGCACCCAGCGGATCCAGGAGATGCACACGCTGATGCTGCACGTGATCAGCGAAATGGTCGACGCCTGGGCGGCTGGAGAGGACCCTCGCGCGTGACCGAGGTGTACGAGGAGGCGGCGCCGGTTGCCAACGCGCCGTCCGGAGTTCAACCATCCAATGTGGACGGCGTCGACCGCCCGGCCGTGACGCCCGACCGCACGCTGCACATGATCGGGAACGCCCACCTCGACCCGGTCTGGTTATGGCCGTGGCAGGAGGGCTACCAGGAGGCCCGCGCGACGTTCTGGTCGGCCATCCACCGCATGGACGAATATCCGGACTTCGTCTTCACCTGCAACCAGATCGTCCTGCTCGCCTGGGTGGAGGAGTCCGACCCCGAGCTGTTCGCCCGCATCCGCGAACGCATCGCGGACGGCCGGTGGCAGATGGTCGGCGGCTGGTGGGTGGAGCCGGACTGCAACCTGCCCTCCGGCGAGTCCTTCGCGCGTCAGGGTCTTTACGCCCAGCGCTACCTCAAGGAGAAGTTCGGGATCACCGCGACGGTCGGCATGAACGTCGACCCGTTCGGCCACCACGCGATGCTGCCGCAGATCCTGCGCGGCCAGGGCATGCACGCCTACTGCTTCATGCGGCCGGGCCCGCACGAGACCAGCCTCACCGCGACGGCGTTCTGGTGGGAGTCGCCCGACGGATCCCGCGTGCTCGCATACCGGATCCCGTACGAGTACTGCAGCCCACCCGGAGACGTCGGAGGTCAGGCCGACAAGTCGCTTGGCGCGCTGGACCACGATCTCGGCGACATGATGATCTACTTCGGCGTCGGCAACCACGGCGGCGGGCCGACCCGGGCCAACATCGAGTCCATCCACCGTTACGACCGGATGGGGACCTTCGGCCGCATGGTCATCTCGTCGCCCGGCCGCTACTTCGACGAGTTCGCGGCGAGGCGGGGCGACGACGGAATGGCCGCGCTGCCGGTCTGGCGCGACGGCCTGCAGATGCACGCCCCGGGCTGCTACTCCGCGCACTCGGGCATCAAGCTCTGGCAGCGCCGGGCGCAGGCCGCGATCCTGTCCGCCGAGCGGTGGGCCGCGGTCGGGTCGACCCTGTTCGGCCTGGAGCATCCGACCGACGACCTCGGCCGGGCCTGGCAGCAGATCCTGTTCAACCAGTTCCACGACGTGCTGCCCGGATCGGCGATCGAAAGCGCGTACGACGACGCCCGCGACCAGCTCGGCGAGGCCGTCGCGGTCGCGAAGCGGATCATCGCGCGCACGCACAACGTGATCGCCGGCCAGGTCGACATCCCGGTGGAGCCGGGCACGCAGCCGGTCCTGGTGTTCAACCCGCATCCGTGGCCGGTGACCACCGAGGTCGAGGTGCAGTACGGCGCCCAGCCGACCGGGGTGCACGTCGTCGACGCCGATGGCCGGGTCACGACCGCGCAGCCGACCCAGTCCGTCGCGACGACCGACGACAGAGGCCGCGGCGCCACGGTGTTCGAGGCGGTGCTGCCACCGCTGGG
>Ga0111539_10001018_pt1 | contig 36761 bp, 30 predicted proteins | sample RhiMethybrSRZTD1_FD_79667 | JGI IMG/M metagenome (GOLD analysis project Ga0111539, IMG submission 79667) | Populus rhizosphere microbial communities from Tennessee, USA - Rhizosphere MetaG P. TD hybrid SRZTD1 (version 2) (version 2) | ecosystem: Host-associated > Plants > Roots > Rhizosphere >...
CAGACACTCCGACAGAGGGCACTGCGAAGGACGCCACCGCGAAGGCTGAGACGCCGAAGGACGACGCGCCGAAGGACGCCACCGCGAAGGCTGAGACGCCGAAGGACGACGCGCCGAAGGACGCCACCGCGAAGGCCGAGACGCCGAAGGACGACGCGCCGAAGGACGCCACCGCGAAGGCCGAGACGCCGAAGGACGACGCGCCGAAGGATGCCACCGCGAAGGCCGAGACGCCGAAGGACGCCACCGCCAAGGCCGAGACGCCGAAGGACGACGCGCCGAAGGACGCCACCGCCAAGGCTGAGACGCCGAAGGACGCCACGCCGAAGGATGGCACTCCGAAGGACGTCGCCGCGAAGGCAGACACGCCGAAAGAAGGCACCAAGAAGGAAGGCCACCGCATGCGGCCCGGCATCAGCGCCAAGGCCGAGATCCACATCGAGACCCGCACCCAGGCGCTGTTCGTACCGCTGCAGTCCGTGTTCGCCGAGGACGGCGTGCAGTACTGTCACGTTCATGTTCCGGGCGGCCCCCCGGTGAAACGCAAGGTCCAGATCGGCACGAGCAACGACACGTATCTCGAGATCCTCGACGGCCTGGCCGAGGGCGAGAAGGTGCTGCTCTACAACCCGATGCTCCCTGAGTCGGGCGACGCCCCGAAGAAAGACAAGAAGCCCGACGAACCCCCGCCGCCGCCCCCGGGCCCGAAGCAGGGGCCTGGTGCGCCGGCTCCAGGTGGCAAGGGTGCATGAGCGACGCGCCCCAGAAGGCAGTACTCGAGCTCCGCGCGATCGAGAAGACCTACGGCACGGAGAAGAACCCCGTGCGCGTGCTGCGCGGCATCGACTTCCGCGTCGACGAGGGTGAGTTCGTCGCGGTGGTCGGTTCCTCGGGCTCGGGCAAGTCGACGCTGCTGAACATCCTCGGCTGCCTCGATCGCCCCACGGTCGGCTCCTACCGCCTCGTCGACGAAGACGTCAGCACGCTCGACGACCGCCGGCTCTCGCACGTCCGCAAGACGCGCATCGGATTCGTGTTCCAGTCGTTCCAGCTGGTCCCCCATCTGACCGTCGCCGAGAACGTCGAGCTGCCGCTGTTCTACGCGCGCATACCGCGCCGGAAGCGCCGCGCGCTGTCGCTCGCGATCCTCGAACGCGTCGGACTCGGCCACCGCCACACGCACCTGCCGAACGAGCTGTCGGGTGGTGAATGCCAGCGCACCGCGATCGCGAGGGCGCTCGTGATCGAACCGTCGCTGATGCTCGCGGACGAGCCGACCGGCAATCTCGATTCGAAGACGTCGGCCGAGATCATGCGGCTGTTCGCGGAGCTGCACGCGGGCCACCGCACGATCGTCATGATCACGCACGACCCGAGCATCGCGGCGCAGGCCAAGCGGCGCATCACGCTGAAGGACGGGCTCATCGAGAGCGACAACCACACTGCGCCGCACCCCTCCTCGGAGACCCCCACCTCACAGAGCCCCTCCCCACAGGGCCCCGCCGCGGAGGCAGCATGTTCGCCGAATTGATCACCGAGGCGCTGCGCAACCTGATGCGCCACAAGCTGCGTTCGCTGCTGACGGCGCTCGGCATCATCTTCGGCATCGCGTCGGTCGTTTCGATGGTGTCCGCGGGCGAAGGTGCGCGCCGCGAGATCCTCGAACAGATCCGCGAGCTCGGCACGAGCAACATCATCGTCAACGCAAAGAAGCCGCCGGCCGAGCAGAACGCCAAGAAGGCCGAAGGCACCTACCTGCTCACCTACGGCCTCACGTTCCACGACCTGCGGCAGATCCGCACCACGGTGCCTTCGGTCACCGCTGCGTTGCCCGTGCACGACGTCAAGGACTGGATCTGGTTCAAGAGCCGCCGCGTCGAAGCCAAGATCCACGGCGTCACCGAGCGCTACTTCGACCAGCTCGGCATGAAGCCGATCATGGGCCGCCTGCTGGACGACAAGGACGAGGTGGAGCGCAACCGCGTCTGCGTCGTGCGCACGCGCGTGCTCAGGGAAGCCCACTACGTCGGCGATCCGCTCAAGCTCGACCTGAAGATCGGCAGTCAGTACTACCGCGTCATCGGCGTGCTGCCCGACTTCACGAGCAAGAACCCGGACCGCGCGATCCTCGGGCTCGACGACAGGGCCCTCGAAGTCTACGTGCCGTTCGAGACGGTCGTCGACCGGCTCGGGCTCACGAAGGGAACCTACGAGTCGGGCAGCTACGAGATGTCGCGCGTCGAGCTGCACCAGATCGTCTGCACGATCGACGACGAGGCCAACGTGCCGATGGCCGCGCGCGGCATCCAGGCGATCCTCGGCAAGTTCCACGAGCGCCGCGACTACGAGGTCACGGTGCCGATCGAGCTGCTGCAGTCGCGCGCGCGCACGCAGCGCACGTTCGACATCGTGCTGCCCGTGATCGCGGGCATCGCGCTGCTCGTCGGCGGCATCGGCATCCTGAACATCATGCTGGCCAGCGTGACCGAACGGACGCGCGAGATCGGCATCCGGCGCGCGATCGGCGCGTCCCAGCTCGACATCACGCTGCAGTTCCTGATCGAGACGGTGATGCTCGCGCTCGTCGGCGGCGTGCTCGGTGTGCTGCTCGGGGTCGCGGGCAGCCTGCTGATCGAGCACCTGACCGAGTGGAAGCCCGTCGTCACGCTGGGCGCCGTGTCGGTGTCGCTCGCGATCTCGTGTCTCACGGGCATCGTGTTCGGCATCTATCCGGCGCGGCGCGCGGCGATGATGGACCCCGTGCACGCGCTGCGGCACGAATAGCCGCTCGCGAGCGATGGTCCTGCTCTTCGAGCGGCGCCATGGATGAGAACGCAACGGAAGAGCTGTAGCGTTCCCGCATGATCCGCCACCCGTGCACGCGATGGGTCGCGTTCGTCGTTCCGTTCGCCACGCTGGGCGCGCAGGAGTTCCTGTTCCACAACGCGAAGGTGTGGACTGGCGATCCCACGACGCCGCGCGCCGCGGCCGTCTTCGTACAGGGCGATCGCATCCGGTTCGTCGGCGACGAGGCCGCGGCCCGCGCGCTGGCCGGCCCGGCCGTCGCAGCGATCGACTGCGGCGGCAACACGCTGCTGCCGGGTCTGACCGACGCGCACGTGCACTTCCTCTGGGGCGGCGACGAGCAGCTCGCACCGGACCTGCGTTCGGCGCGCAGCGAAGAGGAGTTCGCGCAGCGGCTCGGCGAGGCCAGCAAGAAGGTCAAGAAGGGCAGCTGGCTCCAGTCCGGTTCGTGGGACCACGAGAACTGGCCCGGTCGGGCGCTGCCGACGCGCGCGATGCTCGACCGCTACGTACCCGACCATCCGGTGTTCGTGACGCGGCTCGACGGCCACATGGCCGTCGCGAACTCGCTCGCGATCCGGATCGCCGGCGTCACGGCAAAGACCCCGGAGCCACCGGGCGGCGCGATCGTGCGCGACGCGAACGGCGAGCCGGCGGGCGTCTTCAAGGACGCGGCGATGGCGCTGGTTTCCGCGCGCATTCCGGCGTGGAACCAGGAACAGCGGCAGCAACGTGCGCTGGCCGCGATGCAGCACGCCGCGAGCCTCGGCGTCACTTCGGTGCACGACATGCTCGACGAGTGGGCGCCGCTGCAGACCTACCAGGATCTGCGCACGGCAGGGCAACTGACCTGCCGCATCACGGTCTACACGCCGCTGGACAAGATCGGCCGCTGGGCGGCGGCGCACGTGCGCCGTGGGTTCGGCGACGCGTGGCTCAAGGTGAACGGCGGCAAGGGCTTCGCGGACGGTTCGCTCGGCAGCTCGACGGCGTGGTTCGACGCGCCCTACGACGATGCGCCGACGTCGCGCGGTCTCGCGATGCCGGCTCTCACGAACGGCGACCTCGCCGAAGCGCTGACCCAGTGCGCACACGTGGGCCTGCAGCCGGCGATCCACGCGATCGGCGACCGCGCCAACAACACTGTGCTCGACCTCATTGCGGCCGTGCCGGGACTCGCCGCGCAGCGGCCGCGCATCGAACACGCACAACACCTGCGGCGTTCCGACATCGAGCGGTTCGCGAAGCTGCAGGTCATAGCGTCGATGCAGCCCTACCACTGCGCGGACGACGGCCGCTGGGCCGAGAGCCGCATCGGGAGGGAACGCTGCAAGACGACCTACGCGTTCAAAAGTCTGCTCGAGGCCGGCGCGACGCTCGCATTCGGCAGCGATTGGCCCGTGGCGCCGCTGTCGCCGTGGCTCGGACTGCAGGCCGCCGTGACGCGGCGCACGATCGACGGCAACCAACCGGACGGTTTCGTGCCGGAGCAGAAGATCACGCTCGAACAGGCGCTCACGGCATACACGCGCGGCGGCGCTTTCGCGAGCCACGACGAACAGCAGCTCGGCGTGCTGCGCGCCGGCTGTCTCGCGGATCTCGTCGTGCTCGACTGCGATCTGTTCGCGACGGCGGCGATCGACGCGGTGCAGGTCCGGCTCACGATGGTCGGCGGCCGCATCGTGCATCGGCGGTAGTGAGACCGCGAGCTTGACACCGTGCAGGTCCGGCTGACGATGATCGACGGCCGCAGTGTGCATCGGCGGCAGTGAGCCCAGACCATGCAAGGCGCCGCGGCCATCCCAGCGCAATCGAAGACCTGCCGGCGTTTGTGCGCCGTCGTGCTCGTCTGCCTGCTCGTCGCAATGGTCTTCGGCGCGGTCAAGCTCGCGTTCCTCTGCGACGACGCCTACATCACGTTCCGCTACGTCTCGAACGCCCGCGACGGACACGGACTGGTCTGGAACGCGCCTCCGTTCCAGCCGGTCGAGGGCTACACGGGTTTTCTATGGGCGCTCATCCTCTGGGCCACCTGGTCGTGGTTCGGCGTCGAACCACCCGACGCCGCGAACGTCCTGTCCATCGCGTGCGGCGTGCTGTTGTTCGCCGTCACGGCCAAAGCCGCGTTCCGCCTGCGCGACCGCGCGTCCCTTCCCGTGGTCGTGCCGCTGCTCACACTCGCGGTCATCGTGAGCAATCGCTCGTTCCTGCAGTGGCTGACGAGCGGTCTCGAGACGGCCCTGTTCAACCTGTCGTTCGTCGCGTGGGTCGTGCTCGCGTTCCGCAGCAAGCCCGCGCGCGACACGCGATGGCTCGCGACCTGGTCCGCGGCAGCCGCGGCCGCGGCGCTGACGCGCCCCGACGGCCTGTTGTTGGTCGCGGTCACCGGGGCCGCAGCGTTCGTCGCAGCACTGCAGCGTGAACGGCGTCCCGGCCAGGCCTTTCTGGGTCTGCTGCCGCTCGTGCTCGTGCTCGCTCACATCGCCTGGCGCCGCTCGTTCTACGGCGAGTGGCTGCCGAACACCTACTTCGCCAAGGTCGTAGCACCATGGCCGGAAGCGGGGCTTCACTACCTCTACTGCTTCGCCTTCGAACACGGCGCCTGGCTCGGCGTGCCGATCGTCGTGGCGTGGCTCGCCGTCGAAGCCCGGCGCGGCCTCGCGAATGCGCGCCGAGCGATGTTCGACAGCCTGCCCGCAACGGCTGCGGTCGCCGCAGTGCTGTTCCACTGGGGCTACTACGTGTTCAGGGTCGGCGGGGATCACTTCGAGTATCGCGTCTTCAGCCAGCTGATCCCGCTCGGCGGACTCGCGATCGCCGCGATGGCCGCGCGAATGCGCGCGGGCGCTGGCCTGCCCGTCGCGTGCCTCATAGCACTCGGTCTCGCGTCGTCGGTCGGCTGGGTCCAACTCGCCCTCACGAAGCCGCAGCCGGTGCCGTTCTACTATCCCATGGCGCCCCGCGTGCCGGAGTTCGCGCAGCCGCTCGCTCGCTGGTACGACCGCAACCAGGCGTGGTTGCAGATGCAGTTCATCTGTTACCGCTGCGACATGCACCAGGTGTCGCTGGCAGTGACCGAGAAGGCGCTGCCCAAGCGAGCGAGGATGCAGGTCGATCCATCCGACCTCCCGATCGTGAAATCCGTCGCCGTGGGTCTGGTCGGCTGGGTGATGCCCGACTGTGCGGTGCTCGACCTGCTGGGGCTCTCGGACTGGGTCGTGGCTCGCACGCCCGTGAGCACCTGGGTTGCAGGGTGGCTGCCGAAGGAGTTCCTGCAGACCAGGCTGCCGGCCGCCGACACGAACCAGGACTCGGTGACCTCGCGCGAGGAACTGCGCACGGTGTTCGCGACGCTGCCCGGCGCCACTCCGGAGTCTGCGGCGGGATTCACGGACCTCGTGCTGCTGCTGTTCGCAGTGGAGCACCTCGACTCGCTGACGGCCGCGGAGGTGAAGGAGTTCACGGACTTCGTCACCCATCTGCGCTTCCTGGCTCACGAACGAATGGCTCCGCCGGCTTATGTCGAGGCGCTCGATCCGAACGTGACCGTCGAGGATCGAACCGTGAAGGTGCGCAAGCGCGAGAAGCCGATGACCGCGGACAGGGTGCACGCGATCGAGGCCGAGTGGCGTGAGAAGGTGCAGCGGGGGTCGCCCCGGTGAGCCGCGGCTACCGTGCCGAGCAGCCGGGCCGTGCCCGCAGCCGGCTTTCCTGCAACCGCTGGCGCTTTCGGTGCACACAGCTCCTGGCTCAGGTGAGCCGAACAGGAGCATCGAGTGGTACCATGCCCGAAATGTCCGCTCCCACCATCACGACCGCCGAAGGGTTGCTGTCGCTGTACGAGCCGGGTTTCCGCCATGAGCTCGTGCGTGGGGAGCTGCGACGCATGAGTCCCGCCGGGCATTGGCACGGGGGAGTGGCCGGACGACTCGCAACGTTCGTCGGCCGCCATGTGTACGAGCAGCGCCTTGGACTGGCCTACGGCGCCGAGACGGGTTTCCTGCTCGCCCGCAACCCCGACACCGTGCTCGCACCGGACCTCGCGTTCGTGTGTCGAGCGCGCTTGCCGCTCGAGCTCACGTCAGGTTTCTTCCCGGGCCCACCGGACTTCGCCGTCGAGGTCGTTTCCGTGAGCGACACGTTCACGGCAGTGCACGAGAAGGCACTGTGCTGGCTCGAGCACGGCACGCGGCTGGTCTGGGTCGTCGACCCGAAGGCGCAGCGAGTCACCGCCTACCGCAGCAAGGTCGACGTGTGCGTGTTCGGAGTGCTCGACACGATCGGCGGCGGCGACGTGTTGCCAGGTTTCTCGGTGGCCGTGCGAGAGCTGTTCCCGGCCCTCGACGCCGGCTGATCCGACTCGCTGCCGCTGCGGATATCACCGAGCCTTCTTGCCCCGGCGAGCGCGGCTACTCGAAGCGCAGCGCCTCGATCGGATCGAGACGCGCGGCCTTCCACGCGGGCCACAGGCCGAAGAACAACCCCACGCTCGCCGAACCGAAGAACGCGAACAGCCTCGCCCACATCGGCGTCGTCGAACCGAGCGACGGCATCACGATGCCGACGAGCTTCAACAGGCCCTCGGCCACGACGAGCCCTGCGACGCCGCCGATCGCGCACAGCACGATCGCCTCGACGAGGAACTGGCCCATGATGTCGCGCCGCCGCGCCCCGACGGCCTTGCGCAGGCCGATCTCGCGCGTTCGCTCCTTGACGGACACGAGCATGATGTTCATGACGCCGACGCCGCCGACCATGAAGCCGACGGTCGACAGCAGGAACATGACCGCGAGCGTCGCGAACACGATCTCGTCGAACGACCTGATCAGCGTGTCCGCGGTGCCGATCTCGAAGTTGTTGTCCTCGTTCCAGCGCACTTTGCGCTGCCGGCGCAGCACTTCGGCGATCTCCTCGATGGCCTGCTCGATCTTGCCGGTCCTGGCGCGCGCGGCGATGAAGTGGTCGTCCTCGCCCGCGTAGAAGCGACGCACCGTGTAGTAGGGCACGAGGAACAGCGTGTCCTCCTCGTTCTGCGCGCCGAACGGCCCTTCCTTGCGCTTCTCGAGCGTGCCGACGACCGTGTACTTGTGGCCGCCGAGCAGGATCTCCTTGCCGACGCCGCCGCCGTGCGGAAACAGCGCCTCGGCCGAAGCGCTGCCGATCACCACGACGGGCGCACGGTGCTCGTTCTCCTGCTCGGTGAAGAACCGGCCCTCGGTGAGTACGCGGTTCGCGACGTCGACGTTGTCGGGGAACACGCCGCGCACGCGCGGCGAATCGACCTCCTCGCCGCGGTAACTCGCGTGCGAGAGGAAGGTCGACGCCTGGATGCCCGGCGAGACGAGCTCGACGGACGGGCACTGGTCGCGGATCGCCCACGCGTCTGTGAGCCGCAGCGGCTTGCGCAGCCTCATCTCGCGCGTCGGCGGTCCGAGATTGATGAACGGGAACCGGTAGATGTAGATGTTGTTGGTGCCGAACTGCTCGACCCGGTCGACGAAGGTCTGGCGGAAGCCGTTCAGCACGGAGGCAACCGCGACGACGAGCAGCACGCCGATGAAGATGCCGAGCATCGTCAGGAACGAGCGGAACCGGTGCGCCATCAGCGTGTCGAACGCGAGCCTGATGTTCTCGATGACGAGCCGGATGCGCATGGTCACTCCGAGCGCAGCGCCTCGATCGGATCGAGGCGGGCCGCACGGCGTGCGGGGTGGATGCCGAAGAAGATGCCGATCAACGTGCAGATGGCGAACGCGGTCGCGGGCGCCCAGGCCGGGAACGAGGCGGGCAGCGGCGTGTAGGCGTTCAGCAGCGCCGAGGCGACGAAGGCGATCGCGACTCCGATCGCGCCGCCGAGGCACGACAACAGCACGGCTTCGATCAGGAACTGCTGCGTGATGTCGGCCTGCCGCGCGCCGACGGCCTTGCGCACGCCGATCTCGCGAGTCCGCTCGACGACCGAGACGAGCATGATGTTCATGATCACGATGCCCCCGACGACGAGCGAGATGCCGACCACGAACAGCGCCACGCTGAAGATCGTCTGCGTCATGTCGCGCCAGAGATCGTTGATGCCCTCGGCGGTCAGCATGCCGAAGCTGTCCGGCTCGGCCGGGCGCCGGTGGTGGCGCGCTCGCATCACGGCGCGCACTTCGTCCATCGTGTCGCCCATGCGCGCGGGGTCCGCGGCCTTCACGCTGATGTTGATCGAGCGCCGAGTGCCGAACAGCTTGCGGTGCAGACTGAACGGGATCTTGACGTAGTTGTCCTGCGAGAAGCCGAGGAACGAGCCCTTCTTCTGCGCGACACCGACGACCTGCAGCGCGTGGCCCTTGATGCGCAGCTCCTTGCCGATCGGGTCGACGTTCGGAAACAGGCGATCCTTGACGTCATAGCCGAGGAAGGCCACGGGCGCGGCGCGGTCCTCTTCGTGCTGCAGCAGCACGCGACCCTGTTCGACGTCGTAGGGCTCGATCTCGAGGATGCCCGGCGTGATGCCGCCGATGTCCGTGTCGCGGATCTCGTGCACACCGACCTTGAGGTCCACTTGGGCGTGCGTCTCCCAGGCCACGGTCTCCGCGGTCGGGCAGCGTTCGGCGATCGCGCGCGCGTCGGAGGGCAGCAGCTTCTTGTTGCGGCGCACGGCGTCGAGGAACTCCTGTCGGTTGGTGATGAGCGCGAAGCGCTGCACCGTGAAGACGCCCTTGCCGAGGTTGCTGAGCTTCTCGGAGACGTAGAGGTTGAGGCCGTTGATGACGGCCGCGGTCGCGATGATCGACGCGATGCCGATGATGACGCCGAGCAGCGTCAGGAAGGAACGCAGCCGGTTGGCCCAGATCGACTCGAGCGCCAGACGCGTCGACTCGACGACGTTCATGACGCCGCTTCCCTCGCGCGTGCTTCGTCGCTCGCGATGCGGCCGTCGCGGATCGTGACGACGCGGTGCGCATGCTCGGCGATGTCGCGCTCGTGCGTGACGACGACGATCGTGTGCCCATGCGCGTGCAGCCGGTCGAACAGCACCATGATCTCGTTCGAGGTCGCCGTGTCGAGGTTGCCCGTCGGTTCGTCGGCGAGCAGCAGCGCGGGATTGGTCACCAGCGCTCGCGCGATGCTGACGCGCTGGCGCTGGCCACCCGACAGCTGGTTCGGCCGGTGGTCCATGCGGTCGGCGAGGTCGACCTGCGTCATCGCCTCCCGGGCGCGGCCCTTGCGCTCGGCGGGTGGCACGGAGCCGTAGATGAGCGGCAGTTCGACGTTGCGCAGCGCCGACGCGCGCGGCAGCAGATTGAACGTCTGGAACACGAAGCCGATCTCGCGGTTGCGGATGCGCGCGAGCTCGTGCTCGGGCAGTGCGGCGACCGGATGGCCATTGAGCCAGTACTGGCCCGAGGTCGGCGTGTCGAGGCAGCCGATCAGGTTCATCAGCGTCGACTTGCCCGAGCCCGACGGGCCCATGATCGCGACATACTCGCCGCGCCGGATCACGAGGTCGACGCCTTGCAGCGCATGCACGACCGTCGTGCCCATCGCGAAGGACTTCGTGAGCCCCTCGACGCGGATCACCTCGTCGGCAGCGGCAGGCATGCGGGCTTCGGTGTTCACCGGTGCTTCCGCAGCCGCCGGCTGGTTTCGCTCTCGCGCTTCTCGTCGAGAGCGATGTGGTCCCACTCCTTCAAGTTGCGCAGCACCTGATAGGGACCGCTCACGACTTCGTCGCCTGGCTCGAGACCCTCGAGCACCTCGATGTCCATCTCGCCCGTGATGCCCGTCTTCGCGGGGCGGAAGCGCGCGCGACCGTCGCGCATCAGGAACACGCCTTCGATCTCCTTGCGGTTCTGGCGGTCCTTGTGCCCGAGCGACTTCTCTTGCTCGCCAGCGACCGGCTCCTTCGGCTCCACGTACTTGCCCGCGGCGTCGACCTCGACTTCGCGCGCCGTGAGCGCCTGCAGCGGCACGACCAGACAATCGGTGCGCACCGCCGTCACGATGTCGGCCGTCGCCGTGAAGCCGGGCCGCAGCGTCGGCGGCGGCGACGTGAGGCGGACCACGACCTTGAAGTCCTTGCCCTCCTGGTTCGAGTTGTTGCCCTGATTCACGGTCTGGATCGGGCTCTGCCCGATCTCCGACACGACGCCGGCGAACTTCACGTCGCGGATCGCATCGAGCTCGACCTCGGCAGGAGCGCCGATGGTCACGTGCACGATGTCTGCCTCGTCGACCTGGATCTCGGCTTCGATGACGGACATGTCGGCGATCGTCATCAGCGTCGAGATCGGATTGCTCTGGATGCCCGGCACGGCGCGTTCACCCTTCTCGACGTTGAGCTTGGTGATCAGTCCCGACAGTGGAGACTTGATGACCGTCTTGCTCAGCACGTCGGTCACGCGCGCGAGGCCTGCCTTCGCGGCTTCGACGCGGCTGCAGGCGGCCTCCTTCGCGGCAACGGCCGCATCGATGCGCGTCGCCATGGCGCGCACGTTCGCTTCGGCCTGCTCGATGCGCGCCTTGTTCCACTCGTAGCGCTGCTGCGCGAGTCGGGCCTCCGACACGGCGACCTCGTATTCCTCGCCGCCGATCAGGTTGGACTGGAACATCTCCTCCTTGCGGCGGAACGACTGCTCGGCGCGGTCGCGCGAGATCCTGGCCTGTTCGAACTCGACCTTGACGCCGGCGAGCGCCGTCTTCTCGCCGGCCAGGTTCGCCTGTGCCGTCGCGACGCCGACCTCCGCGTTGCGCGCGTCCGCTTCGCCGGCGCCGACCTGCGCGCGCGCCGAGTCCACTTCGGTCCCGAACTGCAGGTCCTCGATGCGCAGCAGCACGTCGCCCTGCTTGACCACGTCGCCCTCGCGCACGAGCAACTCGGTGATGACGCCGGGCACTTCGGCCTGGATGTCGACGAACTCCTTGGCGCGCAGTTCGCCGGTCGCCGACACGATCGACTTGAGCTCCGGGACCCTCTCGGCTTTCGCCGTGACCACCTTGATCGGGTCCTTGGGCTTGAGCGCAGACAAGGTGATCGCGACGCCGATGGCGGCCGCGATCAGGATCAGGACAGTCTTCTTTTTCATGCCGTGGCAGGACGGGTGACGACCTCGACGTTACGAGGTGCCGGGGGAGACATTACGAGGTGCCGGGACGAAGTGTGGGCGCTTCGTGGCCGATCGTCGGCCACGACCGCCGCCTGGTGCAGAGAATCCGGCGTCGACCGCTCGTTGGGGCAGGCGGTTGCGATGCAGGGCCGGACATGATCCGGCATTGGCCCCGGGATTCCAGCGGGAGCGCGGGCAGTGCGACCGATCTGGCGCGGCAGGTCCGGCACCAGCGCGAGTTCAGGCGCGTCCCCGACCCAGATCAGCAGCTGTTGCGCAACGGCCCGCGCCTCTCCTGCGGCACAAGTGCTGTTGCGCAACGGCCCGCGCCTGCGGCGCGGCCCCTCGCGCGACATCCACCCGCTCCTGCGGAGCGGGTTAGATGTTCTGCAGCCGGATCGCGCCCGTCGGGCAGTTCCGTTCGCAGGCCATGTCGCGCGTGCACTCGTAGTTGTGCAGCTTCTTGACGACGTCGCCGATCGGCACCGCGGCGTAACCCTGCGTCGCACAGGTGGCCGCGCAGATGCCGCAGTGGATGCACGCGTTCATGTCGACGTCGAGCTGCACGTGGTCGCGCGGGCGCTGCACCGTGCGATCCTCTTCGGCGACGGCCTCGGGGTCGCAGAGATAACGCGTCAACGGATGGGTCGTCAGCACCTCGAGGGCTTCGCGTTCGCCGAGCCGCACGATCTCCTTCACGTCGGGCATGTCGAGCAGGCCGAGGTGCGACACCTTCGGCTTGATGATGACGGTGCGGTCGTCGACGTAGCGGTGCAGGTTGTGCTCGTTGAGCGCCATCCCCATGACTTCGTAGGTCTGGAACAGGATGTGCGGCAGGCTCGCCTTGTAGGGCGTCTTGACGTGCAGGTCGCGGTGCGACAGATCGACGCCGATGACGAGGTCGGCGTTGCGCGCACGCGCGATGCGCAGCGCGAGCGTCTCGGTCATGCCGCCGTCGACGTAGTAGTCGCCGCCGATCGACATCGGTTCGAAGATCGTCGGCAGGCAGGCGCTCGCGTAGACGGCGTCCGCAACCGGCATCAGGTCAGAACCCGGCAGGCCGAAGAAGCGCGAGGCACCGGTCGTGAGCGACAACGCGTTGCAGAAGAACGGCCGCTGCAGTTCTTCGAACGAACGGAACGGCAGCCACTTCTGCAGCAGGTCGTAGAAGGTGCGCCCCTTGTAGACCGACGCGTGCCGGTAGCCGCGCACGAGGAACTTCAAGAGGTTGATGCGGAAGTAGTCCTTCAGCGAGATCTCGCCCGCGGCCTCTTCCATCTGCTGGCTGCTGCAGTTCGCCGCGAGCAGCCCGCCCATGACCGCGCCCATGCTGGTGCCCACGACTTCGTCGGCGTGCAGCCCGAGCCGTTCCATCGCGCGCACGATGCCGATGTGGCAGAAGCCGCGCATGCCGCCGCCGCCGAGCACGAGCACGGTCTTGCGCGGCCGCACCGCCGCGGGCAGCGCCGGTCGTTTCAGGCTCGCGGCTGTGTCAGAGCCCCCGAGGGAACCGTCCTGAGCCAGCCCTTGGTGGGGATGCGGAGTTCTCACGGAGTAGTTTGCTCTAGAGGCCTTACCCCCTCGGTCGGGTGGGGCCACGAGTCTCTAGATCGGCCACTTCGTGAGGTTGCCTGAAGACCGCAACATGCTGCAGCCGACAACCTAGTACGTAACGGACGCATGACTTCAGTGAACTTGAACACGTGGCATCGGTTGCAACGGATGTCCCGCAAGGAACAGCGCGCGCTGCAGGACGCGTTGCTGCGGCGCTACGTGCGCGAGAGCCTGTACCCGTTCTCGCCGTACTACCGGGAGCTGTTCGATCGCCACAAGGTGCGGCCCGAGCAGATCAGGACCGTCGACGACCTGCGGCGGCTGCCGCTGTCGAGCAAGCGCGACCTGGTGCCGACCGACGCGGATCCGCAGCGGTTCAAGAAGTTCATCCTGCAGCCCGATCCGGCGTCGATCCGGCAGCACTGGCCGTTGCGCCGCAAGGTGCCGCTGTTGTGGAAGAAGTGGACGCACGGCGTCGAAGCGGTGCGGCAGACGGTGCGCCAGGAGTTCGCGCCGGTCTTCATGACCTTCACGACGGGGCGCTCCGCCGAGCCGGTGCCATTCTTCTACTCGCCGCACGACATCGGCAACCTCTACGAGACCGGGGCGCGCCTCGTCGACGTGATGGGGCTCAAGAGCGAGTATCGCGTCGCGAACGTCTTCCCGTTCGCGCCGCACCTCGCGTTCTGGCAGGTGTTCTTCGCGGGTCAGGCCGCGGGCATGATGGCGCTGTCGACGGGCGGCGGCCGGGTGATGGGCAGCAGCGGCGACCTGCGCGCGATCACGCGACTCAAGGCCGACGCGCTGATCGGCGTGCCCGGCTACGTCTACCACCTGCTGCGCCGCGCCGCCGCGGAGCAGCTGGACCTGTCTTCGATCCGCTGTGTCGTGCTCGGCGCCGAGCGAGTGCCGCCGCAGCTCAAGGCCAAGATCTGCCAGCTGCTCGAGCAGGTCGGCGCGCGCGACGTGCGCGTGTTCGGCACGTATGGCTTCACGGAGGCGCGCATGGCGTTCGCCGAGTGCCCGACTCCCGACAACGCCTACACGGGTTATCACCTGTATCCGGACCTGGCCTGCTTCGAGGTGATCGACCCCGTGACCGGAGAGGTCGTGCCCGAAGGCCAGGACGGCGAGTTGGTGTTCACGCCGCTCAACGCGCGCGCGAGCACGGTCTTCCGCTATCGCACCGGCGATCGCGTGCGCGGCGGGCTGCATTACGAGCCGTGCCCACACTGCGGCCGCACCGTGCCGCGCATCAGCAGCGACCTCACGCGCGAATCGAGCCTCAAGGACCTGCAACTGCTCAAGGTCAAGGGCACGCTGGTCAACCTCGAGGACTGCGCGATGCTGCTCGGCAGCATGCCGGAAGTCGAAGAGTGGCAGATCGAGCTGCGCAAGAAGGACGACGACCCGCTCGAGGTCGACGAGTTGACCGTACACCTCGCGGTGAAGGAAGGCTGCCCGCCGGAAGCCGCCACGCAGCGCGTCAAGGACCTGTTCCGCAGCCGGCTCGAAGTGGCTCCAAACCACGTACAGTTCCTCGCGCTCGAATCCATGTTGCGCAAGATCGGCATGGAGACCGAGATGAAGGAACGACGCTTCGTCGACTCGAGGCCAAAGCAATGAAGACGTCAGATCCCGACGCCGCCCTGGCGATCGTCGCAGGGTTCCGCACCCCGTTCTGCAAGGCCTCGGGCGCGCTGCAGGGTGCGTCCGCGGCCGATCTCGCGACCCACGTGTTCCGCGAAGTGCTCGATCGGACTGCGATCGATCCTCGCCTCGTGGACGAAGTGATCCTCGGCTGCGCGGGCCCCGACGCCCGCGAAGCGAACGTGGCGCGCGTCGCCGCGCTGCGCGCCGGGCTGCCCCAGTCCACGCCGGCCGTGACCGTCATGCGCAACTGCGCTTCGGGCATGGAAGCGGTGCTCGCGGCCCGACAACGCCTGCTGGCCGGCGAAGGCGACGTGTTCCTCGTCGGCGGGGCCGAATCGATGAGCAACTTCCCGCTGCTGATGGGACCCGACCTCGTGCGGTTCTTCCAGCGCCTCGGCAAGGCCAGGTCGGCGTTCCAGCGCGTGCGCGCGCTCGCCGGCTTCCGCTTGCGCAGCCTGAAGCCGCGCGTCGCGGTCGTCGAGGGACTCACGGACCCGATCACGGGCATGATGATGGGCAACACGGCCGAGAAGGTCGCCCAGCTGTTCGGCATCGACCGCGCGGCGATGGATGGCTTCGCGCTGCAGAGCCACCAGCGCGCCGCCGCGGCGCAAGCGGGCAACCACTTCGCGCATGAGATGGTGCCGTTCGTGCCACCGCCGCACTACCGCGCCGCGGTCGCCGCGGACGACGGCGTGCGCACCGAGCAGACGCTGCAGGCCCTCGCGAAGCTGAAGCCCGTGTTCGACCGCCACGAAGGCGACGTCACGGTCGGCAATAGCTGCCAGGTAACGGACGGTGCCGCGGCGCTGTTGTGCATGTCGGTGGCGAAGGCCAAGAGCCTCGGCCTCCTGCCGCTCGCGGTCATCCGCGGCCACGCCACGGCCGCCCTCTCGCCGGCCACGATGGGACTCGGCCCCGTGCACGCGACGCCGGCCGCGCTGCTGCGGGCCGGCATCGGGCTGCGCGACCTCGATCTCGTCGAGATCAACGAGGCATTCGCCGCCCAGGTGCTCGGGTGCCTGCGCGCCTTTGCCGACGCCGACTACTGCCGGCGCGAAGTCGGCGTGCCGGACGCGATCGGCGCGATCGATCCGGCGATCCTCAACGTCAACGGTGGCGCGATCGCGCTCGGCCACCCGATCGCGGCCACGGGCGCCCGTCTCTTGCTGACGCTCGCACACACGTTGCGGCAGCGCGGCAAGCGATACGGTCTGGCCACCCTTTGCATCGGCGGCGGCCAGGGTCAGGCCGTCGTCCTGGAGGCAGCATGAGCACCGTCGAAGACACCAAGTCCGACAACCGGTCCGACAACCGATCCGACAAGCAGAGCCAGCCCGAGGACCGGGCCCCGGGCAAGGTCGTGGTCGACATCGCCGAAGACGGCATCGCGACGTTGCGGCTCGGCAGCGCCGACGAGAGCGTCGTCACACTGACGCGCGAACGCATCGAGTCGCTCGACGCAGCGCTGCAGGCGCTCGCGGCCGACACACGGTTGCGCGGCGTGATCGTCACGGGTCCGGGCCCCGGCATGTTCTGCGCCGGCGCCGACATCAACCTGATCCAGGGCATCACCGCGGCCGAGGACGGCGAGGCAGCGGCGAAGCGTGGCCGAGCCTGCTTCCAGCGCCTGCAGGACCTCAGGGTGCCCGTCGTCGCCGCGATCGAGGGCCCGTGCCTCGGCGGCGGCTGCGAGCTCACGCTGTTCTGCGACGTGCGCGTCGCGAGCGAGCACGCAACCACGCAGATCGGTCTGCCGGAGGTCAAGCTCGGCATCGTTCCCGGCTTCGGCGGCACCCAGACGCTGCCTCGCCTCGTCGGCCTGCCCGCGGCGCTCGATCTCGTGCTGAACGGCAAGCTGCTGCGCGGCAAGCAGGCCAAGCGGGCGGGCGTGATCGATCGGCTCGTGCCAAAGCACAAGCTGCTCCTCGCCGCGCGCGAGGAGCTCGACCGCCTGTTGCAACGGAAGCGCAAGCGGCCCGACCGCAAGCTGCGTGGCCTCGGGTACTGGCTCAGCCGCACGCCGCTGCGCGCGCTGGCCGTGAGAACCGCGAGCAAGGCGCTGCAGCAGGGCCAGGCGCGCTTCTATCCGGCGCCGAAAGCTGCGCTGCAGTGCTGCGTGAACGCGTTCACGCTGCCACCCGAACAGGGCTTCGCGGCGGAGGCGAAGGCGCTCGGCGAGATGATCGTTACGCGCGTGAGCAAGGGGCTCACGCATCTGTTCTTCCTGACCGAACGCAGCAAGCGGCTCGGCAAGGGCGAGGGGGCACGCGACCTCCACCGCGCGCTCGTGGTCGGCGGTGGCGTCATGGGCGCTGGCATCGCGGGCCAGTTCGCCGAGAAGGGCCTGCGCGTGCGTCTGAGCGACCTCGACCTCGGAGCGCTGGCGCGCAGCAAAGCCAGACTGCAGCAGGACCTCGACAAGAAACTGAAGCGCAAGCACATCGAGCGCCACGAGGCGCAGGCGATCCAGGACCGGCTCGCGGTCAGCACCGAGTGGGGCCAGCTGCAGGACACGGACTTGTGGCTCGAAGCAGTCGTCGAGGATCTCGGCACGAAGCAGAAGCTCATGGCCCAGGCGGTCGCGCGCGGCCTGCCCTCGGCGGCGATCATCGCGACCAACACAAGTTCGCTATCGATCTCCGCGATGGCCGAGGGCATCGCGAACCCCGAGCGTGTCGTCGGCATCCATTTCTTCAACCCACCCGAGAAGATGCCGCTCGTAGAGGTAGTGCGCGGCAAGAACACGAGCCCCGCAGCGGTCGCCACGGCATGTCGCCTCGCCGTGCGACTCAACAAGTATCCGGTGGTCACGACGGACGCGCCGGGGTTCCTGGTCAACCGGTGTCTGGCTCCTTACCTCAACGAATCCGCGCGTCTCTTGCTCGAAGGCACGAGCCCCGAGGCGATCGATGCGGCCATGCTCGATTTCGGCATGCCGATGGGCCCCTGCCGCTTGCTCGACGAGATCGGTTTCGACATCGCCGCGAAGGTGAGCGCCGTGATGCAAGCAGGCTTCCCGCAGCGCATGGTGCCGTGCGAACTGTTCCCGGCGATGGTCGAGGCGAAGGCGCTGGGCACGAAGAGTGGCGGCGGCATCTATGGCGTCGGCGGGAAGAGTGAGGGACCCGGCAGCGCAGTGGTCGCCGCCCTGCGCGCCAAACGAGGCATGCCGGCACGCGAGGCTTCCCGATCCGAGCTCGTGCATCGGCTCATCTACCCTCTCGTCGACGAAGCCTATCGCTGTCTCGACGAGGGAATCGTCCAGAGCGAACAGGACCTCGACCTCGGTCTCGTCATGGGAATCGGCTTCCCGCCATTCACCGGAGGCGTCACGCAGTTTGCCGCGACCGAGGGGCTGGCGACGATTGTTTCGACACTCGACAAGCTCGCGCGAGCACGCGGGTCTCGATTCGAGGCATCCGACGGGCTGCGACGCCGCGCGGTCGTCTGAAGATCTTTCGAGGCGAAGTCCCGCTGACAAGGGAAGCTGCCTTTCGCGCGCGCAGGGTCTGAAACCTGTCTCGTTTTTGGAGCTAGAATACCCCTGCTCGCGCCAGCTCCGCCGGTCGCTCCCCGGAGCTCGAGACTCGGGCGCAGCAACCTGTTCTTTGTCACGGAGCATCGCGGTGAGGTTCCAGCTTGGCATGATGTGCCTGCTGGCCGGCTGTGTAGCGCAGCCGACCTCTTCGACTCCCCGGACACAGGCGATCGCTGGAGCCACGCAGAACCCGAGCACGCCGCCGCTCCCGCTGTTGCTGCGCATCGGCATCGAGCACCTGCCGCCCGACTCCTCCTCGCCGGAGGCCGAAGCCTCCGCGCTGCGCGTAGAGGCCCCGCAACGCTTCACGGCACTCCCAGCCAGGGTGGCCACGCGCTCGGAAACGGAGCCGCCTGCCTGGCGCGGCTTCGAAGCGGCTCCGCGCCACACCTGGCAGCTCGGCGCCAGCGATCTCGCCGCCATCGACGACCCCGTCGCGCGGGAGACCATGCGATTCGTCAACGACCTGATCGACCAGGACCGTCGCCGCGACCGCCGCGAAGCGGGCATGCTGTTCCTGCCGCACGAGTATCTCGATCCGGACCATGGCCCGCTGCTGCAGAGTGAAGAGACGATGCTCGCGGACCACGAGGAGTGGGTGACCGCGCACGCCCCGGGCCTGCTGACGCGGCCGCTGAAGCTCCTGGCGCGCCGCCTGCCGTTCGTGCAGCAGTTCGAGCTCGACTTTCAGCACTTCCGTTCCGACAACGTCCCGCTGACCGAACCCTACAGCCAGGCCCACGGCGACCGCGACAGCGGTCACATGTCGATGAAACTGCACGCGTCGGAGCTCGACGATCCGCTCGAGATCGGCTACGTCCAGAGCGGCGTCCGCGTCGCCTCGAGCCTCGAGCAGGGCAAGGTGTCGATCGATTGGGCACTCACCGACAAGCTGCAATTCGCGTTGCGCGCGACCACCAAATACGAAACCGGCAATCAGGACTTGCGCGCGGATCTGACCTACTGGGTCTCCCCGTTGACGAGCTTGCACCTGGGAGTCGGCGAAGGAATGGACTTCCTGTCCACTTCGTCGATCTACTCCCTGTACGAATCGCCGATGGACGGGCAGCCCGGGTTGGTCTTCTATGCGGTGCACATCTTCTGACGCGATGCCGCCCCGCCACCGCGCCCGTGCCCTCCAGCTGGGCGACCTGAGCCCCCTCGACCTCCCGTTGCTCGCCGGGCTGCGCGGCGTGCTGCTCGGCGTGCTGCTCGGTGGCTGCACGTTCCAGCCCGGCCCCCGCTGCCCACGCCCCCCGCTGCCGCTGCCGGCTTGGACCACGACCATGCCGTCGGTCGAGCCGCCGCGGCTCGAGGAGTTGCAGGATCACGGCGGCGGCATGTCCACGGGCCGGCTCACCAGCAACGGCGAGACAGTGCGCTTCCGCCTGCGGCGGCAGAACCAGGCGACGACGCCCCCCCTCGTGCTCCTCGTCCCGATCCTCGCGGGTGGCGAAGAACTGATGGATCAGGTCGCACAGGGCATGTGCGCCCAAGGCTTCGATGTCGCGTTCTGCGCGCGCGTCGGTTCGGCGCTCAAACAACCCCAGCGTGGGCACGAGCTCGACGAACTGTTCCGCCGCACCGTGCTGCACCAGAGGCTCCTGCTCGCCTGGCTGCGCGGACCCGAGAACCCGAGCCCGCCGGCGACCTTCGCGCTCGGGCTCTCGATGGGCGGCATGGTGACGACCGTGCTGGCCGCGCTCGACCCCGATCTCGCCGGCGTCGCGATCTGTCTGGCCGGTGGCGACCTCTCCAGCATGGTGCTCAGCAGCACCGAGGGCCGCGTGCAGCAGTGGGTCGACTGGCGCTTCGAAGCCGACGGCATCGGACACGACTCGCTGCAGTGGGAGCTCGAGCAGTGCCTGCGCCACGAACCGCTCGCCTTCGCCGCGTGCATTCCGACCAGGAAGGTGTTGTTCGTCAGCGCGCAATTCGACACGGTCGTGCCCGAACGCAACCAGGATCTGCTCTGGGAGGCCCTCGGCCGCCCGGCGCGAATGAAAGTGCCGTTCGGCCACTATTCGTCGGCCTTGGCGATCAGCTCGGTGTTGGCGGCGGCAGCTGCGCACTTCACGGCGCTGGTGCCCAAGAAGCCCGAAGACGAGGGCCCGCAGCTGACGAACGCCTACGGCAGCGTGCGGCGCAAGTAGTCGGCGACGTCGACCAGGAACTGCCGCACCGACGCTTCGGCGATGCGATGGCCGAGGATCGCGTCGACGACCTTGCCCAACGGACCGAGCGGCGGATCGTACTGACCATCGAGGTCGAGTTGCGTCTCGGTGGCCGTCAGCGCGTAGACCTTCAGCTCGGCGCGCATCAGCGGGAAGAGCCGCGGCGACTTCGCTGCCTCCCACTGCAGTCCGATGTGGGTGACCAGCGTGCCGAGCGCCGCACTCTGTCGTTGTTCGATGCTCTTCTGCTCGATGACGATGTCCTTCTGGATCTCGAGCCCGGCGACCTGGATTCGCAGCGCCGCAGCGACCTCGTGCGCGCGCGACGAGGCCGCCTTCGTCGCGGCCCGGAATACTGCGGCGGCATCGCGAGCCAGGACTTCGTGCACCTTCGCATACGGGTGATTGACGTAGTCGTAAGTGTGCAGCTGGTGGGACATCGCACGAGACCTTATCGCAGCGGGGAGGGCAGCGAATACGGACTTGTCGGAACCGCGGCGCGGCCGCGCCCACCGAGCCATCCGAGCCATCCGTACCGGCTCTTGCGCGTTCCCGGCCGCGCCGGTCTGATGGTCCGCCCCTGTTCCTCCCCCAGCCCACCGCAAGCACTACGACGATGCATCTCCGCCCCAATCTAGGCACCCTGCTAGGCTCCCTGCTCCTGCTCGGCGTCCCGACCGGCGCGCAGCAACCTCCAGCCCCGGCTCCGCTGCCAGCCCCCGGTCAAAGCCCGCCCCAGGACCCCGACAAGCCGAAGCCGACGCCCGAGCAGGAGCTGGCCGAGCTGGCGAAGGAGAAGGCGCGGCTCGAACGCGAGATCAAGTACGTGCAGGACCGCGCCAAGAACACCAAGCACATGCTGGCGAACAAACTGCGCGGGCCGGACCAGAGCTATCGCGCGATCGATGCCGGGACCACCAAGCCTGCCGCTGCACCACCCACGCCGCAGCCGCGTTTTGCGCGGCTGCCCATCGGCGACGAGCTCTCGAGCTTCCCGCAGGACGTGATGCTGTTGGTGAACGGGCGCCCCATCAACCGGTCCCTGTTCGACGCGGTCATGACCCACATGAAGACCGCAGGCGGCGCAGAGCCCGAGAACATGCGCGCCCAGCGCGTGCTCTACGATCTGGTGGCCACCGAGGCCATGTCGGGGGCCTTCGCGGAGAGCGAGGCCGAGGTCGCGCTCGGCGAGGTGCTGAACGAGCTCGACAAGGGGAAGACGATGCAGGAGCTCGCGAAGAAACACGGCACCGTGCAGGCCGACGCCGATGGCAAGATCGAAGTGACGCGCAACTCGCCGCTGGGCCCGCGCTTCGAGTACATCGCGTTCGAGACCAAGCCGGGCACGCGGGCGCGGCCGTTCCGCAACGCGCGTGGCATCGTCGTGCTGCAGGTCGACAGCTACGAGAAGGGCGCGACGCCGGACCTCGACAAGGTCCTCGGCACCGCCATCCAGATCCCCTTCACGAGCGACGCAGCGACGCTGGCCAAGGCCCAGATGTCCATCAACCTGTCCCAGATGGACCTCGTCGCCAGGGACGCAGACGTGTTGGCGATGCTGCCACAGCGATGGCGGCAGGCCGACGCTTCGGCCGCTCCGACCCCGGCAACCGATGTCGCCCAACTGCGTGAGGCACTGACCAAGCTCGAGGCCGAGATCGCGAAGCTGACGACGTCGACGGAGGCAGGTGCCCAGGAGCAACGCGCGATGCTCGAGAAGCAGGCCGCCCAGGTCAAGGAGGCGATCAAGCGCGTCGAGGTAGGAACCGTCGAGGTCATCGACGAAACCCCGGCCCCCAAGAAGGCGGATCCAGCACCCAAGAAGAACTGACGGCGCCCGCGGGCGACGCCTTGCGCGCCGCCCGCGCCAAGACCGACACCAAGGAGGAGGGGTATGGCAGCCATCCGCAGGAGCGGCGGAGTCGTCGCGTTCCATTGGCAGGGCAAACTGCGCGATCCACGCGACGAGGCGTTCGCGAAGACGCTCGAGCAGCAGCGATTCCGCACGATCGAGAAGGCCGCGAGCGAAGAAGTCTCCGTGGGCTGGGTCACTCCGCGCGACCCGACCGGCGACAGCTTCGCGTGGGAGGACCTCGACGGTGGCACCGGCACGTGGCTGCGCTTCCGGATCGACAAGAAGGTGCTGCCCAAGAAGTGGCTGCAGATCCACCGCGATGCGGCCGAGAAGGCGCGCGGCAAGAAGCTCTCGGCGCGCGAACGACGCGAGCTCAAGGACGACCTGACCGAAAAGCTGCTGCCGCGCGTGCTGCCGACGATCAACCTCGTCGACGCGCTGCTCTTCTACGAGCAGAAGCTCGTGCTGCTGTTCGCGACGAGCAAAGGAGCTCGCGAAGCCTTCGGCAAACTGTTCTTCGAGACCTTCACGGTGCCGCTCGAGCGCCTCAACCCGCTGCTGTGCGGCTTGCTCGCCGGGCTCAGCGCGGACGAGAAGCACGACCTCGAACGCGCCGAGCCGGTGCGTTGGCCCGACCACACCGCAGGCGGCCGCCCGCCTCGCATCCGCCCCCAGCAGAACGAGGCCGCAGAACAACAGGAGGCAGAAGCATGAAACAGGCGACGCAAGGCGGCGAGACGCACGGCTTCCTCGGCGAGGAGTTCCTGACCTGGATCTGGTTCCGCTGGGAGTCCGATGGCGGCGAGTTCACGCTCTCCGGTGGACGCGTCGTCGGCGTGGCGCTCGACGACTTCCTCGCCTTCGCGGCGCCGAGCGAGGACGAGACCGAGCAGACGCTGCGGCGCGGGCTGCCGACGCGCACGGTCCAGGCCCGCACCGCGTTGCGCCAGGGGCATCGGCTCAAGCGCGCGCGATTGCTGATCGCCGAGGGTGCGCGCCAGTGGAGCGCCACGCTCGATGCGCCGTCGTTCGCGCTGAGCGGCGTCAAGCTGCCCGAGGACGCGGAGGACTGCGAGTCCGAAGAGGACCGCACCGCGGACCGGACCGCCAACTGGCTCCAGCTGCACGAGATCGTGCAGGCGCTCTACGCGCGGTTCCTCAAGGAACGGCTGCGCCCCGACTACCTGAAGACCGTCGGCGAAGAGCACGCGCGCTGGATGGCGAGCTGATCAGGCGTCCAGAGCCACGATCGCGGCGGGCTCCACGACGGCACCGACTCGCGACAGCAGCTCACCGAGCCACGCCGCCGTGGCCGTCGCATGCCGCGCGTCCGGGGCAAGCGCACCCCATACGACGCCGAGCACACGCACCGTCGCCGCGTGCGTCTTCGTGCGCTGCGCGTCCTTGACGGCATTCGCGCACGGACCCTCCGCGTCGCACAGGCTCAGCAGTCCCGCGACGTCGATCTCCTGCCCGCTGCGGTTGAACACGTATTTGCTGCCCGGAAGCGGCACGCGCACCGAGACCGGGCCCTGGCAGAGGTCGAGGTCGACGATGCTGATCGGCAGACCCGAATGCAGTGACGCGACGTTGCCGGCATCGACGGCCGCGTTGATCGATCCGACGCGCCCGTCGCCGACCGCCGCCGCGAGATACTCCGACGACGGCTTGCCGCGTCCGGTTGGACGGTAGCCGTGCACCCGCAGCAGATCCCGCACGGCCAATCGCACGGGCTCGCTGCTGCGCACGGGAGCCTCGGCATCGAGGCGCAACAGCGCCTGCAACCACGCCGGCGACGGCAGTTGTTCGAGCCGCTGCGGCAACGTCGCGACGACCGCGTGCAACGCGAGCCCCGGATACGCGGTGACGGGCAGGTTCATCGTTCGCACCTCGGCAGATGCTCCATCGCCTTCTTGTGCAGCCACGCGGCGACGTCGATCGCATCGCGGAAGTTCGGCACGGAGCTGCCACCGATCGGCACGATCTCGGGCTCGGCGTCGTGGCGCCGCAGCGGATCGCTGGTGTCGGTATCGCGTCGATCCCAGCTGCCGTGGTGATCGTAGGACCACAACACACCCCCACCACGCGTCGAGACGAGCTGCCAGTGCAGGCTCCAGCGTGCGTTCTCCAGCGAACGGTCCCCGCCGATCGCGAAGACGCCGACCTGCAGCTGCATCACGGCGTCCACGCCCAGCGCGGGGCCGATCCTGGCCGCATCCGGTTCGACGCCCTCGAGCAGACCGGCTTCGGCGAGCCGTTGCTGCCCCACCGCGAACGACAGCACCTCGTAACCGCGACCGCGCACGGCGAGGTCGAGGCCCGCGAACACGTCGCGCGCGACGCCGGCGTCCGACAACACGGGCCACACCACGATCCCGTGCGGCGCCGGCCCCTTCAGCGGCGTGGGCTCCACCACGCCACCGAGCTGACACGCGCCCGCCACGGACACGAAGAGGCACCAGAGCACGACGGCGGTCCGCGTCATGACGCCATTCTGGCGCTGCGCGAGCCACGCGACAACTCAGCTGCCGTCGAACAGCACGGCTGTGGGAACGGCCTTGCTGGTCCGCACGACGATCTCGTGCTTCGTCTCGCTGCCATCGGGTGCTTTGAACACGACGGGCAGCGTCACCTTCGTCGAGCCGAAGGCGATCTGCACGCTCATGCCGTTGTCGCGGTCGAACCGTTCGCCGCGCCGCACCGCTCGCAACCGAGCGGCGAGCCGCGCGAGGCCGACCGTCATGCGCTGAGGGAACAGGTGCTGCATGCGCGGCGCGAAGTCCTCGTCCTGCGCCAATGCCACGAAGTCGGCGAGATCGGTCGGATCGAACGGCACGATGCGGTCGCCGAACAGCCGGTGGCAGCGCACTCCCTCGGGGCGCTCTTCGATCGCGAACTGGCTGCGCAGCGTCCACGCCGCATCGTCCGCAGCGGGCAGCTCGAGCCAGGTGCAGGTCTTGCTCGCATCGCCAATCGAAGCCGCCAATAGGAGGTTGCGATCCGGCGGCGGCAGCGCGGGCAGGAACCGCACGAGCTCGCGGGTGAGCTCGGGCTCATCGCCCGTCTGCGAAGTGCGTCGCACGATGCCGATGCCGCGCGCGAAGTACAGGTGCTCGACGCGAGCAACAGAAGACCACAAGCTGTCCACACGAACGTGCACGCACGAGAACGTCTGCTCGCCGACCTGCAGCTTCTCACCGACGCCGAGCAGCGTGGCCGTGCACTCGATCGGATCGGGCGTCCTGCGGCGGCCGCCTGCTCCGCCGACCCCGTTCAGGGCGAACGACGGCGGCAGCGTCGGCCAGACCCACTTCGCCTCGGCCCCGATCGGGCTCGGCAGCACGATGCCTTCGATCTGGCACGGCGAGAACAGCGGATCGATCATGACGCTGTCCGAGCCATGCAGGTGAACCCCACGCGCATCGGCGCTCCAGAACGTGAAATCGGGCTCGCGCGCGTTGAGTGAGTTGATCGTCGTGACCTGCGCGATGACGGTGTCCTTGACCGGGACCCTCGCGGTGACGGCCACCGTCACGTCGCGGCTCGTGTCGCCGCAGACCTCGCGGTATTCCCACCGGTTGCCGAGCGCGAGCGGGAAGTGCGCCGCCGCGTCCATGGTCCCCGCCGTCTGCCCAGACTTCGGGTCCTGCTGCGGTGACTGGGCTGGTGACTCGGATGGGCCGCCGCTCGAGCTGCGGTTGACGATCGCGACGCCACCGACCACGGCGATGCCGCCGAGCAGCACCGCGGCGGCGAACAGCGGAGTGCGCCGGGTTCGTGCCGCGGCAGCAGTGCCGATGTGTTCCGATGCTCTCGCGTGGCGCGGGCCACCCGGCTGGCGTACGCGCAGGATCGTTTCGGTCAGGTCCGGTGGCGCCGCCGCGCCGAGCCGTTCCTCGAGAGCCGCTTCGAGCAACGCCGCCTCCGCTTCTTCTCGTTGTGTCATGGCATCACCTCGTCTTCGCGCGGATGCACTGCGCCAGCTGCTCGCGGGCCCGGCGCAGCAGCGTCTTCACGCCACCGGCGCGAAGACCGAGTGCTCCCGCCAGCGCGGCTTCCGCGAGGCCGTGCCGGTAGCGCAGATCGAGCGCCTGCCGCGTCCGCTCGGGCAAGCTCTGCAGGCACAGCGCCAGTGCCTCCTGGTAACCGTCGCCGCCGTCGTTGCCGGCGTTCTGCTGCCACACCGCGTCGAGCAGGTCGCCATCGTGGATCGGCACGCCGCATCGCGCCCTGCGGCCCGAGGACCGGAACAGATTGGCCGCCGTCGTACGCAGCCAGGCCGCCACGGCCGGCTCGCTGCGGTCGGCCGGCGGTCGCTGCAGCAGCAACAGGAACGCCTCCTGCACCAAGTCGTCGGCGAGAGCCGGATCGGCGCCGAGCCAGCGCAGGAAGCGCCACACGCCGCGCTGGTGGCTGCGGATGATCGCCTCGTCGCTCTCGATGCGCTGGTCCGTCGCCGGGGCTACGACATCGGTCATGGCGGGAGGAAGACGCTCGGGGCAGCGCGCCCGCGTCTTTCGAGGAAAACTACCGTGTACCCCGCCGCTCAGCCGCTCACCGGATGCCGGGCGCGCCTGGAGCTGCCGCTTCGCGTGCGCCACCACGGCCGCCGCGCCGCCCTTCCCGCGGCCGCACGGGCTGCCGCGGCAGCATCTCGTCGCGCTGCGCCGTCTGCCACACGAACGTCGCCATGACGACGGACGCCTGCATCAGGTCCTCGGCGATCGCGTGGTCCCACACGTCCATGTTCGAGTGGTGCGTGCGCGGACCGTAGCTGACTTCGTCCTGGATGAACTGGAACCCCGGCACGCCGACGCCGTGGAACGAAAGGTGGTCGGTGCCGCCCGTGTCGTTGAGCGTCAAGGTCGATGCGCCGTTCGTGTGGAAGGGCCGCAGCCAGCTGCGGAAGATCGGCGCCACGGTTTCGTTGCCCTGCAGGTAGACGCCGCGCACCTTGCCGGTGCCGTTGTCGAGGTTGAAGTAGCCCGCGACCTTCGCGTGTTCAGGTTTGGCCTGCAGCTTCTGCACTGGTGGGCCACCCTCTTCTGCCGCAGGCTCCTCGGCCCATTCGCCGAGGTGGTCCTTCACGTAGGCGCGCGAGCCCATGAGTCCCTCCTCCTCACCGCTCCAGAGGCAGGCCCGGACCGTGCGGCGCGGTGCCTTGCCGGTCTTCTTGCAATACTCCGCGATCAAGCGCGAGGCCTCGATCACGACCGCGCTGCCGCAGCCGTTGTCGGTGGCTCCGGTCCCCGACTGCCAGCTGTCGAAGTGAGCACCCAACATCGAGAACTCGCTGCCGATCGCCGCATCGCTGCCAGCGAGGTCCGCGACGACGTTGTAGTCGTTCTGGTCCTCGTCGAAGAACGACGCGCGCAGCTCGACCGCCACCTTCACGGGCAAGCCCTTCGCGATCAGGCGGCACATGCGGTTGTAGTGTTCGACCGCGATCGTGAATTGCGGGATCACCTCGGCGCCGGCATCGCGCGGGCTCGCGCGCTGGCCACGCGGGCCGTCGGCAGCGTCGGGCTTGGCCACGGCACTCGCACCCTGGACGAACACGGTGCCGTAGTCCCCCTTGCTGCCGCGGTCGACGATCGCGAGCGGGCGCTTCTTGTTCACGATGGCCATCATCTGGTCGCGTCGCTGGAAGCCCGCGAGCGGGCCGACCTGGGCCGCGGCCTCGGCGGCGCGCACGGCCGGCCGCTGCGTCTCGCTGCGCTGCTGGTCGGCGAGCCGCAGCAGGCTCTCGGCGTCGTGGCGTTTGCTGATGCCGTCGAACGGCTCCTTCACGTCGCGCACGGGCTCGATCAGCACGATCTTGCCCGTGAGGTCGGCCGCTTCGAGCTGTTCGGCGGTCAGCGCCGCCACGTGAACGACCTCGGCCTCGACGCGGCCAGCGATGCCCGGCGACCAGGCCTTAGGGAACGCGATCACGGGCCACGGGTTGTCGCCGATCACGGCCATCATCACGTGGTCACACCGCCACCCGCGGCCGAACGGTCCCCACTGCTCCGTGCGCGCCTTCATCCCCATCTGCTCGAAGGTCTTCGTGGCCCACTTCTGTGCCTTGCGCAGGTTCGGCGAACCGGTGACGCGCGGGCCGTAGACGTCGCAGATCCAGCTCAGGTGCTCCATGACCTGCGATCGCTGCAGGCCCTCTTCGAGGAAGAACGCGACCGCGGCATCGTCGACGGCGTTCGGGCCGGGCGGTGTCGCAGGTGCGGTCTGGGTTGCGGGTGACTGCGGTGCGCTCGGCGCGCCGGGGCTCTGTGCGAGCAGCAGCGTCGGCAGCAGCGTCGTCAGGAAGGGGAGCAATGCAGGGGTCGAGCGGAGCATGTAGGGCCTCTGGGGACGATGGGAGAGTCGGTGTGTCTACTGCGTCCTGCCGGCTTCTGCGAGGGGGTCGGGCGCGGTTACAGGAATGCTGCTCGCGAACCGGTGCGGCGTCACTCGAGCCGCTTGATCACGTGCCAGCCGAACGGGCTCTTGCTGCGATGGTGCGCGGCCACGCCGATCTCCCCCACCGCGAGACGGAACGCGATCTGATGGAAGTTCTGCGCGTAGTCGTAGCGATCGGTCTGCGTCAGCGTGTAGGTGCCGCCGCCGTCGTCCGAGCTGTACTTCGTCATGAGGCTCGCGAAGTCCTCGCCGTCGCGCGCCCGCTTCAACAGTTCCTCGGTCAACGTGCGCGCCTCGGCGTAGGTGCGTTTGCTCTCCGAACCCTGCTTCGCGCCGACGAACGCGACGAGCACGTGCTGCAGCTTGACCTTCTGGACGGCCTGTTCGGGCCGCGCCATGATCGCGGCGATATCGCGTCCGAGCGGCGTGTCGTCGGGTGGGTCGCTGCAGGCGCTGAACACGCAAACGAAGGCGGCGAGAACGCAGCGAGAAGATCCGTGAAGACGCGGCACCCCGGCAGTCTATCGGGACACCACAGCGCTCCGTGCATCGCGTCGCGGTGATCCTCGCGGTATGCATGACGAGCTGATGCAACGCAGCGTGGGCACGCCCGGACCTCGCATTCCGCACCTGTCGCTCGGCGCGGTCTTCCTGCGGTTCCTGCGCTTCGGCTCGCTCGCCTGGGGCGGCCCCGTGGCGCAGATCGCGATGCTGCAACGCGAGCTCGTCGAAGAAGAGCGGTGGGTCTCGCCCGAACGGTTCCGGCGCGCGTTGGCCGTCTATCAGGTCCTGCCCGGACCCGAAGCCCACGAGCTGTGCGTCTGGTTCGGCATGCTCGCGCGCTGTCGCCTCGGCGCGGTGCTGGCCGGACTGGGCTTCATGCTGCCGGGCTTCGTGCTGATGCTCGCGCTCAGCGCGCTCTATGCGAACGGTGCCTCGAGGCCGCCGGAGCTGCGATCGCTCTTCATGGGGCTGCAGGCGGCCGTGATCGCGATGATCGTGCGCGCGCTGTTCCGGATCGGGCACCACGCGCTGTTCGATCGCTGGCTCGCGGGAATCGCCGCGGCCTGCTGTGCTTCGACGCTGCTCGGCGTGCACTTCGCGATCGCGCTCGCGTTCGGCGGCGTGAGCTACGTGTGGCTGCGCCGCACGCGGTGGTGGCTCGCAGCGATCACTGCGCTGCTGTTCGCGGGCTGCACGGCGTTCGTGTTGTTCGACACGCCGTCGCCACATGCCACCGATGCCGCGATCCTGGCCTCGGTCGCGCCGTCGGCAGGAAGCCTGTTCTTGTCCGGCCTGCGCACGGGTCTGCTGACGTTCGGCGGCGCCTACACGGCGATCCCGTTCCTGCAGCACGACGCGGTCGTCACCGGTGGCTGGATGACGAACGACCAGTTCCTCGAAGGAATCGCGCTCGGCGGCGTGCTGCCGGCACCGCTGATCATCTTCGGCACGTTCGTCGGCTACGTCGGCGGCGGGCTCGCCGGAGCGCTGGTGCTGACCGCAGGCATCTTCCTGCCGGCCTTCAGCTTCACGCTGCTCGGCCACGGCGTCTTCGAGCGCATCACGGGCAACGCCGCGGTGCACAATCTGCTCGACGGCGTGACCGCGGGCGTCGTCGGGATCATGGCCGCGACGACCGTCGGACTCGTGCGCAGCGGCATCACCGACGTGCCGAGCGCGTGCGTCGCCGCCGTGGGCTTCGCGATGTTGTGGTTCTGGCGCAGCCGTGCCTCGGTGCCGCTCACGGTGCTCGCCGGCGGTCTGCTCGGGCTCGCCGTGCTGCGGTGACGATCGCTCGAGACCGCGACGCAGGTCGAACGATCAGTGCTTCAACGGCGCCGAAACCTTGCTGTTGCCCGCGGCACCGTCGACCTCGAACCACGCAAGGCTGCCCTCGGGCAGCGGCTTCGGCGCGACGATGTGACCGTGCATCGTCGTGTCGCCTTCGTTCTGGAAGCGCGTCTTCATCGAGCCCTGCCCCGACTCGAGGCCGATCCACCCGCGCAGAGTTTCGGGACGCTTGCTGCCGGCCGGGAACCGCACGTCGAAGTCGGCCTCCTTGCCGGGCTCGACGTCACCGAGCAGCACGATCTGGACCTTGATCCCGCCGAGCGTGACCTCGCCGAGCGGATGCTCCGGGCCATGGTCGTCGTGCTGGCCGGCTGGTTTCTCGGGCTCGCCGTTCTTGTGCACGGTGCCGTCGGCGTGGGTATGCGTGCCGGGTTCGTGGCCACCGCAGGCAGCGAACAGGAAGGATGCGAACAACGTGACTTTCAGTTTCGACTTCATGGTTAGACGTTCCGCGTGCCGGAGGACACCTCGATCACCGGGACCTTGTTCTTGAACATCAGGAAGAACCCCGCCGGCACGACCAGCAGATTGAGGAACGTGGAGGACAGGAGACCACCGAGCACCACCACAGACAAGGGTGCGAGGATCTCGCTGCCCGGCTCGCCGGCTGCGAACACGAGCGGCACGAGGCCGAGCGCTGCGGCGAGCGCCGTCATGAGCACGGGCACCATGCGCTCCTGCGAGCCGCGCACGACCGCTTCGTGCAGCAACGCGCCTCCCTCGATCAGGTCGAAGTAGTGCCGCACGAGCAGGATGCCGTTGCGGACCGCGATGCCGAACAGCGTGACGAACCCCACCATGCTCGCGATCGAGATGACCGGCGCCTGATACCGCTCGCTGCCGAGACCGAACAGGGCAAGCGTGTTCCAGAACAGGCTCGGCGACTCGGTCAGGTAGATCGCCGCGATGCCGCCGATCAGCGACAGCGGCAGGTTCACCATGACGAGCACGGCCGCGGACATCGAGCCGAGCGCGCTGCTGATCAGCATCAGCATCAGCACGACGACGACCGCTCCCATGATGTAGATCGTCTTGCTCGCCGACTGCTGCGCCTCGAACTGGCCGCCGAAGTCCACGGTGTAGCCCGCGCTCGCGACGATCGGCTCGACGCGACGCCGGACCTCGTCGACGAGCTGGCCGAGGTTGTAGCCCTCGGCGACGTTGCACGACACGACGGCCTTGCGTCGCGCGCCCTCGCGCGCGATCAGGTTCGAGGCGCGTTCGAGCCCGATGTCGGCGACGTCGCGCAGGCGGACGTGCGCACCGCCGGCGCCGCGCAGCACGAGCGCGCCGACGTCGGCGACGTCGGCCCGTTCGTCGGGATGGAGTCGCACCGTGATCGCGTAGCGCCGCGCGCCTTCGTTGACCTCGGCGACGGTCTCGCCCATCAGCGCGTGCTGCACCTGTTCGGCTGCCGAGGCCGGACTCAGGCCTACGGCGGCCAGCTCGCGAGGCCGGTAGCGGACCGGCAGCGACGTGCTCATGATCTCGCGATTGGCCGCGATGTCGCGCGTGCCGGGTACCTGCTGGCACACGGCTTCGATCTGCTTCGCGAGGCGGCGAAGCACGGACAGGTCGTCGCCCTGCACGACGATCGCGAGCGCCGCGGGCGTGCCCGACAGCACGTGCGACAGCCGGTGCTCGATCGGCTGGCCGACGCTCGTCGTGATGCCGGGCACGCTGGCGAGCACGACGTCGATCGCGGCGCGCACCGTGTGTTTCTGGTGGCCCGGCAGTATCGAGACCTCGATCTCGGAAGAGCTGACCGGTTCGGCGTGCTCGTCGCGTTCGGCGCGGCCCGTGCGCCGCACGACGGAACGCACGCCCGGGATCGCGGCTAGCTGGGTCTCGACGCCGACCGCCATGCGGTTGGACTCGGCCAGCGAGGTGCCCGGCGGCGCGAACAGGAAGACCGTGAACGTGCCCTCGTTGAACTCGGGCAGGAAGCTCGTGCCGTAGGTCGCAGCGAGCCCGAGGCTCGCGACCGTCGCGAGCGCCGCAGCCGCGATCACGGTCTTCGCGCGGTTCAGCGCCCAGCCGAGCGAAGGCGCGTAGGCACGTTTGAGCCACCGCACGAGCAGGCCGTCGCGGTGCTCGCCGCTGCTGCCGACCTTCGCGAGCAGGTAGCGGCACAACGCGGGAGTCACGGTCAGTGCCGTCAGCAGCGAGGCCAGCGTCGAGGCGATGTAGGCGATGCCGAGCGGGCGGAAGAAGCGGCCTTCGAGGCCCTGCAGGAACAGCAGCGGCACGAACACCATCACGATGATGATCGTCGCGAACACCATCGGCTGCCGGATCTCGTTGCTGGCCGACAGCACGAGCTCGGTGACGGGTACGCGTTCTTCGCGCGGCTTGCACGCGTTCTCGCGCATGCGCCGGAACACGTTCTCGACGTCGATGATCGCATCGTCGACGAGACCGCCGATCGCCACGGCGAGCCCGCCGAGCGTCATCACGTTGACCGACAGCCCCCACGCCCACAGCACGAGCAGCGCTGCGCCGAGGCTGATCGGCAGTGCCAGGAGCGTGATGAACGTCGTGCGGAAGTCGAGCAGGAACAGCACGAGGATGATCGCGACGAGAATCGCGGCGTCGCGCAGCACGGTGATCAGGTTGTTCACCGAGAGGCTGATGAAGTCGGACTGCCGCATCACGTGGCGGTTCAGCACGATGCCGGCCGGCATCGACTTCTGCGCCTGATCGAGCTTCTTGTCGACCAACTCGGTCAACAGCAGCGTGTTCGTTCCCGGGCCCTTCTGCACCGACAGCACCACGGCCGGTTTGCCGCCTTCGGAGGCCGTGCCGCGTTTCGGCGTGGCGCCGAACGTCACGTCCGCGACCTGGCCGATCGTGATCGGCGCATCGCCGCGGAAGCGCACGATCGCGCCCTTGATGTCGTCGACGGACCGCACGCGACCAGTCTGCCGCACCGGCAGCTCGAGACCGCCGACGTCGGGCAGGTAGCCGGCACCCGCCGTGCTGTGCGACCGGCGCGCCGCTTCGACGACGTCCTCCATCGTGAGCCCGTGCAGCTGCAGCTGTTCCTGCCGCACGTCGACCTGGTACTCGGGCAGGTCGCCGCCGATCGCGACGACCTGGGCGACGCCGGGCACCGACAGCAGCAGGTTGCGCAGGTCGAACTCCGCATAGGCGCGCACGGCCATCGGCGTCTGGCTGCCGTCCGGCGACGACAACGACAGCAGCATGATCTCGCCCGTGATCGAGGTGATCGGCGTGATCTCGGCATGCGCGTTCTCGGGCAGTGCATCGCGCACCGCGCCGAGCTTCTCGGCGACGAGCATGCGCGAGCGGTAGATGTCCTCGCCCCATTCGAACTCGACCCAGACGATCGACAGCCCTACCGAGCTCGAGCTGCGCACGCGGCGCACGCCGGACAGGCCGTTCACGGCGCTCTCGATCGGGAACGTGACGTTCTGCTCGACCTCGTCGGCGGCGAGCCCCGGCGCTTCGGTCAGCACGACTACGGTCGGCGCGTTCAGCTCGGGGAACACGTCGATCGGCATGCGCGGAACCTGCCAGAGCGCGAACCCGAGCACGATGCCGGCAAGCAGCAGGACGACGGCCGGCTGGCGCAGCGAGAACGCGATGAGGGCGCGGAACATGGGCGCTCTACTTGTCCTTGCCTTCGTGGAAGGTGCCGTCGGCGTGGAAGTGGCCGCCCTTCGGTGCTGTGCCGGAGCTCGCAAGCATCAGCTCGTAGGCGCCCGCGAGCACGACCTCGTCGCCGTCGACGACCCCGCTCTTGACCTCGACCCAGCGGCCGTCGTCGAGGCCGAGGTCCGCTTCGACGCGGATGACCTTGTCGGCATCGGCGGGATCGCGCCGGAAGAACACGCGCTGCAGACCGTCCTGCAGCACGGCCGACAGCGGGATCGCCAGCTCGGCCTCGGCCCCGCCGCGCGTCTCGACTTCGAGGAAGCCCGCGACGCCGGGACGGCACCAGGCGGCCGTCGCCGACGGTTGCACGAACAGATCGATCGTGCGCTGCGCGGGATCCGCTTCGACGCCGAGCAGCAGCGTGCCCGACACGCGGTCCGAAGACGCGGCACTGCCACGCGCCGGCACGACGACCGCCGGCAAGCCGTCGTGCAGGTCTGGCAGATCGCTCTGCAGGCCGCGCGCCCGGAAGCGCACGCGCGACAGGTCCGTGATCGCGAGCACGAGCTCGCCCGGTTCGACCCACCCGCCCGTCGCGACGGGCAGCTTGTCCACGATGCCCGTGGCCCCAGCGCGGACCTCGATGACCGAGATCTTGCGCCAGGCGGGCTCCTTGGTGCCGCCCTGGTCTGCTGCTCGTAGCAGCGCGTCGACCGGCAGGCCCACCACCGTGGCGGCCGCGGCGAGCGCAAGGTCGAACCGCTGATGGCCCGCGCGGATCTCGGCGCGCAAGCGCGTCAACTCCGATCCCGTCGACGCGTGTTGCTCGGCTGCTTCGGTGGTCTGCGCGCGCAAGACCGCGAGCTGCGTCCTCGCGTTGGCGAGCTCCTGGGCCTGCCCACCCACCTCGCGCGCCGTGGTCTCGAGCGTCTTCACGTGCTCGGTCAGCACCGCCGATGCCTCGCGCAGGCTCTGTTCGTGGGTTTCGTGCGCGACCAGCAGCGGGTCGAGCGCCGCGATCCGCGCTTCCGCGACTTCGGTCGCGGTCACGATCTCGCCGAGCTCCCGCCGCGTGCGCTGCCACTCGGGAGCCTCGAGGCGATAGAGCGGCGCCCCTGCCTCGACGCGCTGCAGCGGCTGCACGAGGATCTCGACGCGCCCGGCCAACGGCGTGCGGTGTTCGTGCCGGCCGGCCGGCAGCAGCTCGAAATTGCCGGCCACGCGCAGCGTCTGGCTCACGCGGCGGCGCTCGACCTTCACGAATTCGATGCCGAGGTTACGCCGCACCGGCGCGGGAACGGCGATGCGGTTCGTGATCGCAGGTGCCTGCTCCTCGTGCGGCCCGTCAGGTGCCTGCTTGCGGCATGCAGCCAGCGTCATGAGACAGCAGAGGATCAGTAGTCGTGTCGCGGGTTTCATCGCACAGCCTCCGTGGCGTCGCCAAGTCCGAGGGTTGGCCAGAACAGGGCGTTGATCTCGATGGTTGCTTCGGTCTCGGCGAGGACTGCTTCGAGCGCCATGGCCTTCGCCTCGTACGAGCGCGTCATGGCGTCCAGGATCAGCAAGGTGTCGAGCTGGCCGAGCTCGGCGAGACGGCGGCCTTCGACGACCTGTTGCTCGGCCAGCGGCACGAGCTCCTTGTCGACGAGCCGGCGCCGGCCCTGTGCGGCTTCGAAGCGCTGCTCGGCGCGCGCGAGGTCCTGCGTGGCGCGTTCGAAGCTGCCGCGCAGCGTCTCGGCCGCGACTTCGCGCGCGGCCCGCGTCTCCGCGATCTCGCGCGCATTGCCGTTCCACAGCGGCAGCGGCAGGCTGAATCCCAACGCGGCGCGCGGCTGCCCGTCCTCTTCCTGCCACCCGGGAAGCAGCGTCAACTCCGGATACTGCTTGCGGATCGCCAGCGCGAGATGGCGCTCGCTGACGTCGTGCTCGCGCCGCGCGATCGCGACGCGGGGTCCATCGGCAAGGTGTACGCGGCGCTGCTCGGGATCCGAGACGCGCTGCGACACGCCGGTCGAGGGCACGAACGCCACCGCGCGGTCCGGCGGCAAGCCGAGCAGCTGCTTCAGGTCGACCTCGGCGGCGCCGAGCGAAGACTTCGCGTGCAGCAGCTGCGACTGTCGCGTCAGCCGTTCCAACGTGAACGCGCGCGCTTCGACGCGCGTGATCAGCTGGCCGGCCGAGAGTCGCGCCGCGATCGCTTCGAGCGCCGTCAGCTG
>Ga0111539_10001021_pt1 | contig 36734 bp, 35 predicted proteins | sample RhiMethybrSRZTD1_FD_79667 | JGI IMG/M metagenome (GOLD analysis project Ga0111539, IMG submission 79667) | Populus rhizosphere microbial communities from Tennessee, USA - Rhizosphere MetaG P. TD hybrid SRZTD1 (version 2) (version 2) | ecosystem: Host-associated > Plants > Roots > Rhizosphere >...
CGCATCATCTTCATCGATACGGAGCTGTCGAACTGGGCGTGGGATCCGGTGTCGAAGGCCTACTACTGGCACCGGTTCTTCAGCCATCAGCCCGATCTCAACTACGACAATCCCGCCGTGCGTGAAGAGATCTGGAAGGTGATGAAGTTCTGGCTCGATCTCGGCGTCGATGGGTTCCGCGTCGACGCCGTGCCCTATCTCGTCGAGCGCGAGGGCACGTCATGCGAGAACCTCCCCGAAACGCATGCGGTCCTCAAGGAGCTGCGCGCCCGGCTCGACGCCAGCTTCACCGGCAAAGTCCTGCTCGCGGAAGCGAACATGTGGCCCGAAGACGTCCGCCCCTACTTCGGCGACGGCGACGAGTTCCACATGTCGTTCCACTTCCCGATCATGCCGCGCATGTTCATGGCGCTGCGCCTCGAGGATCGCAAGCCGCTCATCGACATCATCGAGCGCACGCCGAACATCCCGGAATCCAGTCAGTGGGGACTCTTCCTCCGCAACCACGACGAGCTGACGCTCGAGATGGTCACCGATCTCGAACGTCAGTACATGTGGGACGAGTACGCGCAGGACCCCCGGGCGCGAATCAACCTCGGGATTCGCCGCCGGCTCGCGCCGCTGCTCGACGGCGACCGGCGGCGCATCGAGCTGATGATTGGGCTGTTGATGTCGCTGCCCGGCAGCCCGATTCTCTACTACGGCGACGAGATCGGCATGGGCGACAACGTCTACCTCGGCGACCGCAACAGCGTGCGCACGCCGATGCAGTGGTCGAGCGGCGTCAATGCCGGCTTTTCCACCGCCGATCCCGAACGACTCTGGCTGCCGCTGGTCCAGAACGCCGTATTCGGATACCAGGCGATCAATGTCGAATCGCAGCAGCGTAACCCGACGTCGCTGTTCAACTGGCTGCGGCGGCTCATCGAGGTTCGCAAGCAGGCGCGCGTCTTCGGACGAGCCTCGATCGAGTTCCTCAGGCCTGACAATCACCGGGTGCTGGCCTTCACTCGCACGCTCGGCCGCGAAACGGTCCTCGTGGTCAGCAACCTGGCCGGCACGGCGCAGGCCGTCGATCTGGATCTGAGTCGAGTCGCCGGCGCGATCCCGATTGAGATGTTCGGCGGTAGCATCTTTCCGCGCATTGGCACCGCCCCCTACATCATGATGATGGGCCCGTACGACTTCTACTGGTTCCGGCTGCGCCGGCTGTAGAGAGACCGTGGATACTGACAGCACACTCCCCGACGCGCTACTCCGCCAGCTGATTGCGGTCGGCCAGGTCGACGTGCTCGTCGGACTCCCGACGCTGAACAACGCGGCCACGATCACCGACGTCGTGCGTGCTGTGCACGTGTCGTTCACGCGCGACTTCCCTCGCTTGCGGACGGTGATGATCAATTCCGACGGCGGATCGACCGACGGCACGCCGGATCTGATTGGGGAAGCCAGGTTCACTGAAGCAGACCGCGTGCAGACCTCGCACCCGCTGCGCACGCTGCATCGCGTGCTCGCGCCGTATCACGGCCTCCCCGGCAAGCACACCGCGCTGCGCACGATCTTCGCCGCCGCTGAGCTCACGCAAGCGAAAGCGATTCTCGTGATCGATCCGGCGGGGCCGTCCACGACGCCGGAGCGCGTGACTGAGCTGATCGCTCCCGTCGCGCGGGGCGATGTGGAGTTCCTGGCGCCGCGCTATCGCCGGCATCCGCGCGACGGCGTCCTCATCACGCAGCTCGTGCGACCGCTGGTTCGCGCCCTCTACGCCGTCGGGCTCGACGAACCGCTCGGCGCGGAGTTCAGCTGCTCTGGCCGCTTCTCCTCGCACTGTCTCGAGCAGGACATTTGGGACCACGAGTCGGCGCGATTCGCGATCGACCTCTGGCTGCGCACGGAAGCCGCCGCCGAGCGCTTTCCCATTGGACAGATCTGGCGGCCAATGTCCTCCCCTGCCGGCAGCCGGGCGACGCTGCGCGACGTCGTCCACCAGGTGGTACTGGCAGTGATCGAAAGCCTTCGCGCACACGAATCGTTCTGGCGCAACGCGAACGCGATCTCCGAGCTGCGCAGCTGGGGCACAGACCCCGGCGTGATACCCGACGTGATGCCCTGGGATTTCCAGGCGCTCGCTGAGCAGGCCCGCCGCGACATCGTCGAGATCACGCCGTTGCTCGAAGACGTCCTCGATCCAGGGTTGTTCGTCAGGGTCATGGATAACACCAATGGTGCCGGACCGCGGCTGGACGACGAGTTGTGGGTACGGACGGTATACGGGTTTGCGACCGCGATTCAGCACGGACGTGCGGCCATCGACCACATGGCCGACATGTTCGTCCCGCTCTACATGTGGCGCGCCGCGGCATTCATGTCGGACACGGCGCCGGATCCGCCGATTGCCGTACAGTCACGGCTCGATGCCCTGTGCGACACCTTTCAACGGTTGAAGCCAACGCTCGTCGCCACGTGGTCCAACGAAGTGTGAGGTCACGATGATTCAGGAAATCGCCGATGCACTCGTGCAGTCGTGGCGGAACTTCGCCTCGGCGTTCGTACTCTTCGTACCGCGACTCGTCGCCGCCACCATCATCTTCGCTGGAGGATTCCTGATCGCGCTGATCGTCAAGCGCGCGATTCAGCGCGCCCTGGACTGGATGGATTTCGATCGCTTGACGCTGCGCAGCGGTGCCAGCGAGATGCTGCGGCTGGCCGACATGCCTCCCGCGGATGTGCTCATCGCGAAGATCGTCTTCTGGATTGTCTGGATCGGGTTCATCGTGTCGGCCGTGGACACGCTGCAACTGGCGCCGTTTCAGGGGCTGGTCGAGGAATTCTTCCGCTTCGTGCCGCGCTTCCTTGTCGCGCTGCTGGTGCTGTCTATCGGGTTCCTCGTCGCGAACTTCCTGTGGCGCGCGACGCTGCTCGCATCGGTCAACGCCGGGCTGCCGGGTGCGCGCTTGATGAGCGGATCGCTTCGAGTGCTCGTCATCGCCATCGGTGTCGTGATGGCGTTGGAACAAGTGGGCCTCGCCACATCGGTCGTGCTGGCGGCGTTCGCCATCACGTTTGGCGCGTTGATGCTGGGTCTGGCGATCGCGTTTGGCCTCGGCGGACGAGACGCCGCCAGAACGCTGATCGAAGAACAGCTCCGGGCCAAACGGGATCGCGAATCCGACGCGGCACCCCACCTCTAGCTCCATGGCGTTTCGACGTTCGAGCGGCGTCCTGCTTCATCCGACCTCGCTACCGGGCGGCTATGGAATTGGCGACCTGGGTCCGGCTGCCCTCGAGTTCGTCGATCTGCTCGCCCTGGGCAAGCAGCGGCTGTGGCAAGTGCTGCCGCTTGGTCCGACCGGTTATGGCGACTCGCCGTATCAATGCTTTTCCGCGTTTGCCGGCAATCCGCTCCTGATCAGTCCCGACCGCCTTTTGGAAGAGGGTCTTCTCACCGCCGCTGATGTCGGGGCCACGTCGCCGCTGCCCACGGACACAGTGGATTTCCCCGCCGTGATCGCGCACCGCGAAGCGCTCTGGCCGCGTGTACTCGAGCGATTCGACGCGGCGGGCGCGAGTCCCCGGCGCGAGCGTTTTGAGCGGTTCCGCCTGACCCAGGCGAACTGGTTGAACGACTACGCGTTGTTCATGGCGGTGAAGAGTGCGCACGGACAGGCGCCCTGGATATCGTGGGAGCGAGACATTGCCCATCGCGAACCCGACGCCATCGCCCGCTGGACGGAGCGCTGTGCGCGCGAGATCCGGCAGCACGAGCTGACGCAGTTCCTGTTCTTCGAGCACTGGCAACGGATCCGCGACGCCTGCCACACTCGGTCGATCCAGATCATGGGCGACTTGCCGATCTTCGTCGCCCACGACAGCGCCGACGTCTGGAGCCGCCAGGAACTGTTTCGTCTCGATCTCGATGGCCAGCCCGAGGTCGTTGCCGGCGTGCCGCCCGATTACTTCAGTGCCACCGGTCAGCTGTGGGGCAATCCTCACTACCGCTGGGACGAACTCGCACGCGCCGGATACGCGTGGTGGATCGAACGCTTCCGCGCGCTGCTGACGATGGTCGATGCGATCAGGATCGATCACTTCCGCGGATTCGAGGCGTCGTGGGAGGTGCCCGCGGGATCACCGACCGCCGTCAATGGTGTGTGGGTCAAGGGGCCAGGTGCAGCGCTCTTCGAAGCCGTACGTTCCGCGTTGACGCTCGAGCAACTGCCGTTCGTCGCCGAAAATCTCGGCGTCATCACGCCGGCGGTGGAAGCGCTGCGTCGTCAGTTCGATCTGCCCGGCATGGCGATCGTGCAGTTCGCATTCGGCACCGATCCGCAGGCGCCCGATTTCCGGCCGCACAACTACCCGCACAATCTGGTCGTCTATACCGGCACGCATGACAACGACACCACCGTTGGCTGGTGGACGGGTGAAGCGGGCCACAGCACGCGGACCGACGAAGACATCAGCGAGGAGCGCGAGTACGTGAAGCGATACCTCGCCCTCGACGGTCGCCTCTTCGACGGGGCTCAGGGCAGGCCGATTCACTGGGAGTTCATTCGCGCAGTGATGGCGTCCGTCGCCAACACGGCGATCGTCCCCGCGCAGGACCTGCTTGGCCTCGGGAGCGGCGCCCGCATGAACCGCCCCGGCACGGCCAGCGGGAACTGGCGATGGCGGCTCACGCCGGGGCAGTTGACGCCGGATGTGATGCGACGCCTCGGCGAACTCGCCGAGACCTACGAACGTGCCTAAGACGGTTCTTTCTGTCGTGTTTTGACGATGCCACCCATGAACCCGATGCCGATGATCACCAGGGCGCCGGCGATGATCCAGACCTGACTGACACCCATCCGTGACGCACCATAGGCAAGGCCTGCCACAACGAGGAGCGTACCGATCACATAAACGACAAAGTTAGTCATGCTCGAGCACTCCAATGGCCGGAAGTGCAAGAGCCCGGCCACTATGTGCCAAGGGTGGCGAACGGAAGAGCCTGAAGACAGTGATATAAGAGTCGCGCGGATGCGACTCGTCTTCGAACAGATTCGGTCGGGCGGCGACCGCAACTTCGGCTACCTGCTCGGCGACCGCGAGGCGCGGGCGGCAGTGCTCATCGATCCATCGTACTCACCAGAGGTGTTCGTCGAACGAGCGCGCGCGCAATCGCTCTCAGTCACGCACATAATCAACACGCACAGCCATCCGGATCATACGAACGGTAACGAGAGGACCTTGGCGTTGACGGGCGCCGCTTTTGCGGCTCACCCGATGCTGCGCCCGACTGTGCCTCTCGAGGACGGAGCCGCGCTGAGCATCGGCGAACTGCGTCTGACCGCCCACCATGTGCCGGGGCACTGCGTTGACCATCTCGTTCTCTACGAATCAGTGCACCAGTTGCTCATCACCGGTGACCTGCTGTTCGTTGGCAAAGTGGGCGGCACCGAGAACGATGGGGATGCGCGGACTGAGTGGCGCAGTCTGCAGCGTCTGTTGACGCTCGTGCCGGACGCGACGACGGTCTGGCCAGGACACGACTATGGTGTCCGGCCAAGCTCGACGATCGGTCTGGAGAAGCGGACCAACCCCTTTCTGTTGTGCACCGACGAGGCCGCGTTCCTGCGCGTGAAGGCTGAGTGGCCGCAGCTCAAACAGCGTCTCGGTCTGAAGTGAAGCGTGAAGATGTCGATTCGGTTTACGATCTCTGATTGGTGATCGCCGATCCCCGGGTCATGTCACGCTGGCGAGTGACGGCGCACACGCGCGTTGCATTCGTCATACTCCTGTGCCTCATCTCAGGCGCCCCGCAACAGGCGCAAGACGCCACAGTGCCCGCACCGTTGATGCTCGTGTCGAAGGACGGGCGCCGAACCGTCCCAACTGTCACCAGCAGCGGCCGCGAGCTGATCGCGCTCGACGACGTCGCTTCTCTGTTCCAAGTCGCCGTCCGCGAGGATTCGCTGGCCGGCGGGGTCACCATTACCTATCGCGGAAAGACCATCATCGCCTCGGCGGATCAGCCGATGGCGTCCGTGGACGGCCGCATCGTGACGTTGCCGTCACCGATCACGCGAAATGGCCGGCGCTGGCTGGTGCCGATCGAATTCCTGCCTCGCGCACTCGGCCCGATCTACGACCAGCGAATCGACCTGCGCCGCGCCGCGCGCCTGCTGCTCGTCGGCGACATGCGCGTGCCTCGCGTCTCGGCGCGAGTGGATGCGCCCGGTCCACCGACGCGGGCCGCGGTCGTGATCTCACCCGCAACACCGGTCTCGGTCATGACCGACGCCAGCCGGGTGGTACTACGCGTTGAGGCCGATGCGATCGAACCAGTCTTTCCGTTCGGCGCCACGGGATTGATCGATAGCGTGAGGGTTGGCGATCAACCAAACGTGGTGTTTGTCGCATTGAACCGTCAGGCGGGCGCTGCCAAAACCGCGATCGCCACGGCGGACAATACGACGCGCGTCGTCATCGAAGTCCCCATGGCGGAGGCTCGACCTGCGACGCCGGATTCGAAGCTTCCGACGACCGATCCACGGCTTCCGACGACAGAGTCGCCGCGGCTTCCAGGCCTGGAGCCACGCCAGGCCCTGCAGACGCTGGCGATCGACCCGGGGCACGGCGGTGATGAGGTCGGCGTGCGCGGAGCAAGTGGCCTCGAGGAAAAGCAGCTGACCCTGGACGTCGCGCGCCGGCTCCGCGGGCTCGTGGAACGCGGACTCGGTGTCCGGGTCATCCTGACCCGGGACGATGACCGCATGGTCGGCATCGACGAGCGGGCGGCGGCCGCCAACAATGGCAAGGCCGATCTTCTTCTCAGCCTTCATGCCAACGGTGCGCTCTCGGGATCGCCCTCGGGAGCCGAGGTGTTCTACGACCGCCTCGATCGCGAAGGCGAAGCCGTGCGATCCGCTCCGGCGGCCGCGGTCGCGTTGCCGGTGATTGGCGGTGGCACTCGAAACATCGACGTCGTCCCGTGGGAGCTGGCGCAGGCACGTCACGTGGAGGCATCGGCGATGCTCGCGTCCGTGCTCGAACAGGAATTGCGGCAGCGAGTCCCGATCGGACAGCGTCCCATTCAGCAAGGGCCGATGCGTCTACTGTCGGCGGCGAACATGCCTGCTGTGCTCGTGGAGATGGCGTATCTGACCAACAGCGCGCAAGAGAAGGCCGCTGCCGGGGAGGAGTTCAAGAACGCCGTCGCCCAGGCGCTGTACAACGCCATCGTGAGATTCAGGGGTTATCTCGAGGAGACCGCCGCGCCGTGAGCCGCCGCGCCAAAGGCTACCTGATTGCCATCGTCGTCGCGGCGGCCGGTGTCACGTGGTCGTTGACTCGCCTCCTCTCGCCCGAGCCCAGCCCCGCGCCGGCATCAGCGGCCACCGCAGCACCTCCGGTCGGAACCGCACACATCACGGCCACGCTGTACTACGTGTCGTCAGACGGCCGCGCGCTGGTGCCCGTCCGCCGTGACGTACCCGCGGCGACGAGCGTCGTCGATCAAGGCCGGCAGATTCTGAACGTGCAGCTTCAGGCTGCACCGCAGCCGTATGTGCAAGTCATTCCGAAAGGCACCACCCTGCGCGCGTTCTACGTCACGGAGCGCGGCGACGCGTTCGTGGATTTGAGCGGCGACGTCGTCAGCGCACATCCGGGCGGCTCGCTGACCGAACTACTGACGGTCTACGCCATCGTCAATACCGTGACCTCGAACCTCCCCGCCGTTCAACGCGTACAACTGCTCGTCGAAGGCAAGGAAGTGGACACCATTGCCGGGCACGTCGATGTACGGCGGCCGCTCGAGCGCGACACGACGCTCGTGCGCGATGGCCGGGGCGGTGATGCAGGGCCACCACCAGCGAAAACTCAAGACTCAAAACTCAAAAAGTGAGTACAGTGTTCTGTTGATATGAGATCAGACGGCCGACTCGCGGAACAACTCCGCCCTACCCGCATTACTCCGAACTATTTGATGCACGCCGAAGGCTCGGTCCTCGTCGAGGCCGGAAAAACCAAAGTCATCTGCACGGCCAGCGTGGAAGATCGCGTGCCACCCTTCCGTCGAAATACGGGCAAGGGTTGGGTGACGGCCGAATACGGCATGCTCCCGCGCGCGACGACCACTCGCTCGCAGCGTGAGGCGTCGGCGGGCAAGGTCGGTGGACGCACACAGGAGATTCAGCGTCTGATCGGCCGCTCGCTGCGCACCGTGACGAGGCTCGAAGAGATCGGCGAGCGCACGATCACACTCGACTGCGACGTCATTCAGGCTGACGGCGGGACACGCACGGCCTCGATCACAGGCGCGTTCGTCGCGCTGGTGCTGGCGATGCAGAAGCTGCGCGAGCGCGACGTGCTCCGCACGATGCCGATCACTGACTTCGTTGCCGCCACCAGCGTGGGCATCGTCGAGGGCGAGCCGATGCTGGACCTCGCCTACACGGAGGATTCGCGCGCCGACGTGGACATGAATGTCGTCAAGACCGGGGGCGGCCTCTACATCGAGCTGCAAGGGACGGCGGAAGCCTTGCCTTTCGGCCGCGAGGCGTTGAACCGGCTGCTCGATCTGGCCGACACCGGCGTGCGCCAATTGATCGCGCTGCAGCGCGGCCTCGTCGGTCAGTATCTGGAAAAGCCGAAGGGCTGAGTGCCGCCCTGAGCGAGCGAAGCGAGTCGAAGGTGCAGCTGCTCGTCGCCACCACCAACGCCGGGAAATTACGGGAAATCCGGTCACTGCTCGCGGGCGTCCCGGTCGAGCTCGTGACACTGCGCGATCTCGAACCGATCGAGGAGCCCGAGGAAACCGGGCTCACCTTCGAGGACAACGCCCGGCTGAAGGCACTCTATTACTCCGCGCACGCCGGCATGACGACCGTCGCTGAGGATTCGGGGCTGGTGATCGATGGTCTGGACGGCGAGCCCGGAGTCCGTTCGGCCAGGTTTCTCCACGCAGATGCGACGTACCCAGAACGCTTCGCGGCGATCTTCGGCCGGCTCGCCGGATCACCGGAGACGAACCGCGCCGCGCGCTTCGTCTGCGCGCTGGCCGTTGCCGATGCCGGGCACATCATCTACGAAGCGCGCGGCACCGTCGAAGGTGAGATTGCCCGCGAGGCTCGAGGTTCCGCCGGGTTCGGCTACGACCCGATCTTTTACTACCCGCCGTACCGCTCGACGCTCGCCGAGGTCGCCGAAGACGCAAAGCTGGCGGTCGCTCACCGCGGCCAGGCGTTTCGTTCCCTGGCATCGTGGCTCGCCTCACTTCCCACCTCGCGCTAGATCTGCACGTCTCATTTTGGAACGTTCAGCTCGGCCAAAAGGTCATCGCTGTACAGGGTTCGGGTCTGGGCAAGAAACTCTGACTCCGCCAGATTGACCGATCACGAATGTGTCGGGACCGCGGCGAGCACCGGCGCGATGTTGTGTGCGCCTCCGCGCATCGAGTTGGGCGTGTGCCATCAGCTGTGCCGTTGGCGTTCTGGTTGCCTTATCTCTGGGCATGTCGGTTTTGGTATCGACGTGTGTTCCTGTCTGGAGTGCTCGCAGCGATCACGATCGCGATCGCGTCGGGACATGTCTCGGCAGCGAAGCAACCCTTGAACGTGATCTGGGACTGCTCCGTCATCGGGCAGTAACGGACACCGGCGAACGACCACTATTACAAGGACCGAATGTGAGCGCTCACGTCACGAGCATTTCGCGCCTGCGGCGCAAGGTTATCTGGGACTAACACCATCATGAACGGCGCGGTCTCTTCCACGGGCGTGCTGGGCTGGGTTCGCGATTGGTTGTCGCGAAGTCACGAGCCGGCGAAGGGTGATGCCTCCAGGGCGACGAGCCTGGAGCACTTGCCCCTCTCCGCAAGTGTCTTCGTGATTGCTGTCGTGGCCGTCGGCTGCGTCGTGGTGATCCTCGAGGGACCGCGCCACATCACTCACCCGACGCAATTCGTCGCGCTCCTCGCGGCGTCGGTGCTCGCCTCCAGCCTGCGGCTGCGACTACCGCTCGGCACGAGCGCGTCGAATCTGTCGATCTCCTACAGTGTGGACTTCGCGGCGCTGCTCCTCATCGGGCGCGAGATGACCATGCTGGTCGCCGGGGCGAGCGCGTGCGCACAGTCGATCTTCGGGACCGATCGACGCAACCCGGCGTTCCGCATTCTCTTCAACGCCGCGGCGCTCGTCCTCACGGTCCAGGCTTCCGGCGTCACATTCGCGTATTTCGGTGGCCAGCCTGGCGATCTCGATCTCACATCGATCGCCAAGCCACTCGTCGCGAGCGCGCTGGCCTACTACCTGGTGAACACGCTCATCGTGGCCACCGCGGTCGGCCTGGCGGCGCGTCAGCCGGTGTGGCACGTGTGGCAGACGAACTTCCTGTGGACCGCACCGAGCTACTTCGTCGGGGCCGGTGCCGCGGTGGCGGGCGTCGCGCTGTGGGAGACGCGCCAGTGGTGGCTGCTGCCGCTCGCCGCCGCGCCGGTGTATCTGACGTTCCGGTCCTATCGCATGTATGTGGACCGAATCGCATCGGAAAAGCGGCACAAGGAAGAGGTCCTGCGTCTGCACGGCGACACCGTCGCCGCGCTCGAAGCGGCGCGCCGTTCCGAACAGCGCTATGCGCTGGCCGCGGCAGGTTCGAACGACGGTCTGTGGGACTGGGACATTCCGGCCGACTCGCTGTATTGCTCCGATCGCTGGAAGTTGATCGTCGGGCTCGAGGCCAACGAGGAAGTCTCGTCGCACAAGCAGTGGCTGAACTACACGCACGAAGAAGATTGCCCGGGCCTCATGGAAGCGCTCCGCGCGCACCTCGATGGCGAGCGCGCGCACTTCGAGCACGAGTACCGCGTGCGCCAGGTGCGTGGCGAACTTCGCTGGGTGGTGTGCCGCGGTATTGCGGTTCGCGATGACGCCGGCCGGCCGGTCCGCATGGCGGGCTCGCTGACCGACATCACCGAGCAGCGGCGTGTTCGCGACTCGCTGTCGCAGGCCGCGCGCCACGACCCGTTGACGAATCTGCCGAACCGCACGCTGTTCGGCGAGCTGCTGCAGCGCGCCATCGCCCAGGGCGCACGATCCTCGCAGCCTCAGTATGCGGTGCTCTTCATCGACCTCGACGGCTTCAAGCTGGTGAACGACAGCCTCGGCCACATCATTGGCGACCGCTTCCTGATCGCCATCGCGCAGCGGCTGCAGGCGCAGCTGAGGCCGGGCGACTCGCTGGCACGCCTCGGCGGCGACGAGTTCGCCGTGCTCGCCGGGAACGTCTCGACGCCCGAAGACGTCTGCGCGATCGCCGAGCGTCTGTTGAATGCGCTGACCGAACCGTTCCGGATCGCCGACCACGAGCTGTTCGGATCGGCGAGTGTCGGCGTCGTCGTCGGGGGCGCGCAGTATCGCAGCGTTGACGCCGTGCTTCGCGATGCGGACATCGCGATGTATCGGGCGAAATCCAGCGGCCGCGGCGGGTATGAGCTGTTCGATCCCGAGATGCACGCGACGGCGCTCAAACGGTTGACGCTCGAGACCGAGCTGCGCCGAGCGGTCGAGCGCAAGGAATTCTCGGTCTTCTATCAGCCGATCGTCGAGCTCGCGACGTCGCGCATCACCGGCCTCGAGGCGCTGCTGCGCTGGAAGCGTGCCGATGGCCACATCGATTCGCCGGCCGAGTTCATCACCATCGCTGAAGAGACCGGACTCATCATCCCGTTGACGTCGCATGTGCTGGTCGAGGCGTGCTATCAGGTGGCCGCATGGCAGCAGATGTTCGGACAGCATTTGCGGCTCTCGGTCAACGTGCCGTCGAAGCTGTTCAGTCGGCCGATCTTCGTGGACGAGGTCGAGACGGTGCTGGCCAGCAGCGGCCTGATGCCGGACAGCCTGCAGCTGGAGATCACCGAGAGCGTGCTGCTCACGCACTCGGACGCCGTCGATCGCAACTTCGAGCGGCTCCACAAGATCGGCGTTGCTGTACACCTGGACGACTTCGGCACGGGCTACTCGTCACTCAGCTACCTGCAGCGGTACCCGGTCGATGCGTTGAAGCTGGACCGATCCTTTGTGGCGCGCATGGGCACACATGAGAACGATGTGGTCGGCGGCGCGATCGTGAAGCTGGCCCGCGAACTCGGCATGGGCATCATCGCCGAGGGCGTCGAGACGGTTCAGCACGCCGAGCAGCTGACGGCCCTCGACTGTCCGCACGCGCAGGGCTTTCTGTTCTCGGAGCCGCTCACGGCCAGCGCAGTCGTGCCGATGCTGGCGAAGCAGTTCTCGCCGCCCCTCGCCAACGTCTCGTAGCCCTCAGATCTTTCGCAACCGCACGCGCCGCACCGCGTGATCGCGACCCTTCTCCAGGATGACGTGCGCCCGCTCGCGGGTCGGCAGCACGTTCTCGCGCAAGTTGGCCAGATTGATCGACCGCCAGATGCCTCGCGCGGTCTCGATCGCCTGCTCGCCGGTCAGCGCCGCGTAGCGGTGGAAATAAGAAGAAGGGTTCTTGAAGACCGTCTCGCGCAGCGCGAGGAAGCGCTCGATGTACCACTGCTCGATATCGGTCTCCTGCGCGTCCACGTAGATCGCGAAGTCGAAGAAGTCGGACACGAACATCGGCATGGGACGGCCGGCGCGGCTGGAGCCCGTCTGCAGCACGTTGAGCCCTTCGACGATCACGACGTCGGGATGACGGACGACCTGGTACTCGCCGGGCGCGATGTCGTAGCGCAGATGTGAATAGACAGGGGCCTGCACCTCGGGCACACCGGACTTGACGTCGGCGAGAAACCGCACCAGGCGGCGTACGTCGTAGCTCTCCGGAAAGCCCTTGCGGTCGGTGATGCCGCGCGCCTCGAGCACAGACTGTGGCAACAGGAATCCGTCGGTGGTGATGAGATCGACCTGCGGATGGCTTGGCCAGTGCGAGAGCAGCGCTTTCAGGACGCGCGAGATCGTGCTCTTGCCCACCGCGACGCTTCCCGCAATACCAATGACGAAGGGCACGCGCGGACCTTCGGATCCGACGAACGTCGCGGTCGCCTGATGCAGGTTCTGCGTCGCGCCCACGTAGAGGTTCAGGAGCCGCGACAGGGGCAGATACACGTCAGCCACTTCGTCGATCGACATCCGCTCGTTGAGGCTGACGAGCGGCCGCAGCTGCGGCTCGGTCAGTGGCAGCGGGGTTGACGCGCGTAGCCGTGCCCACTCGGCGCGCGTGAATTCGACGAAGCGAGAAATCGCCACCTGATCGCCAGGGCCGGCCACATCGGCATTGTAGTAGGGGCGACGCCCGCGTCGCCCTTCGAGGACAGCGGGGTCTGACCCGGGGTCAGACCCGGGGACAGACCCCGGGTCAGACCCCGCTCCAGTCCCAGTAAAAGGCCAACGTTTACAGGGTTTCCGCAATGGCGTAACGTTTGCCATGGGGACAGACCACCGACGCGTCTGCCTCGCGTCGACCCGTTGCGGAGGTCCCATGCGTGTGTGGCTCCCCGTAATCCTGGTGCTTCTGATGTCCGGCGCTGCCAACGCCGGCGAACAAGATCCTCCGCCACCCCCTCGACCCGCGCCCGACTTCCTGTTCGGCCGGCCCAGCGGCACGCTCGGCCTGCGGGTCGGCTGGCTGGCCAATCGCTCCGGCAGTGACTGGTACGACTTCGTCACCGACCAGCTCACCATCGATCGCAAGAACTTCAACGGCCCCGGCATCGGGACCGATCTGGGCATTACCATCTCACCGCGGCTCGACGTGATGGTCGGCTTCGATTACAGTCAGTCCACAACCGCCTCGGAGTACAGGCGCTTCGTGGACAACAACCGTTTGCCGATCGAGCAGAGCACGTTGCTGCGCGGCGCGAGCTTCTCCGGCGGACTCAAGTTCGCGCTCACCGAACGCGGACGCGAGGTGGGTAGGCTCGCCTGGGTGCCGCGCAAGGTCGTGCCCTATGTTGGCGCGGGCGGCGGCGCCATGTGGTTTCAGGTGAGGCAGAACGGCGACTTCGTGGACTACGTCGATCTGTCGGTGTTCACCGACGTGTTCGAGTCGAGTGGCTGGGCGCCGACGGCGCACGCATTCGGGGGCGTGGACCTGCGAGTCCTGCGTCGCGCGTATGTGACGTTCGACGCGCGGTATACGTGGGCCTCGGGCAATCTTGGACCGGACTGGATCGACTTCGATCCGATCGATCTCTCCGGATTGCGGCTCTCCGCCGGCTTCAACTTCATCATCTCGGAGGTCCGATGAAAACGCTCGCTTCCGGCGTTGCGCTTCTCCTCCTGGCAGTGCCGGCGCACGCGCAGAACGCGACCGACGCGCGATGGACCCGCTGGACCGGCTGTTGGGAGCTGGTGACGGAGAACTCGCGTGAAGGGGCGCCGAGTCCGGAGACGGCAGGCCGCACGCCACGATCGCAACCGCGCGATCCGGCACGGCCGCAAGTCTGCGTCGAGGCATCGCCGACTGGCGGTGCCACGTTCACGACGAGAGTCGGAACACAAACACCAATCGTCCAAACCGTCATCGCGGACGGCACGGATCGTCCGGTCACTGAGGACGGCTGCAGCGGCACACAGCGCGCCGAGTGGTCGGCTGACGGCCTTCGTCTCTACGCTCGCGCCGAACTGACCTGCAAGGGCGATCAGGGAGCGCGGCGCGTGTCGGGACTCGCCATGCTCGGTCCCAACGGCAGGTGGACCGACGTCCAGTCGGTCGATATCGGCGGACGAGAGAGCTTCCGCGTCCGCCAATATCGCCGCGCCGACGACAGCCGGGCTGTGCCTGGTATCGCGGCCACGTCACTGACCCTCGACGATGTGAAGGAAGCGAGCGCGAAGGTTTCCCCACGCGCGCTCGAGGCTGCGCTCGTCGAGACGCGTGCCTCGTTCAATCTCTCCAGCAAGCGTCTCCTCGAACTGCAGGCCGCCGGCGTACCGGCGAGCGTCGTCGATCTGATGGTGGCGTTGTCGTATCCGGACCGATTCGTCGTCGAACGGACCGCACCCATCGATCGCGCATACGCGCCGATCATCGACGATCCGTTCATGCTCGGCTGGGCCTTCGGTTTTCCGGTGTGGTCGGACGTGTACGGCTTCTACTCACCACTGTACGGCGCGTTCTCGCCGTACTACTACTCACCGTTCGCGTATCCGTACTACCGTGGCTATAACCCGTTCTACTACGGCGGCGGCTACTACGTGGAGACTGGCGGCGGTGGCGGCAGCGTGAATGTGCCCGACCGGCCGAGCGGTCTGGGCCGCGTGGTTGACGGTCAGGGCTACACACGCGTGAGACCGCGCGAGAGCGAGCCTGTCGCCACGCCAAATGGTGGCGGCTCGACCGCGAGTTCCACGGGCGGCGGTGGCGGCGGCGCGTCGTCGTCATCCTCAGGCAGTTCGGGTGGCAGCAGCGCGTCACCCTCTGGCTTCTCGAGCGGTGGCGGTGGTGGCGACGGAGGACGAAGCGCACAGCCGCGTTGAGATTTGCGATATCCTGCCCGCCATGGCGAATTCGATGGGTCGGGTGGCTTGCGGATCGATAGTCGTGCTCGTAGCGATCATCGCGGCAACGATCGCCGGGCAGGCACAGCAGACGACGGCAGCCACACCAGCCGCGGGCGGGCGCGGACAAGGCCAGCAACAGGGTGCGCGTGGCGGCGGGCGCGCTCCGCGCCCTGAATGCGTGAACCCGAAGATTCCCGCGGCCGAATGCAACGTCGGCGCGACTCCGATTCAGTGGGCCGATCCTGTTCTCGGCGACGGTCCGTTCGTCGTTCAATCCGCGGTTCCCGCCCATCGCAACCTGCGCGTGGTGGTGATGGCGAAGTTTCAGCAGCCGTGGTCGATCGCGTTCCTGCCCGACGGCAACATCTTCGTGACCGAACGGCCCGGCCGTCTGCGCATCATCCGAAACGGCGTCCTCGATCCGAATCCGGTGCCCGGCGTTCCGCAAGTACACGTCCAGGGTCTGCAGGGACTGATGGACGTCGTGCTGCATCCGCGCTTCGCAGAGAACAAGTGGGTGTACATCGGCTATCACAAGCCGGTACCGGTCCCGGACGCGCCGCCGAACGCGAACGGGACGCCAGCCATGGCCGGTGAGACGACGTTGATGCGCGGGACGTGGAATGGCACCGCGCTCGTTGATGTGAAGGACATCTTCCGGTCCGGTGCCATACGCACCGAATCCTCCCGAATCGGATTCGGCCGCGATGGCATGCTCTACATGACGATCAGCGCATCGGGCACGGGTCCGGATGTCTTCCGCTCAGCCGATCCAAACGACTACGCCGGAAAAACCGTGCGGCTTCGCGATGACGGGACCATTCCGCCCGACAATCCGTTCGTCAACAAACCCGGCTACAAGCCTGGCATCTACACACTCGGCCACCGGAACGGGCACTCGATGGCGCTCAATCCCGAGACTGGGGAATTCTGGGTCACCGAGCAGGGACCAAACGGCGGGGACGAAGTCAACGTGCTGAAGCCCGGGGCGGATTACGGCTGGCCGTACGTGAGCAACGGGCGCAACTACATGGGGCCAAAGATCTCGGATAACCCCTGGCGGCAGGAGTTCGAGCCGGCGACAGTCGTGTGGGTGCCGTCAATTGCCGTGACAGGCGGGACGTTCTATACCGGCGATCGTTTCCCCGGATGGAAACGCAGTTTCTTCGTCGGCGGCCTTCGCGAGGGGGAAACCCCGCGAACCGGGCAGATGCAGCGGGTCGAGTTCAACGAGAAGTGGGAGGAAATCCGCCGCGAGCCCATGCTCCGCGAACTGCATCAACGAATTCGGGATGTTCGCCAGGGCCCAGATGGCTTGCTGTACGTCGTCACCGGCGAGGATCAAGGCGCATTGCTCAGGATCGAGCCGGGTGAACCGGTGCAATAGTCACTCGTCCAGCGTTCCTCCCGGAGCCGTCGTTAGTCACACGATTCGGACCGTTCACGTCTGTAATACGCTGTTCGTCACAAATCGATTGAGCGGGCGCGAGGACGCCCCGAAGATTGCACGAAACAGGGACTCCAGCTGTGAGCTTACGCGGATTGGTCAGAACTGCGGCTGTGATCGTCGCGGTCGTCCTGATGACGAGCGCTCGAACACCTGCGTTTGCGGTGATCGACGACAGCCTGCTCGTGCGGATTTATGACAACGCCGGCGTGCTGGCCAGCGAATTGGCATCCGCGCTTCGGACCACCCACGACATCCTGCGGCGGGCCGATCTGGTCGTCGATTGGGTCCAGTGCCGTGCACGGCGCGACGGCCCTGTGCCCGTCGTCTGTGACCAACCGCTCTCCTCTGAGGACGTCGTCGTTCGGTTGATCGAGGGGTCCGACAAGGAGTCCGGGGAACGCCGTGCGCTGGGCTATTCCCTCTTCGATGCCAACGGCGTCAGCGGCTTCTCGACGGTCTACGTCGATCGGGTGGACTGGCTGGCCAGGCGCGCGCAGTATCCCCGCGCCCCGCTGCTCGGCCGCGCCATCGCGCACGAAATTGGACACCTGCTGCTCCGGTCCAACTCGCACACGGAATCCGGATTGATGCGCGAGGTGTGGACCGCCGAGCAAGTCGTGCGAAACCGCCGTGAAGACTGGACGTTCTCCCCGGATCAGAACGGCGATCTCAGAAATGCACGGTTTGCCGCGATGAGCAATGCCAAGAAAGGACGACGGCCGCGTACGTAGCGACACCTGAGAAAGTCATCCTTGCCCCACGAGAAAACACCCGCGTGATGTTCCGGACCGGCACACGGTCCGCACTCCTGCACGTGCGTGCAAAGAACAAGTAAGACCAGTCCTTCCAATACTTAAGTACGTTCGTCGAGCGCCCGATAACTGGGAACAACAGTTGCTCAGTCTGGGCGTCGTGCCTTTGTCCTAGAAAGAGCCAGCGAACACTTATGAAACCAACTTTGTCCGGTGCGTTGGAGCGCGTCAACAAGGAACTGTGGGTCCTATTCTCGCTGTTTGCGATCGCGCTGTTACTGAATCAGCTGATCGCCGCGCAGAAGATGGTCCTGAGCTTCTACGTGCTGCCGACCATCGCCTCGGCGTATTTTTACGGCCGCAGGCACGGGACGTTGACCGCGTTTGCAAGCGTCCTGCTCGTCGTCGGATTGCTCATCTTCCGCAACTCGACACCGACCGACACCGGCATCCAGGTTGGCGTCCCCTTCAGCCAGTGGCTCGAAGTGGCCGTCTGGGGCGGCTCGCTCATCGTCACCGGGTATCTGATGGGCACGCTCTACGAGAGCAAGAACGCGCAGATCAACGAGCTCCGTGAGACGTATCAGGGCGTGTTGATGATCCTTCGCCACTTCATCTCGAAGGACACCTACACCGAGAACCACTGCTACCGTGTGTCGGTCTATGCCACGCGCATCGCCGCACAGTTGAACCTCTCGCCTGACCGCGTCGAGGACGTGCGTGCGGCCGCGCTGCTGCACGACATCGGCAAGCTCGATATCAGCCGCGACCTGCTCTACAAGGCAGCGAAGCTGACGCGCGAGGAGTACGAGGCGGTCCAGGAGCATGTCTCGCGCGGTGTCGAGATGCTCGAGCCCGTCGGCGGTGCGCTGCGCCGTGTCATTCCAATCATCCTGGCGCACCACGACAAGTTCGATGGGTCCGGCTATCACCCGACCAGCGGCGACAACATTCCGATCGAGTCGCGGATCATCGCGGTGGCCGACGTTTACGATGCGCTGACGAGCGATCGCCCGTACCGAAAGGCGATGTCACCGTTCGAAGCGCGCGACGTGATCACCAACGGCGCAGAGACAGAGTTCGATCCGAAAGTCATCGCCGCGTTCAATACACTCTTTAAACGCGGCGAACTGGAGATCTGGTCCGCGCCGCTGTCAGCAGCGTGAGCGACGACGCGTCGTCGCGGGGTTTCTCGCTCGTCGAACTGCTGGTGGTGGTCGCGGTGATGGCGATCATCACCGCCATCGCCATCCCCGCACTACTGCAGGCGCGCATCACCGCCAACGAAAGCGCCGCCATCGCCTCGCTGTCAGCCATCCGCTCTGCGCAATCCACATTCGCCAGCACCTGCGGGCGCGGCGGATTCGCACAATCACTCAACGATCTCGCGTTGCCGCCGGCCGGTGCGACGCAGAGCTTCATCTCTGAACCGATCGGCGCGAACGGCGTCATCCGCTCGGGCTACGTCGCGAATCTCATAGCCGATGTCGGGGCTATGGTGGTAACCCCGGCCGGGCAGACCTGCAACGGATCAACCGCCGACGCAATGTCCGGCTACTTCGCCGAGCGCCATCCCGATCGCATCGGGATCACCGGACAGCGCGCGTTCGCGGTCGCCACCAGCGCCACAATTTACGTGAAGGACGACGGGACACTGATCGCACCGGGCATGGCTGGCGCGTCGGCTCTTCGCTGACGCGAACTCCCAATTCCCAACTTCCAATTTCCAACCACTCCAAACACCCAACTCCCAACCACCCCCAATTGGGATTTGGCAGTTGGGAGTGGTTGGGCGTTGGAAGTTGGGAATTGGGAATTTACGTTCTAGAAGGCACCACGATCGACAATGTGGTTCGGCCTTCCGAACAATCGAGGGTCAGATGACCGCCGTGCAGCTCCGCGACACGACGAGCCGCACGCAGCAGCACGAGCGCCGCGCTCGCCACACTGCTCGACGTCATCGCCATGTCGCCCCACTCGCTCTCGGCCAGCTTCGATCGCCAGTAGTGCGGCAGCTCCGCGCCGTCGTGCACGGCTGACAGCACGACCGTACCATCTGCGCGGGAGTTCACCTGCAGCGCGATCACTCTCGAACGGCTGGCTTCGAAGAGCACAGCCGGGGCGAGGATCAACGCGCTGAAGGACGCCGCGAGCAAGTCCTCATCACCGGACATTGTCTCGCCAACACGACGAGTTGGCGCATCCAGCGTCAGACCGCGCAGCCGGCGCTCCGCGGCCGTCTGTTCGACCGCGCGATCGACGATGGTCCGAGCCGGCACTTCGCGGCGCGCCACCGAGACATCGCCGCGAAGGACACGCGCCGCAACGAGCAGCTGCAACGCGCGTGCAGCTTCGGCACGAACGAGATCAACGGCCACGGCTTGCGTCAGCGTCGATCCAGGCGACAGCAGATTCGCCGACGAGGCCACCGCGGTCAGACAATCCGCGAACGCGGCGAACGTCAAATCGCCGGACGGCGCTGGCGCCGGCGTGACCACGCGCGCGACCGGCTTGTCGGTGGATGGCGTATTCGTGGCGGCGGCGAGGATCGGCGCCAGGTCATCGTCCACGCGTTCGATGACACACGGCACCCGGCTCAGACCCGCAGCCACAGCGCCTGCGAGCCGCTTGCGTCCGGCGATCACCAGGTGACGCCCGCCGCGGCTGCGAACCAGCAGCGGCTGCAACACGCCATGTTTTCGAATCGACTCGACGAATGCCGCCGACGGCGCTTCCTCGTCGTCCTGGCGCTGAGACTCGAGGCCCTGCACCTCGAGAAATCGGATGGGCGAATTCAGCAGCCCCGAATCGAGCTGCTCAACATAGTGGGCGTCGGCCCGCATGCGGTACCGGGGAGGTAAACCTTCCCGGACAGGTGGAATGGCATCTTCACCGAGACGAAGGGCGTCCAGACCTGGGTCGATATCAGACATGCGTGTGGTGGAAAGTGAAGCGGGTCCATGGTTTACAGGGGGCCAGAGTTCATCGGGAGCGGAACAACCGACCAGATACGGCCGAGTATACCGCAGCACGAATCTGCACGGGATGGACTAAAGCGGCGGGGCGGCTGACCGATAAAACCTTGCGGAGAGGACTTCGTTGAACGAGATCGTATACCTGTTCGCACTCAGCCTGCCCGTCCTGCTCGAGCAGATCATCGCTAGCCAGGCCGGACCCCGCGTCCCCGTCACAGTCCCCGCACGGACAGAAAAGCGGGTCTGACCATGGAACGACCTCCTGATTTGCCAGATCGCCGCGACCACGCCCGCCGCGCCGAAGTCGTCCGCTCGGTCATCGAAGAGATCGTCCACAACGGCGTGCCGGTGCTGACGATCAGGGATATCGAAGACTCGCTGCAGGTATCCTCAGACGCCGCGGCTCGTATCGTTGAACGCCTCGTCAGCGCAGGGCTTCTCGTGCAGGCACGCGAAGGCACCTGGATCAAGGTTTCTCCGTAGTCCCTCGCGAAGTCCACTGCATTTCCATCGCGACCTGCCGATAACAGGTCCAGTGGAAGCCCTCGTCCTCATCACTGTTCTAGCCCTGACCGTCGCCGTCGCCGCTGGTCTCGCGAAGGGAGTTCTCAGCCTGGTGCTCCATCTCATGGCTGACGGCTCTCCGCGCATCGCCGCTGCCCGCTAGGTCCGCGCTATTTCGGTCTGACTCGGATGTCCCAGTTCAAGGTCGACAAGGAACGCGTCGCCGCCAGTCTCGCTCTGGCCACCGGTCAGATGGTGACAGGCTGCTTCTTCGTCATCGGATCACTCAACAACGCGGCGGGACGCGAGCGGATTGGCGACCTGCTCAACGCCGAAGACGGCTTCTTTCCCTTCCAACGTGACGACGGCACGACGGCGCAGTACAACCGCGCACACGTGGTGTTCGTCCGATTGCCCGCCGGCGTCGACGAAGAAGCGCTCGATCCCGGCTACGACGTCGCGCCGCGGCGGAACGTGATCATGACGCTCTCCACCGGTGCTCGCATCGACGGCATCGTCAGCCTGTATGGGCCGACCGGCTACGACCGTCTCAGCGACTACACGCGCCGCGCCAAGCATTTCAGATATGTGGTCACGCCATTCGGCTCAGTCATCGTCAATGCCGACCACATCGTCGAAGTGATCGAAAAGTCCGACTCATAACCGGAGAGACTCCAGTGTCCGAGCCCGCCGCCATCGATCGTCTCTTTCGCCTGATGTGTGAACGTGGAGCGTCAGACCTCCACCTCTGCGTCGGCATGCCGCCCCTGATACGTAAGGATGGCGAGATTCAGCCGCTCGAACCCGATGCGGCAGCGCTGACGACGGAGAGTGTCGTGGCTCTCCTCGAGCCGATCATGCCCGCGAACAACCGCGAGGAGTTCGGACGCCGGCACGACACCGACTTCGCGTACGAGATCTCTGGCCTCGCGCGGTTTCGCGCCAACGTGTTCATGGACCGCAAGGGCCGCGGCGCCGTGTTCCGCGTGATCCCCTCGAAGATTTTGACCGCTGAGGATCTGGGTCTCTCGCCGCACATCCTCGGACTGTGCAAGTTGAACAAGGGCCTGATTCTCGTCACCGGCCCGACCGGCTCGGGAAAGTCCACGACGCTGTGCGCGATGGTGGACTACGTCAACAAGAATCGCAGCGATCACATCATCGCGATCGAGGATCCGATCGAGTTCGTCCATGAAAACCGGCGTTGCCTCGTGAACCAGCGCGAGGTGCACACGCATACAGACTCGTTCAAGGACGCGTTGCGCGCGGCGCTCCGTGAAGATCCGGACATTCTGCTGGTCGGTGAGATGCGCGATCTGGAAACAGTCGCCATCGCCATTGAAACGGCTGAGACCGGGCACCTCGTGTTCGGCACGCTGCACACGACGACCGCGGCCTCGACCGTTGACCGTGTCATCGACCAGTTTCCATCGGACCGTCAGTCGCAGATCCGGACGATGTTGTCGGAGTCGCTGCGCGCGGTGATTGCGCAGACGCTGTGCAAGAAGATCGGCGGCGGCCGAGTAGCGGCCCTTGAAGTCCTGATCGTGACCTCGGCGGTGAGCAACCTGATTCGAGAGGCGAAGACGTTTCAGATCCCGTCGATCATGCAGGTCGGCAAGGCCACAGGCATGGTGACGCTGAACGACTCCCTCATGGCGCTGGTCACCAAAAAGCTCGTCGCGCCGGAGGAGGCCTACGCGAAAGCCGTGGACAAGCCCGGCTTCGAGGGCATGCTCAAGCGGGCGGGAATCGATACGAAGTTTGTGGCTGCAGCGGCTGCGTAGTGTCGGGATTCAGCGCCAGACGACGGGCGCTCTCGGACACCGAGAGCGTCAAGGCGACGCAGATCGTCGTCGTCAGGAGCATGCCCATCAGCGCCCCTGCCGACCCTAAGGCCAGGATTCCCGGCAGGGCGCTCACCGACGCCCAGACGCCAAACAGCACAACGACACCGACGGCCATCGCAAAAAAAGACGCGATAACACCCACAAGGCGGATGCGAGTAGTGACACTCATTCTGACCTGTGCTCCGGGATTGAGCAATCCGCGAGCCACGCTCACTCGTGGATTTTCTCGAACAAATTTGCGACACCGCCCGGGCGACGGGCGCAGCCGCGTTTGGATTGCTGACACAACGACTGTGTAACCAACACGTTTTACGCCCCTCGGCACACCGAGGCCAAGACTTAGCGTTCGAGAGAGACAAGACCCGCGCGCACCGCGAAGCGCGCCAGGCCGGCGACGTCGTGGATGTCGAGCCGCTGCATCAGTAGTCTCCGGTGCGTCTCAATGGTCTTGCCGCTCAGATTGAGGCGGTAACCGATTTCCTTCGTGGACTGCCCTTCAGCAATCAGCTGCAGAATCTCCCGCTGACGTGGGCTGAGCAGCTGAAGCGGACTGGTTACGTCCGACTTTCGCTCCAGCAATTTCGCGGCAACGGTCGGGACCTGCGTGCTGATGTACATCTCGCCGTGCTGCGCGGCTTCGATCGCAGCCATGATTTCCGAGACCGCGCCATCCTTCACGAGGTACCCCACCGCCCCGGCCCGCAGGCACTCGGCGACGCGCTCCTCATGGCAATGCATCGAAAGCATGATCACCTTGCACGCCGGCAGCTCGGTCGTGAGGCGGCGCGCTGTGTCCACGCCGTTCAACCCAGGCATGGAGACATCGAGCAGCACGATATCGGGCTGCTCCCTGGCGGCGATCTCGAGCGCCTCGCGGCCGTCAGTGGCCTCAAAGATCTGCGGCTGATCGAGCGCGTGTTCGAGCAGCGCGCGGAGGCCGAGGCGTATCAATGGATGGTCGTCAACGATCAGCAGAGTCATGCTCATACGGTTGTCATCAGCGGCACTCGGCACTCGACCATCGTGCCTCCGCCACGGCGCGACCTGATCTTCAGCGTGCCGCCGACTTGATCGAGTCGTTCCTGCATACCCATCAGTCCCAGATGTCCGTCGAGCGCGGCCTTGCGCGCTGCCGGCACGACATCGAAGCCAGCACCATCGTCGACGACGCGCACGGCGAAGACTCCGGCCTGCGTGAGCGCCGACACCGTGAGATGATGCGCCCCTGCGTGCTTGATGATGTTGGTCACCGCTTCGCGAACGACACGGTAACAGGCCAGCTCGACGTCGCGTGACAGGCGCACCTCGTCGACGCGCGCGTCCACGAGCACGCGCAGACCGGCGCGGTGGCCTTCGGTGCGAGCCAGCGTGGCCAGCGCTGGAATCAAATGCCCTTCCTCGAAGGGTCCCGGGCGCATCGTCCGCGACAGCGCCCGCACGTCAGCGATGAGATGGTCCACGGCGCCCACGAACTCCTCAGTCGATCGTCCCTTCTGGGTCTTGAGACGATCGAGTTCGAGCTGCATCTTCAGCGCCGCAAGCTTCTGCGCGATGTCATCGTGCAGTTCGTGGGCGAGGCGCGAGCGCTCGGCATCGGCAGCTGACTGAACCTGCAGCGCCAGTTCGCGATGCAGCCGCACCGATCGCTGCGTCGACTCGACCGAGGTGGCGAGCACGAGGAACAACAGACTGACGGCGCAGCTGAATAGCTGCACGGTCATATGCGCCTGCAGCGGAAGCCCTGTCGCGTACGGCCCAAAGCCCAGACTCGTCCCCCAGAGGCACAAGCTATTGATGATGAGGAGCGACCAGATCGTTCCCGGCACACCGAAGCGAACCGCCGCCCAGATCGCCAACGCCAACAGCGGGAACGGCTGCGTGAGCGGGGTCTGTAGCGCTGTATGTGGGCTGAAGAAGATCCACCACGAGGCCGCGCCGACCACGATCAGCATCAGCGCACCCTCGGCCACACGGCGAGGCGTCCATGGGATCGCTGTGTCCGTGCGTCGGACGATGGCGAGCACGACGGGACCGATGGTGACCATGCCGCTGATGTCTGCGGCGATCCATGTGCGTAGCGCCGTCCAGAAGTGAGCGTCCAGCGCGGCCCATGCCAGCGTCGCGGCGAGGATCGCACCGCCGGTTGCCACAGCCCCGCACAGCGCGCTCAACGAAATGACGTCGGCCGGGTGGCGCAAACGGATGGCGTCAGGGGTGACACGCCGCACCAGGAGCGCGGCCGCCAACGACTCGACGAGGTTGATGACGGCGAAGCCAACGCTCACGATCGCGCCGAATCCGAACGCGAGATTGGCGGCAAGGCCGCCGAGGAGTGCCCCGCCCGCAATCGCACGCCAACGATGACGAGGATTCACCAGGAGAACACCAGTGAACAACCCGCTCGCCGGCCACACCGAGCTCACACCCGCCGTCACATCGAGCGAGAGCCCGAGACAGCTCAAGGCGAAATAGCCCACGGCAGCGCTGAGCGCAATAGCGATGTCAGTGACGAGGCTCTGCCGGAAAGCGGTGATCAAAGTCCTTTAGCCCCTCGTTGGAGCAATCGGGGGACCACACCGCGCAGGTGAATTTCCCAGAGAATCCGCAACACACGGGAGACACACGCGACAAATCTGACCGGATTCCCGACACTGCGGCAGGATCCCCGACACCGTCGGGACTTGAAGCTAGAGCTGGAACAGGGCAGTCGTTAGCGGGTGCAGGAGCCGTCGACGGTGCGCACGCTCACGACACGGAACTCCGGCAGATTCGCGGCGCCGGTCCCGGATCCGCCGCCGCCTGGCTGTCGCGAGACCGATTCCTGCGCCGGATCGATCGCGCCGGCCTGGCCGGCGGCATTTGCCGATGGCCACAGTCCGCCGGCGACCGAGAGCTTGCGTCCCTGTGGGCCACCAACCAGTCGCACCATCTGGCCTGCGTACTTTCGTACGCTCTTGCCAGTGAGCCGGTATTTGCTGCCGGTGGATTCATCGAACGTGAACGCGCCAGATGCGGCAGGTTGGGTGCTGACGCAGCCAACGAGTTCCACCGGCTTTTGTGATGCGGGAGTCGACGCAGGAGGGGACTGAGCGGCAACCACGCCAGCCAGCACGAAGCAGGATAGAAGCGCCAGTGCAGGAACCTTCACCATGTCTCCTCCTCGCGCAACGCGTACCTACACTGTACTGCAACAATGTGGCGATGGCGAGCGTTGCTCTCTACGTCCTGCTCTGCGTGATCTGGGGCTCGACGTGGCTCGTGATCAAAATCGGCTACGGCGGCCTCGGCCCGTTCAATGTCGCGGCACTACGATTTGTCATAGCCGGCGGCGTGCTGGCCGTGATCGTCCCCGTCCTCGGCGCGCGATGGCCGCGCTCGCGCAGCGAATGGCTGCTCATCCTTTGGGTCGGCATGGTCCTGTTCGGAGCGGACTACGGACTCATCTACTGGGGTGAACAGTTTCTCGACAGCGGCCTCACCGCGATCCTGTTTGCGACGCTCCCGCTCATCACGGTGGCGTTCGCCCACCTCTACATCCCCGGCGATCGAATCACGACGCGCAAGCTCACCGGCACGCTGCTCGCCTTCGTCGGCGTCGTCGCACTCTTCGGTGAGAGTCTGCAAGTGGATCTCAACACCCTCGGTCCAATGGTGGCGATCATCGTCGCCGCTGTGTGTGCGGCGGCGGCCGGCGTCGCGTCCAAGCGGCACGGATCCTCGCTGCATGCGGCGGCGCTCAATGCACCGGCGATGCTCGTCGGCGGCATCGTGCTGGCCGTCGCGGCGATCGCCTCGGGAGAGGGACTGCGGGTCCCATCTGATGCGAAGACATGGGCCGCAATCAGCTATCTCGCGATCGCCGGCAGCGTGGTGACCTTCCTGATCTACTTTTCGCTGCTGAAGACGTGGAACGTGACGAGCCTCAGCTTCATCAGCGTGTTCACGCCGGTGATTGCGCTCGCACTGGGGTTCGTGTTTCTCGATGAGAGACCAACGCTATGGACTGCGGTGGGCGCCGTACTGATTCTGGCGGGCGTGACTTTAGCTTTGACGAGATCAACTCCCAAATCCCAACTCCCAACGACCAGCCATTCCCAACTCCCAACTCCCAAAGTTTCGTGATTTTGGGAGTTGGGATTTGGAAGTTGGGAGTGGTTGGTCGTCGGGATTTGGAAGTTGGGAGTTACTTGGCTTTCGAAGGGTCAGACACTCCGCCAGCCGATCCGCCGAGGAACAGTCGTTTGCCGTCGGCGAGCACGAAGTTGCGACCGACCGCCTTCTGCGTCCCGTCCTTCGCCTGGTAGCCCTCGATGACGAGCTCGGTGCCGACCGGCACCGTGGTCTTGGTGACGCCCATGCGAATCAACTGATTCGGGCTGCCGCCTTCGACCATCCAGGTGCTGACTTTACCGTCCTTGTCCTTGATATCGATATGGAACCAGGAGTGGGGATTCACCATCTCCCACTTCACGAGCGTGCCCTTCAATGTGAGGGGCCGGTTGACGTCGAATTCCGCGGCGAACGCGTGATGGGCGTGAAGCTGCGCGACGCCCGTCAGCAGACCGACAGCGACCATCGCAACGGCGAGTCTCATACGCATGGCTAGTTCGAGCCCTTCTTCTGTTCGGCGGCCTTCTTCTCATCAGCGCGTGCGCCGGCCAGGATGTTGGCGATGCCGTAATTGGTTTCGTGACAGGCGAACTCGAAGATCGGTCCCTCGGTCTTCACCAACGGCGCCTCCGCCGTCCACGAGCGATCCCACGTCGTCGGATCTTCGACCGTAAACTTGTAGCTGACCGTGTTGTCCGCCGTGCGCGTAAAGCGCTCGGTCACTTTCATGTTCTCGCTCGCACCCCTGAAACCGTTTTTGCCGTTGAAGTTCGTCGTCTCGACGACCAGCGTGTCGCCTTCCCAACGTCCGCGCGAGAGGCCGACCCACTGCCGCACCTGCGACGGGGGCTGCGGACGATTGTCCAGCGGGATGATTCGCACGTCGTGAATCATCTCCGTGAGGATCATCACGTAGCCCGGCGACTGGACGATCTGATAGTTGGCGTTGTAGCCGGCGTTCATCAGTGGGGGTCCGGCTCCGCCCATGATGATGCAGCGTGAGCCGATCGGCATGTTCTCGACGGCATCGTACTGACCGCCCGCGGTCTTCCGCGCGGCCGCGCGCTCCTGCGCGCGCTTCTGTCCCTGGGCGTTGACCGGCGGCATCTTGCCGTCCGTCGGATCCACGATCAGCGACGTGCGCAGGTTCATCGCGAACTTGGACTGGCTGCGATCCAGCCCGAACTGGCTGAAGTCGTAGTGCACGTCGGCCGTCGTCCCGGGCTCGGTCTGCTCCGCTTCACGTTCCGCTGCGACCTTGATCGCGGCCTCGGCTTCGTCGGGCGTGTAGAACTCTTTGGTCACGCCGTTGGGCCGCTCGAGCGGAACATAAGTGGAGTTGGTCCAGAAGCCCTGCAGATCGGGCTGACCGTCGGGTGTGCGCGGCGCTTTGTAGGCTTTGCCTGCCGCCGCACTCGCGGGTGCGGCCTTCGGCGCCGCAGGTGGTGCGGCTGACTGGCCCGCGATTGAGATCGTGGCCGCGAGCGCCAGAACGAGGGCGACCGCTCCACCACGCATGAATGAACGGGTTCGATGCCTCATCTGCTTCTCCTCTATCACCGGACTACTTGGCCGGCTGCTTGCGCAGATGCCCATAGAGTAAATCTTCCACGAACTCGACGCACCGGAATTCGAGAATCTGGGCGTTTCGCTCGACATGCTTGTACAGCGGCATACTCATCTTCCAGGGCCGCGAAAAGACCTTGGGATCTTCAATAGTCACGTCGTATGTGATGGTTTCCGCGCTTCGGGGCGTGAACCGCTCGACAACGTGCAGTGCATCGCTGTGAAAATTTCCCGCGCGATCGAGCCAGCTGAGATCGTTGAACCCCTTGGTATCGACGACCAACGTCTCCCCCTCCCAACGCCCGTTCGACCATCCCATCCAGCTGTCGGCCGGTGCCTCGGTCTGATCGGTCATGTAGATCGTGCGGACCGCACCGGCGAACTCGTGGATCAGCATGATGTGCTTGGTGCTCTGGATGATCTGGAACGGCATACCCTGATACGTCGCTCGCGGCACGCCCGGGAGATAGCACTTGATCTCGGGATCGAGCTTCAGCCGGTTGGTGTAGTTCTCCTGCTGCTTCTTGCGCGCGGCCGGCAGATACGGAATCTCGCCACCGTCCACGACGCCGAGACCGGCCGGCACAGCCCCAGCAGCCCCAAGCTCGCGCGCCGGACTCGGGCCCGCCGGATGCGCCTCGATGTTCCAGTTCGCGGTGTTCATCGTTTGCCAGATGCCATTCAGATTCGGCTTACCATCCGGCGTGCGCGGCGCACGATATGCCGGTGACGCCGGTGCCTGTGCGGCCGGCGTCTGCGCCGCCGCCGGCGTCTGCGCCGCCACATTCGTCAGCACGGGCAGCAGCCAGCCCGCCATCAACGCGAGAGTCGTCCCGATCAGCAAACGGTTCCGCATTATTTGGAGCCCTTCTTGAGTGCTTCTTCCGCCTGACGCTTCTCTTCGAGCCTGGCGCCGACCAGCGTGTTGTAGAGACCGAAGTTCCCTTCGTGGCACGCGTGCTCGAAGATCGGCCCTACCGTCTTCTTCATCGCCGACTCCGCAGACCACGGTCGCGTCCACATTGTCGGATCGTCGATGGTGAACTTGTATTCGATGGTGTCGTCCGAGAGACGCGTGAACCGCTCGATGACCTTCAGGTTCTCGTCAGAGCCACGAAATGGATTCTTCCCGTTGAAGTTTGTCGTCTCGACGACGAGCGTCTCACCGTCCCAGCGCCCCCGAGACACGCCCATCCATTGACGGACCTTCGCATCTGGCTGCGGACGGCCGTCGAGCGTGACGATGCGCACGTCGTGGATCATCTCGGTGAGGATCATCACCACACCCGGCGATTGCACGATCTGGTAGTTGCTGTTGTAGGCGGCATCCATCATTGGAGGACCGGGGCCCGCCATGATCAAGCACCGATCGTCGAGCTGATTGCTCTCGGCCGAATCCCAGCGCCCACCAAGTTTCTTCTGTTCCTCCGTGCGTAACGCGGTCCGCCGCTTGCCCTCTTCCGTGAGCGGCGGAATCTTCCCCGTCGGTGGATCGACGATGAGCGACGTGCGCAGATTGCGGACGAACAATGACTGACTGCGATCGAGACCGAACTGACTGAAGTCGTAGTGCACATCAGCGGTCGTGCCGGGCTCGGTCTGCGCGCTCTCACGCTGAATCGCAAGTTTGATGGCGGCTTCGGCTTCCTCGGGCGTATAGAGCGCCTTGGTCACACCGTCGGGCCGCTCGAGCGGCGTGTAGGTGGAGTTCGTCCAGAACCCCTGCAGATCCGGCTGCCCATCCGGCGTGCGTGGCGCCTTGTACGGACGCGTCTGCTGGGCGCTGGGCACTGATGCCGCGAGAAAGACCGCCGCGACTGCGCCGAGCAGAAGCCGCCTTCGCGCTCCGCGCTTCGGCGCCCAAGTCCGTTTCATTTCACGTCTCCTCGCAGCGCGAATGCGTAGAGCGAATTGCCGGCGGCGATCGTCACGTACTGCTTGCCGTTGATCGAGTAGCTCATCGGACCCGCGTTCACCTGACCACCGAGCGCCGCCTTCCACAACAGTGCACCCGTACGAGCATCCAACGCAAAGAAGTAGCCTTCCTTGCCGCCACTGAACACGACGTCACCCGCGGTCGTCAGCACGCCGCCCCAGGTGATGTCGGCCATCTTGTATTCCCACTTCGGCTCGAGCGTGTTCGGATCGTAGGCGCGCACGACGCCGTACGCCTCGTCCTCGTTGTTCAGGAAATTCTGCAGATTGATCTGGCCCATCGTCGTCTGACGCGGGTTGATGCCGTTCGCGCGCGGGAACTCGCCTTCAACCGCGACGGTGCTCGAGTTCTCGAAGTGCGCCACGTAGTATAGGCCGGTGCGCGGACTGAACGACGGTGGCGCCCAGTTGGTGGCGCCGTGCACGTGCGGGCGGATCACCGTGCCGGCCTTGGTCGGCACCATGCCCGGCACTCGCTGCGGGCGGCCCTTGCTGTCGAAGCCGTCAGCCCAGTTCACCTTCACGTACGCCCGGCCATGCAGGAACTCGCCGGTCACGCGATCGAGGACATACATCAGCCCGTTGCGATTCGCCCACAGCATCACCTTGCGAGGCTTGCCGCGGAATTGGATGTCGGCGAGCACCGGCACCTGCGTCGAGTCGTAATCGAGCTCGTCGTGCGGCGTGAACTGGTAGTGCCACTTCAGCGTCCCAGTGTCGGCGTCGAGCGCGACGACGCTGTCGCTGTACAGATTGTCGCCGAGTCGCGACCGGCCGTCCCAGTCAGGCGCGGGATTGCCCGTGCCGAAGAATGTCAGGTTCGTCTCCGGGTCGTACGCGCCCGCGTTCCAGACACCAACGCCCCCCGTCTTCCACGAGTCGCCCGACCACGTGTCGTTGCCTGGCTCCCCTGGACCGGGAATCGTGTAGAAGCGCCACAGTTCCTTGCCCGTCTTCGCGTCGAAGGCCGCAATCTGCCCACGGATCGGACCGTCTCCGCCCGCGGTGCCGATGATCACCTTGTCTTTCACGATGAGCGGCGACATCGTGATCGAGTAGCGATCTTTCGCGCTCGCGACTTCCTTGTTCCACAGAATCTCACCCGTCTTCGCATCGAGCGCGAGCAGGTGCGCGTCAATCGTGCCCATGTACAAGGTGTCGCCAAGGATGGCGAGCCCGCGATTCACGCGTCCACAGCACGTCCGCGCTTCCGGCGCCGGCGCGTACGTCGTCGTCCAGAATGGGCGGCCGCTCTCGGCATCGAGTGCAACGACGTCGTTGGGTGCCTGGACGGTATAGAGCACGCCATCGACGGCGAGCGCCGTGGCTTCGAACTTCTCGAGCGATCGCGCCTGCCAGATCCACTGCAGCTCGAGGTTCTTGGCGTTCGCCGTGGTGATCTGTGTCAGCGGGCTGTAGCGCTGATTGAACGGCGTACCTGAATACGAGAGCCAGTTCTGCGGCTCACGATCGGCGCGCAGGATCCGATCGAAGGTGACCTGCGCGTTGAGCGAGACCGCGGCCGCAACGGCGGCGGTGAGCGCAAAGAGTCCGGTTCGTCGAGTCATTTAATTCGCCCTGCCCTTCAACGACACCAGATAGCTGACCACGTCGGCGAGCTCCTGTGTGTTGAGCGTGGCTTTGTAAGACGGCATCGGCGACGGAATGAAGCCGTGCTCTTTGAGATTCACCTTCGTGAATGACCGCAGCTGCTCTTTCGTGTCGATCATCTGGACCGTGAAGGTGTCGATGTTGAGCAGCCGGCCGGTGACGATCGCGCCGTCTTTGGTGACGACGCGATAGAACCGGCCCGTCGGAAGGACTTCCGCCGCCGGATCGACGAGCGAGCGCTCGAGATCGGCAGATCGTCGCAACTGACCGATGCGAGTCAGGTCCGGCCCGATGCGCGAGCCGACACTGTTCGCCCGGTGACACTTCAGGCAGCCACCCTTGCCCTCGAAGAGCGCTTTGCCTCGCGCCGCGTCGCCCACCGCGGTCGCGCTCGTCTTCGTTGCAGCCGTCGAACGCAGGTAGGCGACGACGCGCTTTGCCTGTTCGTCGGACATGTTCGTGGCAGGCATCGGTGTGCCAGGCACGCCCTTTTGAATGATCCTGACGAGATCCTCGTCGGTCTTCGCGGTCTTGAACACACCGCGGCCGAGATCGATGCCGGGAATCTCGTTGCCGTCAGGCCCATGGCAGTTCGCGCAGCTCTGTCTGAAGACGCGTCCGCCATCCTCGATGTCAGAAGCTGTCTCGTGTTGGGCGGACGCGCGTAATTCAAAATGCAAAATGCCAAATGCAAACAATGCGAAAAGAAAGAATCCCCCCACGGCTCGGTGTCTCATTTGCATTTTGCCTTTTGCATCTTGCATGGCACGAGTCCGGCTGAAGCCGGACACTACACGCTAGTTCTCAGGGTTCGCGCCGCCGCGGCCGCCGCCAGGAGCGCCACCACGACCACCTCGCCCGCCGCGGCCCGTGTCTGGTGGCGGGAAAGCAAACGCGACGAGCTGCGCGCCCGACGTCGCTGTACCACGCGCGCCGACGACAATGAACTGACGGCCGTTGTGCAAGTAAGTCATCGGGAGACTGACCTGCGGTCCAGGCAATGGCGTCTGCCAGATCTCTTCACCAGTCGCCTTGTCGTAGGCGTGGAGGACGGCCTGTCCTCCAGCCCCTTCACCCGCGAACACCAGCGTCTTCGTCACCATGACGCCCGCCTGCGATGGACTGCCGGTCTTCGGGATCGTCAGTCCCTTGAGTGCGGGGTTGTTCTTCACCGACGGTGGCGTGTCGCCGTTGGGAATCTGCCAGGCGATCTCGCCCTTGTTCATGTTGTAGGCGGTGATGCGCCCGTACGGTGGCTTCAGCAATCGCAGGCCCTGAATCGTCGGCAGCGTTCCACCGAACGTGTAGTCGGTGTCCACGCCGCTCGTTTTCGGATCGGTGTTCGGCGTCAGTCCGATCACACCAGGCGTCGTCGTCGAACCGACGTACACGAACCCCGTCTCGGGATCGGCCGCACCGCCCGGCCAGTTGGCGCCGCCACCGAGGCCCGGCGCGACGATCGTGCCACGGTTGCCGTTCGGCACGACCACAGTACCAGGCGTGTAGATCGGACCGATCTTGTAGTTCTTGATGGCCTCAATCGCCTCTGCGCGTAGCGCGGGCGTGAAGTCGATCAAATCGTCAATGGTGACGCCCTGTACATCGAACCCCGGCGGCTTGTTCGGGAACGGCTGCGTCGGTGACGTCCATTCCTTCGGCACGTCGGTCTGCGGCACAGGCTTCTCGGTCCATCCGAACACCGGCCGTCCGTTGGTGCGGTCGAACGCGTAGGCAAACGCCTGCTTCGTGAGCTGCACCACCGCGCGCACCGGCTTTCCGTCCACGGTGAGATTCAACAGGATCGGATGCGGCGGCATGTCGTAGTCCCAGATGTCGTGATGCACGAGCCGCTGGTACCAGACCATCTTGCCGGTCTTGATGTTGAGGCACACCAGCGAGTCGGAGAAGAGATTGTTCCCCGGACGATGGCCGCCGTAGACGTCATTGGTGGCGGACTCGATCGAGAGATACACATAGCCAAGCTCCGGGTCGGCCGAGAACGGTCCCCACACTCCGGCGTTGCCCGTGTACTGCTGCGAGTCGCCCTTCCACGTTTCAGAGCCCGCCTCGCCTTCACGCGGGATGGTGTGGAACGTCCAGATCTTCCGCCCGGTGCGTACGTCGAACGCCATGATGTCGCCTTTGACGTTGGATCGGTTGACGCGGCCTCCCGGCGTCAACGCGGGTCCGACGACGATCACATCGTTGGAGATCACCGGTGGTGAGCTGTTGCCGATGCGGCCGGTCGGATCGAGCGGCACATCGAGATCGAGCTGCTTGAACAGATCGACGCTGCCGCTCTGCCCAAAGCCGGCGATCGGCTGTCCCGTCTTGGCATTCAACGAAACGAGATTGAAGCCGGGCGTCACCAGCACGATTCGCTCATCGCCACGGCCGTCGGTCCAGTAGGCGACGCCGCGGTGTACTTTACGCGGCGCGCGATCGAAGCGCTCGCCTTCACTGGGTCGCCACGTCCACAGCGTTTCACCCGTGCCCGCATCCGCAGCCACGACACTCCGCCGCTGTCCTGCCGTGAAATAGAGGACGCCATTCACCATCAGCGGCGTGGTCTCCGTCGTCACCGTCTCGGCGGGTGTGCCGAAGTTGTCGAACTTCCAGGCCCAGGCCACCTGGAGGTTCTTTACGTTCTCTTTCGTGACTTGATCGAGGGATGAATATCGCGTGCTGCCCTCGTCGGCAGAGTACGCGCGCCACTGACCATTGCTCATGCCGTTCTGGCCGCTGCCCACGAGTGGCCACAGCGCGATCACGAGCAAAAGCCCCCCAAACGCGTATCGACGCGACTGCATCATCAGAATCCCTCCCTATACGGTGCGGGAATGTTGCGCCGGGATCGGCGCACGAGTCAAACGGTTGCGGCGCCTGATACTCGGCGGCGCTGACCGCGACCAACCGCCAGTGCTTTCTTCACCGCCAGACGCTCTTTTGAACGCGTGGATTTGGGTTCCCAATCCTTGTCCTCGCCCAATACCGGATCGAAATAGTTGATGTATCCGCCCGGGTTGGCCCTGAACGACTCCAGGGTTTTGCCGCGGTGTATCGTCCCCAGGAAGTCGTTTCGTCCCCCGCGCTCGTCGCTGCTGGTGAAATACAGCGGCAGCACGAAATTGCTTACCTTGATCCCGTCAATCGGGTAGCTTTCGTCCTGCACCGCATCACACATCTCGAACCAGTGGTAGACGTCGCGCTCCTCTTCCGGATGCGGCCCCTTGACGAGCATATTCAGCTCCGGGTCGCCCACCAGTTCGAGCGCCTCGTGCGAGAGGGTGATCGACCAGTCCTCGTCCAGCTTTTTTGCCACGTCGAGATAGACGAACCCGTAGGGTATCCCGTGGAGATTGGCAGTGTGGAACCCGTCATCGTCGTCGCCCTTGCGCGGCAGAACGTAGAGGACGGCGTCGCCCCGGACGTCAGCCGGGTCGAATTTCTCGTCGCGTCCTCGCTTGCCTTCAAGGCGGAGCTGGGCGCCAAAACCCCAATACGGCAGGAAGTCGTACTGCATCTGGCGATTGACGGCGCGAATGCCGGCTTGTAGGTCGCCATCGCGTAAGGCGCCGTCGGAGTTGTTGATGATGGAGATGATCATGGACACTCCCTTCATCCGGCTAACGACACCAGGGGCAGAAACGAACTGGACAGTAAGCGAAAGCTGGATAGGATGTCCACGGAGGCGCACATGTGGTACGCAACGACGGTTATCGCGGTCGCCGCGCTCACGCTCGGCCTGTCGTCGCACCTCGCCGCTCAGGGGCTGGTGATGCAACGGAACCTGTCACTCGCGTTGGCCAAGACGATTGCCGAGGCGACGCTCGCGGAGTGCCAGTCCAAAGGGTTCCACACCGCAGCCGCGGTCGTGGACCGCGCCGGTCAGGTGCTCGTGATGCTCAGGGACGAACAAGGCTCGGCGCAGATGGCCGAGATGGCGCGACGAAAGGCGTATACGGCGCGAATGTTCCGGATGCCAACCTCGGAATTTCAAAAACGTACGGCGAACGATCCGAGCCTCTTGCCGCAGCGCGACGTCCAGGACATCCTCGCCTTGGGTGGCGGCGTGCCCATTCAGGTCGCAGGCGAGGTAATCGGCGGAGTGGGCAGCTCAGGCTCGAGCCAGGAGACAGACGAGGTTTGCGCCAAGGCTGGACTGGCGAAAGTTGCCGACCAGCTGAGGTAATGTCGTCGGGATGCTTCTTGCATCGAAAGAACCTGGGAGATCACCAATGCGCACAACACTCCTGGCGGCGTTGATCGCGAGCACCTGTCTGTGGCCCGCTCTCACACAGGCACAAACGTCGTCGGGTGGGGGCATGCGGGGCGCGTCTCCCGGAACACGTGGCTCCTCCGGCGCGACGTTCCGTCCCGGCCCACCGCGATCGCCAGGCCGCCCGTCGGACTCGGCGCGACCGATCGTGCCGCCCGCTCCACCATCGGCACCGCCCATTGGCCCGTACGCGTCGCCGTCGGCGCTC
>Ga0111539_10001023_pt1 | contig 36692 bp, 31 predicted proteins | sample RhiMethybrSRZTD1_FD_79667 | JGI IMG/M metagenome (GOLD analysis project Ga0111539, IMG submission 79667) | Populus rhizosphere microbial communities from Tennessee, USA - Rhizosphere MetaG P. TD hybrid SRZTD1 (version 2) (version 2) | ecosystem: Host-associated > Plants > Roots > Rhizosphere >...
CCCGAACGGGGCGTGCCGGAGGTCGAGGGGCCGCGCAGCGGCGCGGCCGGGGTTCGGCGCAGGCCCTCCTATGAGCCCGGTGCTCCGTGGACTCAGCAACTCTCCTGAAGGTCCGGACCGGGCGAATGAGAGGGCCGGAGCCGACCCCGAGCCAGCCGCTGCGGGCCCCTATCGCTCGCCGGGCTCGTTCCTCTCGAACTCGGGCGGCAACCGCACCGCGGGATCGAGCTGGTCGAGCGCGGTGTCGAGCGTCGCCAGCAGATCCTGCCGGTCCGTGCTGCGCAGCCGGCCGCGCAGGCGTTGCGCCGTCTCGACGGCCGAGACGCTCAGCCCGTCGAGCGTCGCCGCGGCCTCGGGCTTGCGCGCGAAGCTCGAGAGCAGGTCGGCCAGCGCGCACTCGTCGTCGCCGCGCTCGAAGGCGACCCGCGCGCGCCCCGCGAGGGCCAGCGCGACGAAGTGGTCGAGCGTGTCGCGGCGCGCCGGATCGGTGGCGGCCGCGCGCTCGTAGTGGCGCAGGGCCCGCTCGTAGGCGGCCAGCGCCTCGTCGCCGCGGCCCTCGCGCCGCTGGAACTCGGCCGCGACGAGCGCGGCATAACCCGCGAAGGACTCGAGCTCGGCGCGCGCGGGGGGCATGGCGCCCGCGGCCTCGAGCGCCGCGAGGCGCGCCTCGTAGCCCGCCTCGAGGCCGAGCACGCCGCGCGAGCGCAGCAGCCGCGCGCGCAGGCGGTCGTGCAGGTCCCATGAGCCGGGGAAGCGCGCCAGACCATCCTCGAGGATCTGCTCGGCGCGCGCGTCGGCGCCGAACCAGTTCACGAAGTCGTAGTGCATGAGCGCCTGGCGGTCGGTGCCGTCAGGATGCCGCACGAGCACGTCGTAGGCGGCGTCGACGTCGGCCAGCCACTGCGGCGGCCAGCGCTTGTTCTCGCGCACGGCCTGCGCGATGGCCGCCTGCCGCGACTGCGCGAAGAGCTCGAGCATCTCCATCGCGCCGCGGCTGCCGGGCACCGCGGCCACGCTGCCCACCCCCGCGTCGAGCCGCCGCCGCGCCTCGTCGGCGTCGCCCAGCGAGAGCGCGGCGAGCGCGAGCACCGAGTTGCTGCGCGGGCCGCCGGCGCCCAGCGACTCGGCCTCGCTGGCGGCGTTCCTCGCGTCGAGGTACAGCCAGCGCGCCGACTGCGGGTCGGGCTCGTCCTCGGCCAGCGCGAGCAGCGACTCGGCCAGCTCGAGGTGCGCCGGCCCGTCTGTCGAGGCCAGGATCTCGTCCTGCCGGGCGAGGCTCTCGACGCGGCCGGGCGCCGCGGCGGCCGCCTCGTACGAGCCCTGCGCCGCGAGCGCCTCCGACCAGCCCGCGACGTCCACCCGGGCCGGGCCCGCGAGGCCGGTGCGCGCCTGGGCGATGCTGCGCGCGCGCGGCGAGTCGGCGCCCAGGCGCGCGAGCGCGTCGATGAGCGCCTGCTGGTCGCCGGGCGGCATCGGCAGGTCGAGCGACTCGATGATCACGTCGGGTGCCGCCGGCGACGTCGTCTCGGCGAGGGCGCGCCGGCCCAGCGCCGACAGCTCGAGGTCGCCGCTGAAGACCGCGAGGCGCAGCAGCTCGAGCGGCGCCGCCCCGCCCTGCGCGAGCGCCGCCTCGAGCAGCGCGCGCCGCCCGTCGCGGTCGCCCTGCGCCCAGAGCGCCTCGACCTGCTCGCGGCGCCGCACGTCGGGGCTGGCGAGGAGCTCGGGCAGGCTCGGATCGCTCGGCGGCGGCGGCCGCTGCGGCGCGACGCGGTTCGCGAGGCCCTGGCGCACCGCGTCGAAGACCGACTCGGTGTCCCAGGCGTAGTACATGTCGAACATCTCGGCGCCCGGCGCGCCCGCCGCCGCTCCCTCGAGCTCGACGCCGACGTGCCGTGGCGCCACCCGCTGGCCGTCGAAGTAGCGCTGGTAGGCCTGGCCCTCGAGGGCGATGTGCTCGCCGCAGGTCACGCTGCCGAAGCGCGGGCAGAGGATGCGCCGCCCCTGCTCGTCGTGGTCGCGGGGCGTGTGGCGGTAGACCGAGGCGATCACGCACACGTACTGCTCGTAGAGCGCCGCGATCTCCGGCTGGCGGTAGCGCACGCCGGCGTAGTGCTCGCTGGCGATCTCGCCGTCCATGTTCACGCACACGAGGATGGGCTTGCCCGTCTCCCGGCTCAGGGCCTGCGCGTCCTCCCAGCTCCGCTGCCAGGGGATGAGGCAGGGCCGCGCCCAGTCCTCGGCGGTCGGCGCGGGCCAGGTGACCTCGCGGTCCTGCGAGCGGGGCGGGCGCGGCGCCGCCGGGGCCGGCGCGGGGGCCGGGACCGGCGGGGACGGCGCGTCCTGCGCGGCGAGCGGCGCGACGAGGCCCAGCAGGCCGAGCGTCAGGCACCAGCGACGGGAACGGGCGTTCGGGATCGGTCGCATGCATGCCTGCTCGACGCGGCAGGACCCCTCAAGCTAGGCCCCGGCCTGCGCGGCGTCAACGCGCCGAGCCTCGCCTCGCGCGCGACGCGCGAGAGCGCCGCGCGAGCCGCGGCTCCCGCTTGTGGAAGTTGCCGAGACGCGCTCGAACCCGCGGGGCCCTTGGGGCAGCGTTCGGCGCGTCCGCGGCGGCATGAGGTTTGCTCCCCAACCTGGACAGGACCTCCCGATGCACGATGAGCGATCTGACGACTCCCTCCGCGTCGAAGCGGACCTCTTCGCGCGGGCGCGGGATTCCGCGCGCAAGCCCGCGATCGTCGACGGCAGCTGCGAGTGGACCTACGGCGACCTCGCGGCGCTGACCGGCGCGACCGCCGCGCGGCTGAAGGCCGCCGCCCTGGCCCCGGGCGACCCCGTCGTCGTGTTCCTCGACAAGAGCGTCGAGAGCGTGGCCGCGCTGCAGGCCGTGTGGACTGCGGGCGGCATCGCGGTGCAGGCCTTCGAGGGCCTGCGCTCGCGGCAGCTCCGCCACATCGTCGAGCACAGCGGCGCGCGGCTGCTCGTCTCGACGCCGCGCAAGCTCGCGGGCCTCGACGCCGGCAGCGCCGGCGGCGCCGAGCTGGTCGAGGTGCCGCGCGGCGCGCCCCGGCTGTCGCGCCGCGAGGTCCAGGTCCTCGAGGCGGAGTCCGCGCTGCCCGGCGGCCGCACGCCCGCGGCCATCCTGTACACCTCCGGCTCGACCGGCGCACCCAAGGGGATCCTGCTCAGCCACGCCAACCTGCGCGCCGGCGCGCGCATCGTGTCGGGCTACCTCGGCATGAACAGCGACGAGCGCGTGCTCAGCGTGCTGCCCTTCAGCTTCGACTACGGGCTCAACCAGCTGCTCACCACGCTGCGCGTCGGCGGCACGCTGTACCTGCAGCGCTCGCACTTCCCGCCGGACATCTGCCGCGCGCTCGCGCGCCGGCGCATCACGCTGCTCGCCGCCGTGCCGCCGCTGTGGATCCAGCTCATGGACCGGCTGTCGCCCTTCCCGTCGATGTCCTTCCCGCACCTGCGCATCCTCACGAACTCGGGCGGCGTGCTCCCGCACCCGCTCGTCCTGCGCTACCGCGAGCACGTGCCCTGGGCGCGCCTGTTCCTCATGTACGGGCTGTCCGAGGCCTTCCGCTCGACCTACCTGCCGCCCGAGCTGATCACGGCACGGCCCGGCTCGATCGGGCGCGCGATCCCCGAGACGCAGGTCTTCGTCCTCGCGGCCGACGGGCACCGGGTGTGCGCCGACAGCGAGCCGGGCGAGCTCGTGCACCGCGGGCCCACGGTCGCGCTCGGCTACTGGCGCGACCCCGAGGCCACCGCGCGGCGCTTCCGCCCCGACCCCTTCGCGCCGGCCAGCCGCGAGCACGTGGTCTTCTCGGGCGACGTCGTGCGACGCGACCCGGACGGGTTCCTCTACTTCGTCGGGCGGCGCGACCAGCTGATCAAGACGCAGGGCTACCGCGTCAGCCCGGAGGAGGTCGAGAGCGTGATCCACGACTCGGGCATGGTCAGCGCGGTCGTGGTCGGCGCGGTGCCGGACGAGACGGCCGGCAGCGTGCTCGTCGCGCACGTCGTGCCGGCGCAGGGCTTCTCGGAGAACGCCTTCATGGCCTTCTGCCACCGGGAGATGCCGACGTACATGGTCCCGAAGGTCGTGCGGATGCACCGGTCGCTCCCTTGCACGGCGTCGGGGAAGCTGGACAGGAAAGCGGTGACCGATGATGCCTCCCTTGCCAGCGGCGCTCTGCGCCTACACGGCTCCACAGCAACGGTTTGAGCAGCTGCGGGAGCGGACGCTCGAGCACCGGGCGTCCCGCGTGCACGATCTGGCCTACGCCAACGCGCACGACGGCGCCGCGCCGGACGTGGTCGACGCGATCCGCGACGCGCTGAGCTCGCCGCGCGCGCTCGACTTGCAGTACACGCCCTACGGCGGCTCGGTGATCACGCGCCGCGTCGTGGCGCGGAGCCTGGGCGACGTCGCCGGCACGCCCTTCGAGTGGCGGCACGTCGTGATGACGCCGGGCGCGATGGCCGCGCTCAACGTGGCCTTCCGCGCCGCGCGCCGCGAGGCCCGGCGTGACGAGGCCCTCGTCATCACGCCCTGCTGGATCGACCATCCGCTCTACCTCGCGAACCTCGGCTTCCACCCGCGGCTCGTGCCCGTGCAGCCGGACACGCTGCGCCTCGACCTGGCTGCCATCGGACGGGCCCTCAACCCCGACACGCGCGTCGTGGTCCTGTCGCAGCCCTGCAACCCGACCGGCCTCGTCTACGGCGAGGACGAGCTGGCCGCGCTCGGCGCGCTGCTGAGCCGCGCGCCCAGCCGGCCGCTGCTCGTCTCCGACGAGTGCCACCGCGACTTCCGCTTCGGCGACCCGGCGGCGCGCATGCCGTCGCCGGCCGACTACTACCCGTGCACCTGCGTCGTCTACTCCTTCGGCAAGAGCTGGTCGATGCAGGGGCAGCGCGTGGGCTACGCGGCCGTCTCGCCGGCGATGCCGCGCGCGGCCGAGTTCGCCGAGCGGCTCGTGACGTGGTGCCGCGTCATGGGCTACTGCACGCCGACCGCGCTCATGCAGCTCACGGTGAACCGCCTGGTCGGGCGGCGGCCCGACCTCACGGCCGTCGCCGCGCGCCGCGAGCGCGCCATCGGCCGGCTCGAGCGCGCGGGCTACGAGCTCGTGCCCTCCGAGGCGACCTTCTTCCTCTACCCGCGCGTGCCGCGGGGCGTGGACGACTTCGCCTACGCCGAGCTGCTCGCGCGGGACGGTGTGCTCGTGCTGCCCTCGTCGGTCTTCCACCACCGCGGGCACGTGCGGCTCTCGCTGACCGCGCGCGACGAGGACGTGGACGCGGCGCTCGACGTGATGGCGGCGATTCGCGTCCAGGGGTCGGCTGCGTGAACGCGCCCGCGCTCTCGACGCGGCGCGTGACGGATTTCGTCTGGCTCGGCCAGGCGCCGTGGCGCGCGTCGGCCGGCCGCGCGGCGCCGCGCCCCGAGGACGCCTCGTCGCTCTGGGGACAGTTCGCGCTCCACGAGCGCGACGACGCGGGCGGACACGTCCTCGCGCGCGACCGGCTGGGGGTGAACAAGCTCTTCTTCGCCGTGACCGCGTCGGGCGAGGTCGACTCGAGCAACTTCCTCTTCGACCTGCTCCAGCGCGGGCACCGGCTGGGCGACGTGTGGTCGGTGCCCTCGGGCCACGCGCTGGCGCTGTCGCCCTCGCGCGGCGAGTACCGGCTGCACCGGCACGCCGCGCTCGACTTCGCCGAGAGCGACGAGCAGGCGCTGGTCGCCGGCATCCGCGCGGCGCTCGCCACGACCTTCGAGCGCCTCGCCACGCTGCTGGCCGGCCGACGGCTGTTCGTCACGCTGTCGGGCGGCCTCGACAGCACGACGGTGGCCATGCTCGCACGCGAGCACCTCGGCGAGTTCACGGCGGTGACCTTCGCGATGGAGGGCGGCGGGGGCGAGAGCGACGACCTGCGCCACGCGCGCCTGGCGGCGCGGGGCGCAGGCGTGCCGCTCGAGGTCGTGACGGCCACGCCCGACGAGCTGGCCGAGCTGCTCGACCTCGTCCTGCTCCACGGGCAGGACTGGCGCGACTTCAACGTGCACTGCGGCCTCGTCAACGCGGCCATCGGGCGGCGCCTGCGCCAGCGGCTCGGTCCCGATGGCGGCTCGCCCGCGCCCGTGCTCCTCACCGGCGACAGCATGAACGAGCTCATGGCCGACTACCGGCCCGTCGTCTACAAGGGCGTCGAGTACTACGGCCTCCCGCGTCTGGCCGGCGCGCAGCTCCGGCGCTTCCTCGTCTCGGGCCTCGACGCCGGCGACCGCGAGGTCGGCATCTTCAACGCCTTCGGCCTCGACACGGTCCAGCCCTACGCGCTCGCGGCCGAAGCCTACGCGGCGGTGCCCGGCGAGCGGCTCGAGGACCCGCGCGCCAAGCAGGAGCTCGTGCGCCTCGTCATGGGCGCGCGCATCCCCGAGGCGATCTACGCGCGCCCCAAGCTGCGCGCGCAGGTCGGCTCGCACGACGTGGGCGGCACGCTGGCCGCGATCGCCGACCGCGGCATCGACGCGGCCGCGCTGCGCCGCCGCTTCGCCGACCTGCTCGGCGTGGAGGAGCGCGAGCTCGGCGCTCTGATCCGCGGCGGGCGCTACCGCTTCAGCCTCCAGGCGCCGTGGGAGGCGGCGCAGGCATGACGCACGTCGAGGAGATCGCGCGCGACCTGGAGGTCTTCCTGCGCCGCAGTTTCCTGATCCCCGATGACGACGCCCGCTTCACGCGGCAGGCCAACCTCTGGGAGGAGGGTTACGTCGACTCGGCCGGAGTCGTCGAGACGATCGTGCACCTCGAGCGGCGCTGGCGGGTGCGGCTGCCGGACGAGATCGTCTTCGACCCGCGCTTCAACCACGTCAGCGGCATCGCGGACCTGGTGGCCTCGCTCCTCCTGCCGAGAGGGGCCGACGGTGCCGCATGAGCCGCGACAGCAACCTGACCGACCGGCAGCTCCTGACCTGGCTCGAGCACCAGCTCGCCCCGGGGGTGCCGACCAACAACATGTTCGCCGCCTTCCGGATCCGGCTCGCGACGGAGCTCGACGTGCCACGCCTGCAGCGCGCCTTCGCGTCGGTCGTGCGGCGGAGCGACGCCCTGCGCACGGTCTTCGAGCCGGTGCGCGGCGGCGCGCGACAGAGCGTGCACGAGGACATCGAGGGCCGGCTCGAGCTGGTCGACCTCTCGCGCGAGCGTGACCCCGACGCGGCCTTCCGCGCCTGGTTCGACCGGCGCCGCCAGCGCGGCTTCGACCTCTCGCGCCGCGCCTTCGACGCCGCGCTCGTGCGGCTGGGGCGGCGCGAGGTCGTCTGGTCGCTGGGCATCGACCACCTCGTGGTCGACGCCACGTCCTTCACGCTCATCTACCGCGCCACGCTCGAGACCTACCTGCAGGGGATGGAGGAGCCGCTGCCGCCCTTCGCCGACTACCTCGCCCACGTCGCGCGGCAGCGGAACACCGAGCAGCGCGCCGCGTCGACCGAGTTCTGGCGGCAGCGCCTGGCCGAGGGGCTGCACCCGGTGCGCTTCTACGGCCGGGCCGACCCGCGCACGACCTCGTACTCGCGACGGCGCACGGTCATGCTCGGGCGCGCGCGGCTCGAGGCGCTGCGGCGCGTCTCGCAGGAGCGGGGCGGCGTGCTGACCGCCGACCAGTCGCTGGCCGCGGCCTTCATCGCCCTGACCATGGCCTTCCTGCACCGGATCAGCGGCAACCGCCACGTCGGCGTGGGCACCGCCGTCGCCAACCGCCCCTCGCGGCGCTTCCGCGAGACGATCGGGCTGTTCATGGAGATGCCGCAGCTGCGGGCCGAGCTGTCCGAGGACGAGACCTTCGCCTCGCTCCTCGACCAGGTGCGCACCGACCTCTACCGCGTGCTGCCGCACAGCCGCGTGACCAGCAGCAACCCGTCGCGGCGGCCCGCCTTCGAGGTCAAGCTGAACTTCCAGACCGCGACCTTCCCCTCGCTGCTCGGGCCGACGCGCACCGAGCTCGCCACCGGAACGACCGGCTTCGGCGACGGGCTGCCGGCGCCCGCCGACGGCGCCGCCGCGGGCGAGCCGCTCGTCATCGCGGTGCACGCCTTCGACGACCAGGTCCAGCCGGCGATGACTTTCGACTTCAACCTCGCGGTCTTCGAGCGCTCCGCCTGCGACCGCGCCGTCTCGCACTTCCTGCGGCTGCTCGACGCCTGCATCGCCAATCCGCGCCAGGCGGTGCGCCGTGTCGATCTCCTCTCGGAGGGCGAGCGGCGGCGCCTGCTCGTCGACTTCAACCGCACCGCGGCGCCGCGCCCGTCGAACCTGACGGCGATCGAGCTGCTCGAGGCCCAGGCGCGCGCGACGCCGGACGCGGTCGCGGTGCGCTGCGACGAGCGCTCGCTGACCTACGTGGCGCTGGTCCGGCGCGTCGAAGCGCTCGCGCGGCGGCTGCGACGGCTCGGGCTGCGGGCGGACGACCTGGTTGCCGTGCGCCTCGACCGCTCGATCGAGATGCTCGTCGCGCTGCTCGCGATCTGGAAGGCGGGCGCGGCCTACGTGCCGCTCGACCCGTCGCACCCGCAAGAGCGCAGCCGCCTGATCCTGGAGGACAGCCGCCCGCGGCTGCTGCTCACGACGCGCGCGCTGCGCCCGTCGCTCGAGACCCGCCCGGACCTGGCGGTCGTGTGCCTCGACGGGTCCGCGGGCGGCGAGCGCGGTGGCGCGACGGAGCCGCCCCTCGAGCGGGCGCCGGCGACCCGCCTGGCCTACGTGCTGTTCACCTCGGGGTCGACCGGCCGGCCCAAGGGCGTCGAGGTCGGGCACCCGGCGCTCACGAACTTCCTGCTCTCCATGCGCGAGCGGCCCGGTCTCGACGCCAGCGACCGCCTGCTCGCGCTGACGACGATCGCCTTCGACATCGCGGCGCTCGAGCTCTACCTGCCGCTCGTCGTGGGCGGCACGGTCGACATCGTCTCGAGCGAGACGAGCCGCGACGCGCGCCGCCTGCGCGCCTGCCTCGAGGGCACGCCGATCACCTGCATGCAGGCCACGCCGGCCACCTGGCGCATGCTCATCGACGCCGGCTGGCGCGGCCACCCCGACCTGCGCATCGTGTGCGGCGGAGAGGCGCTCTCGGCCGACCTCGCCGCGCAGCTCCTGGCGCGCGGCTCCGAGGTGTGGAACGCCTACGGGCCGACCGAGACGACGGTCTGGTCCACGCTGCACCGCGTGTCGGAGAGCTCGGCGGCGGGCGCGAGCGTGCCCATCGGGCGGCCGATCGACAACACGACGGCCTACGTGCTCGGCGCCGACGGCGCCCCGGTGCCCATCGGCGTGGAGGGCGAGCTCTACCTCGGCGGTGCCGGCGTGGCGCGCGGCTACCGCGGGCGACCCGACCTGACGCGCGAGCGCTTCCTGCCCGACCCCTTCGCGGCGCGGGCCGGCGCGCGCATGTACCGCACCGGCGACCTGGCCTCCTTCACCGACGACGGCCGGCTGCACTACCACGGCCGCACCGACCGGCAGATCAAGCTGCGCGGCTTCCGCGTCGAGCCGGGCGAGATCGAGGCCGCGCTCGGCGCCGTGCCCGGGGTGCAGCAGGTGCTCGTCGTCGCGCACGGCGACGGGACGAGCGGCGAGCTGTGCGCCTACTGGACGGGCGAGGCCGACAAGGACGCGCTCTTCGAGCGGGCCTGCGCCGCGCTGCCCACCTACATGGTGCCCGCGGCCTGGGTGCGCCTGCCGGCCTTCCCGCTCACCTCGAGCGGCAAGGTCGACCACCGCGCCCTGCCCCGGGGCGAGCGCGAGGCGCTCGAGGACGGCCTGGCGCCGCGCGACCCGATCGAGGAGCAGATCGCCGCCATCTGGGCGCGCGTGCTCGAGCGGCCCACGGTGCCGGTCGACCGCGACTTCTTCGCGCTCGGCGGCACGTCGATGAAGGTGCTCGAGACGCGCGCGCTCGTCGAGCAGGCCTTCGGCGTCGAGCTGCCCATCGCGCCCTTCTTCGAGGCGCCCGCGACGGTGGCCGCGCTGGCCTCTCGGCTGGCGGGCGCCGCGCGCGGCTCGCTGCGGCTGCTCGTCGAGGGCCGGGGCGAGGAGTCGCCGTTGTTCCTGATCCACGCCGCGGACGGCACGCTCCTGCCCTACGCCAACCTCGCGCGGCGCCTCGGCGGCGAGCGCACGGTCTACGGGCTGCAGCCGCAGGGCGTCGAAGGCCTGCCGATGGTCCACACGCGCGTCGAGGAGATGGCCGCGCACTACGTGTCCGCGATCCGCGGCGTGCAGCCCAAGGGTCCCTATCTCCTCGGCGGGCTGTGCGTCGGCGCCGTCATCGCCTGCGAGATGGCGCGGCTGCTCGAGAACGAGCAGGAGGAGGTGCGCCTGGCGCTCTTCGACGCGGCCGAGCCCTCGGCGGCGCCCAGGCCGCACCGGCGCCTGAAGGGCCGCGTCGACCGTGTCAAAGCGGCCGTGCGCGAGAGCAAGCTGCGGAATTTACCGTTCGTGCTCGTGCGGAAGTTGCGCGGCTTCAGCCGCTTCGAGTGGGAGCGCCGGGCCGACCGTCTCCGCGGCCACCTCGCCATGGCCGCGATCCGCGTGTGCCGCGGGCACGGCCTGCCGCTGCCGCGCTGGGCGCGCCGCGTGCCCGTGACGACGGTCTGCACGCTCGCGGCCGAGCACTACCGCGCCCGCCACGTCGTGCGCGACGAGATCGTCCTCTTCCGCGCCACGTCCGGCGAGGGCCAGGACGAGCCGGTCGCCGAGGTCTACGCCGACCCGGCCCTGGGCTGGGCGGGCCGCAGCGCGAAGGGCGTGCGGAGCATCGACGTCCCCGGCGGCCACCTCAGCATGCTGCAGGAGCCGCACGTCGCGGTGCTCGCCCAGCGGCTCACGGCCTCGCTCGGCACCGCGCCGGGCGGCCGGCGCGCCGGCTGACCCCGGCACGAGCTTTGCAAGCCCGTTCCGGCGCGGACGAGTCCGTGGGCCCTGCTGCGCCCGGGTCGTCGCTCGCCTCACCGCCAGCCAGGAGGATCGCATGCACGTCGAGGAGATCATGACCACGTCGGTGAAGTCCTGCGGACCGGACGACTCGCTCGACACGGCGGCGCGCCTGATGTGGGAGCACGACTGCGGCTGCGTCCCTGTCATCGACCAGGACGGGCGCGTCCTCGCCATGCTGACCGACCGCGACGTGTGCATGGCGGCCTATACGCAGGGCCGCACCCTGGCCGAGATCCGCGTCAGCGCGGCGATGTCGAACGCCTGCCACGCGGTGAGCCCGAGCGACCCGGTGGTGGCCGCCGAGCGCCTGATGCAGGAGCACCAGGTGCGGCGCCTGCCCGTCGTCGACGACGGGCACCTCGTCGGCCTCGTCTCGCTGAGCGACATCACCTGCGAGGCGGCGCGCGAGACCCACAAGAACATGAGCGACGTGACGCTCGACGAGGTCGCGGTCACGCTGTCGGCGGTGTGCCAGCCGCGCTTCGGGAACGAGCCCGCGCAGACGCTGTCGCCCAGCACGGCTTCGGCCACGATGCCGAACCCGTCGACGTCGCGGCGTCAGGGCAACGGCGCCCGCTCGGCCTCCGCCTCCGCCTCGCGCTGAGCGTCAGTCGCCCCCGCGCTCGATCTCCAGCACCGTCCCGTCCACGCTGACCTCGATCTCGACGGGCTCGTCGCCGACCGTGCCCGCGAGCGAGTAGAGGAACTGCCCGTTCTCGCGCTCGAGCTCGGCGCTCACGAGCACGACGCCGGGCACCGCGGCGCGCGCCGCCTCGAGCACGTTGGCGGGCACCTGGTCGAGCGAGAGGGCCTGCTCCTCGCCGTCCTCCTCCTCGCCGTCGTCGTCACCGACCTCGTCGGCCGCCTCGTCCTCGTCGTCCGACTGTGCGCCAGCGACGGTCGCGGGCGTGCCGGCCGCGATCGACACGCTGGCCTGGTCGTCGGCCGCGCAGCAGGCGCAGCCGGTCCAGATCAACCCCGCCAGCAGCAGGGTCGCGAGCAGGATCAGCATCCTCAGCATGGGACAGGTCTCCGTTCAGGGGTCGTGAGCACTATCGGGTGTCCGGGCGCCCGCTGGATGATGCGCAGGTGAGCGGCCCGCGGGAAAGGCCTCCCAGCTCGACGCGCGCGACGAGCCGGCCGTCGCGCAGAGCCAGGCCCAACCGGCCCCCCAGCGCGCGGAGCACGGTCTCGACCAGCGAGAGGCCCAGACCGCTGTGGCCCGAGTCGCTCCGCGCGGCGTCGCCCCGCCAGAAGGGCTCGGTCAGCCGCGGCAGGTCCTGGGGCTGCAGCCCTGCGGCCGGGTTCGAGATCTCGAGAGCGCCGGCATCGCAGGCCACGGTGACCTCGCCCGCCGGCTCGGCGAAGCGGGCCCCGTTGTCGAGCAGGTTGCCGACCACGAGGGCCAGCAGGCCGCGGTCGGAGTCGAGCGCGGCGTCGGCCGGCACCTCGTTGTGGAAGACCACCCCGCGCTCGCGCGCCTGGGCCTCGCAGGGGCGCCAGCACTCGGCGACCAGCTCGCGCAGCGCGACGGGCTCGACGCGCACGCCGGCCCGGCCCGACTCGACGCGGGCGGCGCGCAGGATGGCCGCGACGAGCCCGGTCATGCGGCGCGCCACGTCGTCGGCGGTGGCCAGCGCCTGCCGGCTGAGCTCGGGGTCGTCGGGCCAGCGCAGAGCGACGTCCACGGCGGCTCGCAGCTCGGCCACCGGCGTGCGCAGCTCGTGCGCGACGGCCGAGGTCATGCGCCGCTCGCGCTCGAAGGCGGCCTGCAGCCGCTCGAAGAGCGCGTTGATCCGGTCGCAGAAGGGCAGCAGCTCGGCGGCCACGTCCCGCGTCGCGACGCGCGTGGCCAGCGAGCTGGCCTCGACGCGCCCGAGCGTGTCGGCCAGCGCGCCGATCGGCGCCAGGCCGCGCCGCACGGCGCGGTGCACGAGCGCGACGGCGAGCAGTGCCGCGGCCACGCTCGCGGCGAGCAGCGCCCGCAGCAGCGTCGCCAAGGTCGAGTCGAGCGGCTCGCGCGAGCGCGCCACCGAGACCACGACTTGCGGCAGCTCGGCGGCGGCCGCGGGGTGCTCGAGGTCGTTCGCGGCCGTCAGCCGGACGCTCGCGCAGCGTCCCGACCGTCCGTCGGGCAGTTCCAGATCCCGCCAGCTCGGCTGGTCCAGGGCGCCGGCCTCGCCGGGCAGCTCGTCCTCCGCGAGCGACTCCGAGCGCGCGACGACGGCGCCGTCGGCGCCGCGCACCTCGAAGTAGTCCGCGTGCGCGCCGGCTTCGTACTCCGGCATCGGCCCCTCGAGCAGCTCGGTGTCCAGGCGGCCCTCGGAGAACTCGACCATCCGCCCCAGCGCCAGCGCCGAGTGGAGCAGCGTCGCGTCGAACTCGCGCTGCAGGCTGCGCCGCACGCTCACGTGCACCGTGCCGGCGATGATCGCGAGCGCCGCGAGCAGCGCGAGCACGAGCGAAGCGGTGAGCCGGCCGCGGATCGACCTCACGGCGCGGCGCCGAAGCGGTAGCCCAGGCCGCGCCGCGTCTCGATCAGGCCCTCGGCGCCGGCCTGCGCGAGCTTGCCGCGCAGCCCGCTCACCGTGACCGCGACGACGTTGCTCGCCGGGAAGTCGTCCTCGCCGTAGAGGCGGTCCTCGATCTCGGTGCGCGAGACGAGCTCGCCCGCCCGCGACGCCAGGCAGCACAGGAGCTGGTACTCGCGCCGTGAGAGCACGATCTCGCGCTCGCCGCGGTGCACGGTGCGGGCCACGGTGTCGATGCGCAGCCCGCCGACGCGCGTCACGGGGTGGCCGCCCTCGCGCGCGCGCCGTCCGAGCGCGTCGACGCGCGCCACGAGCTCCTCGAAGGCGAAGGGCTTGACCAGGTAGTCGTCGGCGCCGGCGCGCAGGCCGGCCACGCGGTCGACCACGGCGTCGCGCGCCGTGAGCAGCAGCACGCGCACGTCACGCCCGATCGCGCGCAGCTCTCGGAGCAGCGAGATCCCGTCCAGCCCGGGCAGCATGATGTCGAGCACGAGCAGGTCGTAGGGATTGAGGCGCGCGTAGGAGAGCCCCTGCTGGCCGTCGTGCACGGCGTCGACCGCGTGCCCGAGCCGGCCCAGTCCGCTCTGCAGCGAGCGGCACAGCCGGACGGAATCCTCGACGAGCAGGATGCGCATGCGCCGCGCGCAGGGTAGGCCACCCGCCGTGCACCGGCAAGGCGAGCCGGGCCGCCCTCACCTCGGCCTCACCTTGGGATCGCGTCGGCCGGTCGTCGGCGAGCGCGACGGCTGCGGGCGGTCTGTGGATTCTGCCGAGGCGATCGGTTCGCCCGGCGCGACCGCGTGCAGATGGGCCGCCGCCGCCGGCGAGCTGGCGCGGCATGCGGTTTGCGCAGACGCCGGGAACCCCCAGCCATGGTCATGTCCGCTCGCCCACGATCCGAGTCGTCCTGGACATGCGCGCGACGCAGCACGTACCGCGTGTCGCCGCGCCGGAGCGCGCAGCGGATATGACTGCCGCCAGGCTGCAGGAGATCGCCGCCGACCTCGAGGCCTACCTGCGCCAGCGCTTCCATATCGCGGAGGACGACGCGCTCTTCTCGCGCGACGTGAACCTGTGGGAGGAGGCCTACGTCGACTCGGTGGGTGTCGTCGAGTTGATCGTGCACCTCGAGCGCCGCTGGGAGGTCGAGCTGCCCGACGAGGTCGTCTTCGATCCGGAGTTCGCGAGCGTCAACGGCATCGCGCGCCTCGTCCGGAGACTGCGGGCCTCGCCGGCGGCACGCGAGGCCAGCCCGTCGCGCGACGCTTCGCTGGTGCTCCTGCAGGCGCGCGGCGAGGGTGCTCCGCTCTTCCTGGTCCACGCGGGAGACGGCCTGGCGCTGCCCTACGCGAACCTCGCGCGCCGCCTCGCCGGCACGCGGCCGGTCTACGCCCTGCAGCTCCTGGCCGCCGACGGGCTGCCGATGGTGCACACCCGCGTCGAGGAGATGGCCGCGCACTATGTGCCCGCCGTGCGGGGCGTGCAGCCGCGCGGGCCCTACCTGCTCGGCGGCTCGTGCCTCGGCGCGCTCGTCGCCAGCGAGATGGCGCAAATCCTCGAGACCGAGCGCGAGGAGGTCCGCCTCGTGCTGCTCGACGCGGCCGATCCGTCGGCTGCGCGCCGCCCGAACCTGGAGATGCGGCGCCGCGTCGACCGGGCCAGCCACCTGGTGCGCTCGACCGCGCCGCTCAGGCTGCCCGCGGCGCTCGCGCGCAAGCTGCTCGGCTTCGCCGCGTTCGAATGGCAACGCCTCCGCCGCGGGACGTCCGCGCGCCTGGGCCTGCTCGCGATCCGGCTGTGCCGCCGCCTGCGCCTGCCTCCGCCCCGCTGGGTGCGCGAGATGCCCGTCCGCGCGCTGTGCATGCTGGCCATCGAGCGCTACCGCGCGAGCCACATGCTGCGGGCGGCCATCGTGCTCTTCTGCGGCACGGTCGGCATCGGCGAGGACGAGCCGCTGGCGCAGGTCTACGCCGATCCGAAGCTCGGCTGGCAGGCGCGCAGCGAGCGGCCGTTGCGTCGCATCGACGTGGCCGGCGGGCACGTGAGCATGCTGCAGGAGCCGCACGTCGCCGACCTCGCCGAGGCGCTGCGCGAAGTGCTGGCCGACGCTCCGGCAACCGCCGCGCCGGTTCTCGCCGCGCCGCCGCTCGACGGCGCGTCTCGCTCCGCGGCGCCGGCGCCGTCGCCGCGGCGCGCCTGAGCGGCGGCCGCGGTTTGCGGGGACGGGTGGCTGTCCTAGGATGGCCCTCCCTCGATGCCGCCCGACCCGCGACGCGCCGCCTGCACCTGGCTGTCCCTCGTCGTCGCGAGCCTCGCGCTCGCGTGCGCGACGTCGCCGCCGCAGGAGCAGCCGCCGCCGGTCGCGCGCACTGACCCCGAGCTGGCGCGCCTCGTCGTCGTGCGCGACGGACGCAGCGGCTCGCTGCTCTCCTTCGACGCGCTGCTCGACGCGGCCGCGTCGGCCGACGTCGTCTTCCTCGGCGAGTCGCACACCGACGAGACGACGCACCGCGTCGAGCTCGCCGTCTACGAGGGCCTGGTCGCGCGCCGCGGCGGCCAGGTCGTCCTCGCGCTCGAGATGTTCGAGCGCGACGCGCAGCCGGCGCTCGACGACTACCTCGCCGGCCGCATCGACGAGGCCACCTTCCTCGCCGCCTCGCGGCCGTGGCGCAACTACGCGACCTCGTACCGGCCGCTCGTCGAGGCCGCGCGGCGGGCCGGCGCGCCCGTCGTCGCCAGCAACGTGCCGCGGCCACTGCGCCAGCGCATCGACTCCGAGGGCGACGCGACGCTGGCTGGCCTGGCGCCGGACGAGCGCGCGCTGGCCCCCGCCGAGCTGCTGCCGAACACGCCGCTCTACTGGAAGCGCGCCGACAACGCGATCCGCGGCCACCGCGCGATGATGCCGCCGGCGGCGGCGCCCGGCGCTGCCGACGCCGCGGCGTCCCCGGCCTCGCCCGAAGAGGACGCGCACAGCGCCGCGCGGCTCACCTCGAGCCAGTCGCTGTGGGACAACACCATGGGCGAGTCCTGCGCGCAGGCGCTGGAGCGCCACCCGGGCTACGCGGTCTGCCACGTCAACGGCGGCTTCCACAGCCAGTACTGGGACGGTACGGTGCGGCAGCTTCGCCTGCGCGCGCCGGACGCGCGCGTCGCGACGATCGCGATCGAGCCCGTGGCGAGCCCGCAGTCGGCCGAGGTCTCCGGCGCGCCCGAGGCCGACTTCGTCGTCTTCGCCGAGCGCCGCGCCGACGACCCGCAGGACGGCGAGGGCACGGTCTGGGTGCAGCAGGGGCTGAAGTACCGGCTGCACCTGCCGGCGGCGGCGACGGACGGCGCGCGCGTCCCGCTGCTCATCTGGCTGCCCGACGACGGCACGACCGCGGAGGAGAACCTGAGCCTGTGGCGGATGCGGCTCGGCGACGAGGCGGCGGTGGCCGTGCTCGAGGCGCCCAACGTCGAGACGCAGGAGGACCTCGCGCCCGGCGGGCGCTGGTTCGGTGCCGAGAGCTTCGACGACGACATCGCCGCCGCGACCGCGGGTGTCGACCGGCTGTGGTCGTATCTCGTCGACCACGCGCCGGTCGACCCGGCGCGCGTGTGCGTGGCGGGCGAGGGCGCGGGCGCCACGGTGGCGACCGCCGTCGCGCTCTACGCCGACCGCGTCGCCGCGCGGGCCGTCGCCATCGCACCGCGGCGCTACGCCAAGCTGCGCGACCTGCCGCTGCCGCTGCCCGAGCTGCGCGGCGACGATCCGCGGCCCGCGACCTCGCTGCGCGTCGTCGTCGAGGAGGCGGAGACGGGAGGCGCGGCCGGAGACGACGCCACGTGGTGGCGCGACGAGCTGAAGGAGTACGCGGCCATCGAGTTCCCGGCCGAGCAAGTGTTCGCGACAACCGATGTGTGGCAGCAACGCGTGCAGTCCGTGAACGAGGTCCGCCGGGCGCTTTACCTGCCGTCACTCCCGGCCACAGTCGTACCTGAGCAATCGGGCGACTCCGCGTCTCGCTACTACTTGCTCGTCCGTGGCCCCTCGGCCCGCGAGCGACTCTGGTGCCAGCTCTCAGCGGAACGATTGCACCTGCCTGTCGTCGAAACGCCCCCCGCTGATCCGACGATGCACCAGTTGGAGATCGGCATCGACCCAGACGAGCCGGGCGTCCTGCCCGTCTGCCCCGGCCCCTTCGGCGGCACGACGCTCGTCGTGCTGCCCGCCGGCACGTCGGCCGCCGACGTCGCCGCATGGAAGGCGCTCGTCTCGAACGACCCGCTCGCGAAGCAGAGTCCCTTCACGCGGTCGCGCGTGGCGGTCCTCGACGGCGACCCGGCCGACTCGCTGCCCGCGGTGCTCGGGAAGCTCGAGTCGGAGCGGCGCCGCAACGTCCTCATCGCGCCGGCCGTCTTCTACGCCGACGGCGAGACGATGCGCGCGCTGCGCGACCTCGCCGCCGGCTTCGAGGGGCGCATGACGCTGCACTGGCGGCCCGGCCTGGGCGGCCGCTGAGCCGCGCAGCGCGCGCCGGGCTTTCGAGCGCGTCCCGGCCTCAGAGCGCGGTGGCCTGCTCGCGGCCGGCCGGCGTCGAGGTCTTCGCCGCGGCCACCCTGATCGTCATCACCGGGCAGGTGCACGTACGCACGACGCGCTCGGCCGTGCTGCCGAGCAGCGCGTGCTTGATCCCCGTGTAGCCGTGCGTGGCGAGCACGACGAGGTCGATGGGCTCGGACTTCACGACTTCGGCGATCTGCTCCGAGGCCAGGCCCTGCCGCACCAGCGTGCGCACGCGCAGGCCGCGGTTCCGGAGGGCGTGCGCCGCCGACTCGAGGTACTGCCGGGCACGGGCGGTCGCCGCGTCGCCGTAGTCGACGGCCACGCTCGAAGGCAGGCCGTACTCGACCGGCATGAGCAGCGGCTCGACGACGTGGAGCAGCACGAGCTCGGCGTCGAGGCGCCGGGCGAGGTCCTCGGCGCGCAGCAGGGCCGCGTCGGAGTGCTCGGAGAAGTCGGTCGGACAGAGGAGGCTGCGATAGGTGAGCATGGCGGGCTCCGCGGGGAAACGGTCAGGCATGGAGTAGCGCGTCCAGAGCGACGGGCGTCGCCGTGCCTCCTCGGTGGTGGAGAGAGGCCGCCGCTCGCCCTTCGCGCGCGGCGGCCCCTGACCCGAAGTCCGCTCCTCCCGTCAGATGCTCTTGACCGGGATCTTGCGGATCATCTCCTGTGCCTTGAGCGTCTTGGTCAGGGTCACAGTGAGCACGCCCTTGCTGAAGATCGCCTTGACGTTGTTGCGATCGACCTCCCAGTACAGCGGCAGCGACCTCTGGAACCCGCCCCAGTTCCGCTCGATGCGGTGGTAGGTCCGGTTCTTCTCGTCGCGCTCCTCGTGCTTCTCGCCGCTGATGATGAGCTGGTCGCCCGAGAGCGAGACGTTGACGTCCTTCTCCTCGAGGCCGGGCAGCTCGACCATCACGAAGACCTCCTTGTCGGTCTCGGAGATGTCGAGACGGGGCATCCAGCTCCGGTTCGTGCCGTAGTAGTACGGCCTCAGCGGAAACTCGGTGCCCTGCTGGATGTTGAAGCTGTTGAAGAGCTCGTTCATGGCCTGGTGGAGCGGGCCGAAGCTCTTGTCCTCGTCGGTCTTCCAGCGCCAGGGAATCAGGGTCGCGGTGTTCATGCTCGGAGTCTCCTCGGTGAGGCGATTGGAGGCGGACACGCCCGCGTGTCCGTCGACCCCGAGTCCGTTGCAATGCCCGTGCCGACTCGCGCACTGTCGAGAGGGCGTCCGGAGGGCCTCGGTCGACCCTTTTGCGAGCGCTGCGTCCCGCTCACCGCGGCTTCCTCCGCGCCCCAGTGGGGAACTCCCCCCACGCCGACCCTCCGCTCGGCGTCACCCCTTGATGCAGACCATCGGCTCGACGCGCGCGACGCGTCGCGCCAGGCCGGCCTGCTCGGCGGCCTCGACGACGGCCGCGCTGTCCTTGTAGGCCGGCGGCGCCTCCTCGGCCACGCCGCGCAGCGAGGGGCTGCGGATCAGGATGCCGCGTGCGGCCAGCTCCGCGACCACCGCGCGGCCGTCGAAGCGGCGCGTGGCCTCGTTGCGGCTCATGCTCCGGCCGGCGCCGTGGCAGGCCGAGCCGAAGCTGCGCTCCTCGCCCTGGGACGTGCCGGCGAGCACGAAGCTCGAGCTGCCCATGCTGCCGCCGATGATCACGGGCTGGCCGTGCTTGCGGTAGACGTCGGGCACGTCCGGGTGGCCCGGGCCGAAGGCGCGCGTCGCGCCCTTGCGGTGCACGAAGAGCCGGCGGCGGCTGCCGTCGACGAGGTGCGTCTCCTCCTTGCAGGTGTTGTGGCTCACGTCGTAGAGCAGCGGCAGCCGCGCCGCGGGCAGCACCTGCGCGAAGACGCGGCGCACGATCTCCGTGAGCACCTGGCGGTTGGCCAGGGCGCAGTTCATCGCGGCGCGCATCGCGCCCAGATACTCCTCGCCGGTCGCCGAGCGCAGCGGCGCGCAGGCCAGCTCGCGGTCGGGCACCTGCAGGCCGTGGCGCGGCGCCTCGAGCGTCATCCGACGCAGGTAGTCGGTGCCGATCTGGTGCCCGAGGCCGCGCGAGCCGCAATGGATCGAGACGACCACCGCGTCGAGCGACAGCCCGAAGGCGCGCGCCGTGTCCTCGTCGTGGATCTGCGCCACCCGCTGCACCTCGAGGTAGTGGTTGCCCGAGCCGAGCGTGCCGACCTGGTCCTGCTGCCGACGGCGCGCCTGCTCGCTCACGCACTCGGGCCGCGCGCCGGCCATCGCGCCGCCCTCCTCGATGCGGTCGAGGTCGGACGGCTCGCCGTGGCCGCGCTGCACCGCCCAGCGCGCGCCTTCGGCCAGCATCGCGTCCATCTCCTTCGCGCCCAGATGCAGCGCGCCCGTGCTGCCGACGCCGGCCGGCACCGCGCGGTAGAGCGCCTCGGCCAGCGGCCGGGCGGCCGCCTCGACCGGCTCGCGCCGCAGACCGGTGTGCAGCATGCGCACGCCGCACGAGATGTCGAAGCCCACGCCGCCCGCCGAGACCACGCCGCCCTGCTCGGCATCGAAGGCCGCCACGCCGCCGATCGGGAAGCCGTAGCCCCAGTGCGCGTCGGGCATGGCGTAGCTGGCGCGCACGATGCCGGGCAGCGCCGCCACGTGGCTCATCTGCTCGAGGACCTTGTCGTCCATGTCGCGCACGAGCGCCTCGCTCGCGTAGAGCACGGCCGGCACGCGCATCGCGCCCTGCGGCGGCAGGCGCCACTCGGTCTCGGAGACGCGCTCGAAGCGGCGGGGATCCATGTCAGACGTCCACCACGCACTGCGCGAGCCAGAGGCCGTCGGCCTGCCGCGCGACGCGCAGCGCGGTGAGCGTGGCGCCCTTGACCTCGACCGCCGGCTCGTGCCGCGCGACGTCGACGGGCTCGCCCCACGCGCGCGCCGCGAGGCGCCCGGCGTCGAGGCGCACCTCGAAGCGCCCGAAGAGCAGGCGCCGCGTGGCCATCTCGTAGACGAGCGCGTTGAGGAAGTCCACCAGGAGCAGCTCGGGATCGGCGGACTCGCAGGCCAGCTCGACCGGCTCCTTCGGCGCGACGCGGGCCGGCTCGGTGACCACCGCGGTCAACGCGAGGCCGGCCTGCTCGAACGCCGCAGCGAGCGTCGGGCCGAGGCCGCGCACGCCGATGTCGGCGCCGTGATGGAAATGCTCCCAGCGGCTCGCCGGCGCGGAGGAGGACACCGCGGCCTGCGCGCTCAGCCGGCCGTGCCGGCCGTGCCGGCCGGGCCGGGGCCCGTGACCGCGGCGGCGCTCTCGCGGTGCAGCGGCAGCGAGAGCGTCACGGTCGTGCCGCCGCCCGGCGGACACTCGAGGCGGATGGCGCCGCCGTGCGCCTCCATGACGCGCCGCGCGATCGAGAGCCCGAGGCCCGTGCCGCGGTGCTTGGTCGTCACGAAGGGCTCGAAGACGCGCTCGCGCAGCTCGGGCGGGATGCCGGGTCCGCCGTCCGCGACGCTCAGCTCGCAGTGCTCGCCGGCGCGACGCGACGACAGGCGGAGGCGCCCCTGGCCGCCCATGGCCTGCGCGCCGTTGAGCAGCACGTTGTGGAGCACGGCCTTGAGCATCTCGGGGTCGCCCCACAGCGCGACGTCCTCGACCGTCGACTCGACCGTCACCGCGGCGGCCTGCGGGTCGCGCGCGAGCAGAGTGACCGTGGCCTCGACGAGCGAGACGAGCGGCAGCGGCCCGGGCCGCGGGGCGCGCGGCCGGGCGAAGAGCAGCAGGTCCTCGACCGTCGCGTTGAGCGCGCCGATGCGCGCCAGGATCTCGCCGATGACGACGCGCTCGGGCGAGCCGTCGGGCAGGCGCTCACCGATGACCTGGATCGCTCCGGCGATGCCGGCCAGCGGGTTCTTGACCTCGTGCGCGACGACGGCCGCCATCTCGCCCAGCTTGACGAGCGCGCCCTGCTCGAAGAGCCGCTGCTCGGCGCGCTTGCGCTCGGTGATGTCGGCGCGGATCGCGAGGTACTGCCAGGGCCGGCCCGCGTCGTCGAGGAAGGGCACGATCGTCGTGTCGACCCAGTAGAACGAGCCATCCTTGGCGCGATTGCGGATCTCGCCCTTCCAGACCTGGCCGGCGCGGATCGTCTCCCACAGGCCGCGCATGAACTCCTTGGGGTGCAGGCCGGAGTTGACGAGGCGGTGGTCCTGGCCGAGCAGCTCCTCGCGCGAGTACTTCGAGATGCGGCAGAAGTAGTCGTTGGCGTAGGTGATGCGGCCGGCCGTGTCGGTGATCGCGACGATCGCCGACTGGTCGAGGGCGAACTTGAAGTTCTCCAGCAGGTCGGACGGCTTGCGCTCGCTCATCCTCGACTCCCCACGGGCCGCATGCGGATTCCGCCCCACCGCGTCGGGGGTTTTTCGGGCGCGCGCCGCTCCGCTCGTCGATCGATCGCCGGCTCTCCGCCGCGCGCCACCGCGCGCGGGATCCGTCCCTCGGCGCGGACCGGTTCGCGGTTTGCAGAGGTCACGCTAACCCCGCTCCCCGAGCGCTGGCAAGACTCCGCATGACTCCCGCAGCGATCCTGGTCATCGACGACGACTCGCTCGTGCGCTGGTCGCTGGCCCAGCACCTGACGCGGCGCGGCTACCGGGTGGCCGCGGCCGGCAGCGCGGCCGAAGCGCTCGCGCTGGTCCGTGCCGTGCCGCGGCCGCAGGTCGTCGTGCTCGACCTCAAGCTGCCGGACATGGACGGCCTGGCGCTGCTCGAGGTGCTGCGCCGCGAAGCCGCGCCGTGCCCGATCATCGTGCTCTCGGCGCACCTGACGCCCGAGGTCACCGTCGAGGCGCTCGCGAAGGGCGCGACCTTCGTGGCCGAGAAGCCCTTCCAGCTCGACACGCTCTGCGCGCTCGTGCAGCGGGCGCTGGAGGGCACGGCGCCGCAGCCGAGATGAGCCCGCCGTCGCCGTGATATCTTCGCCCGCATGACCACCCCGACCGTCCTGGTCGTCGACGACGAGGCGCTCATCCGCTTCACGTTGCGCAGCCGGCTCGAGAAGGAAGGCTACGCCGTGCTCGAGGCCGGCAGCGTGGCCGAGGCGCGCCAGCATCTGCGCGACGGCATCGACCTCGTGCTGCTCGACTTCAAGCTGCCCGACGGGGACGGACTGACGCTGCTCCGCTCGATCAAGGAGCAGGACCCCGACATGCTCGTGATCCTCATGACCGGCTTCTCGTCGCTCGAGAACGCGGTCGCGGCCATCAAGCAGGGCGCCTGGGACTACGTCAACAAGCCCTTCGACGTCGAGGACTTCATGCTCCGCGTCGCGAAGGCGCTCGAGACCACGCGGCTGCGCCGCGAGGTGCGGGCGCTGCGCTCGGGCCAGGGGCGGCGCTATGGCCTCGACAGCATCATCGGCGACTGCCCGGTGACGCGCGCGCTCAAGGAGCTGCTCGCGCGCATCGCGGCGAGCCCGGCCAGCACGGTCCTGCTCACGGGTGAGAGCGGCAGCGGCAAGGACCTCTTCGCCCGCGTGATCCACGGGATCAGCGCGCGCGCCGACGGGCCCTTCGTGAACATCACCTGCTCGGCCATGCCCGAGACGCTCATCGAGAGCGAGCTCTTCGGCCACGAGCGCGGGGCCTTCACCGACGCCCGGGCGCGCAAGAAGGGCCTGCTCGAGAGCGGCGACGGCGGCACGGTCTTCCTCGACGAGATCGGCGAGCTCTCACCGGCCGCGCAGGCCAAGATGCTGCGCTTCCTCGAGGAGAAGACCTTCAAGCGCGTCGGCGGCGCCGACGACGTGCGCGTCGACGTGCGCGTCATCGCGGCGACGAACCGCCGGCTCGAGGACGACGTGAAGGCCGGCCGCTTCCGCGAGGACCTCTACTACCGCCTGCGCGTGCTGCCCGTCGACGTGCCGCCGCTGCGCGAGCGGGCGGGCGACGTGCCCTTGCTCGTCGAGCACTTCGTGCAGGCCTTCAACCAGGAGTTCCGCCGCGAGGTCGCGGGCGTCGAGCCCGACGCGCTGGCCGCGCTCACGGCCTACGGCTGGCCCGGCAACGTGCGCGAGCTGCGCAACGCGGTCGAGCGCGCCATGATCCTCGCGGTGGGCGAGCGCCTGGCGCTGGCCGACTTCCCCAACCTCGGCGCGAGCAAGCCGGTCACGAACGGCTTCCGCCTGCCGGCCGAGGGCGTCCAGTTCGAGGAGCTCGAGCGCGACCTCGTGATCCAGGCGCTCGAGCGCACGGGCGGCAACCAGACGCGGGCCGCGGCGCTGCTCGGGATGAACAGGGATCAGATCCGGTACCGGATCGAGAAATTCGGGTTGCCGGTGAGGTGACACGACGCGCTCCGGGCGGCCCGTGAAGCCGGCCGGAGTGAGGTGAGCAGCGAGGCCATGGCCGAAGCGCCCGGCGGCTTACGGCCGCGCGGCGGCTGGGGTGGGCGAGCCCGATGGAACTCGAAGGGCAAGAGACGCGGTCCTCGCGGGCGTCCGGCCGACCGGCGTGGCGGGATGTGCGAGGCCCGGACGGTGACGTCCGGCGGCCGGACGGCCGCGGGTCACTGGAGTGGGCGGCCGAAACGGAGAGCCGCCGATCCGCGACGGCTCGGCTCCCGCTTCAGGCCTTCCGAAGCAGCGGCCGGCGCACGTGCATGCGCGCGTCGAGCGCCACCGCGCCCTGCCCCGGCGGCCGGGCCAGCACCGGGTTCAAGTCGAGCTCGACGATCTCCGGCACTTCGTCGGCCAGCCGCGCGATGCGGAGCAGCATGTCGACCAGCGCGGGCTTGTCCGCCGGCGGCTGGTTGCGGAAGCCGTCGAGCAGCGCGCGGCCGCGGATCGACTCGAGCATCTCGGCCGCGTCGCGGTCGGTGAGCGGCGTGATGCGGAAGACGACGTCGCCGAAGAGCTCGAGCGTCGTGCCGCCCAGCCCGAAGGCCACGAGCGGCCCGAAGCTGCTGTCGAGCGCGAAGCCCAGCATGGTCTCGACGCCCTGCCCCGCCATCGGCTGCACGCTCGCGCCGCGCATCTCGCCCGGACGGCCGGCGGCCTCGAGGCGCGCGGCGATCGTGTCGAACGCGACCGCCGCCGAGTCGGGCCCCTCGACGTCGAGCACGACCCCGCCCACGTCGGTCTTGTGCACGACGGTGTCGGAGAGCAGCTTGACCGCCACCATCCCGCCGAAGAGCTGCGCCGCGCGCGCGGCCTCCTCGCGCGTGCGGCATTCGACGTGCGGCAGCGAGGGCAGGGCGTAGGCCGCCAGCACGCCTGCGACCTCGTCGGCGCGCAGCCAGCACTCGCCGCGGGCCGCGAGCGCCTGCCGGCAGATGACCCGCGCGCGCTCGGGCTGCAGGCCGAGCAGCGCCGGCACCTCGCCCTCGGGCTGGCCCAGCCACGCCGCGTGCTCCCAGGCGCGGCCGAGCGCGCGCGCCGCCGACTCGGGGAAGCGGTAGACGGGGATCGTCTCCGCCGGTCCGGCGCCCGCGGGTCGGGGCTCGTCGCGCAGCAGGCAGGCGACGATCGGCTTGCTCCGCCCGCTGCGCGCCGCGGCTCGGCCGCGCGCGATCGCCTCCGCGACGCCCGCGCGGTCCTCGGCGCGCACGGGGATGTGGATGGCCACGAGCGCGTCGACGTTGGCGTCGTCGAGCAGCAGCGGCACCGCGCGCTCGAACTCCGCCGGGCCGGCGGTCGCGATCATGTCGACGGGGTTGAGCGCGCTGGCCGCGGCCGGCAGGAAGGCGCGCAGGGCGTCGACGGTCTCGAGCTCGAGCGTCGGCAGCAGCAGGCCCGCCGCCTCGCAGGCGTCCGCGCACAGGATGCCCGGGCCGCCGGCGTTCGTGAGCACGCCCACGCGCGGGCCCTGCGGCAGCGGCTGGTGCGCGAGCAGCGCCGCGACCTCGAACATCTCCTCGAGCGTGTTGCAGCGCAGCACGCCAGCCTGGCGGCAGAGCGCGTCGCTGGCCGTCTCGTTGCCCGCCAGGGCCGCGGTGTGCGAGCCGGCCGCGCGCCGCCCGGAGTCCGAGCGGCCGCTCTTGACCGCCAGGATCGGCTTGACGCGCGACACCCGCCGCGCGATGCGCGCGAAGCGCCGCGGGTTCCCGAAGCTCTCGAGGTAGAGCAGGATCACGTCGGTGAGCGGGTCGTCCTCCCAGTACTGGAGCAGGTCGTTGCCCGAGACGTCGGCCTTGTTGCCGACGCTCACGAAGCTGCTGAAGCCGATGCCGAAGTGGCCGGCCGACTCGAGCACCGCCACGCCGAGCGCACCGCTCTGGGACGACATCGCGACGCGCCCCGGGCGCACCGGCGTCGAGGCGAAGGTCGCGTTGAGGCACACGTCGGGGTCGGTGTTGATCACGCCCAGGCAGTTGGGGCCGACGAGCCGGATGCCGGCCTCGCGCACGAGCACCACGAGCCGCTCCTGGAGCGCGCGCCCCTCGGGACCCGTCTCCGCGAAGCCGGCCGCCGGCACGATGACCGCCTTGACGCCCTGCGCGCGGCAGTCCTCGATGACCTCGAGGATCCCGGAGGCGGGCACGACGACGATCGCCAGGTCGACCTCGCGCGGCACGTCGCGCAGCGAGGCGTAGGCCGGCACCGAGAGCACCGAGCCGGCGTGCGGGTTGACGGGGTAGACCGCGCCGGTGAAGCCGCCGATCAGGTTGCGCATGATCAGGCCGCCCACCGAGTCGGGCCGGCGCGAGGCGCCGATCACCGCCACCGAGCGCGGGCGGAAGAGCGCTCGCAGGCCGGCGCTCGTGGCCTCGTCGCGGGTCGCGGGCAGGTCCTGGAGCATCGCGCGCCGGGTGTAAGCGCCGGGCGCTCGCCTTCAGGCATGCCGCTTGCTGGGACCCTGGCCATGCTGCCCATCTCGAGCTTCTCCAGCGATCCGTGCGATGCCGGTCTCGTGCTGCCGATCCTGCTCGGCGCCGCGCTCGTCGGACTCTGCGCCCTCAGCCTCGGGGCCTGAGCGCACGCCGGTCGAGCCGGCCGCGGGAGTTTCCGCGCTGCCGTGGAATCGCCCGCCGCGGCCGGCTGCCCCGGGGCGCGAGCGGCCGCCCAGCCGCCGCACGAGGCGCCTTTCCGCCGTGGCACGGGGCTTGCACTGACCCCCGTGTGCGCCGGACGTGGGCGGTCGGACGGCGCGGTCGAGAATCCGATGCCCATGCTGACAGGAGCGAGGATGACCGTCGGGAGGATCTGCCGCCGAGACGTGGACCTGGTCGACCCGGACACGACCGCGCGGGTCGCCGCGCAGCGCATGGCCGCGCGCAACGTCGGGTCGCTGCTCGTGGCCGACGGCCGCCGCCACGTGCTCGGCGTCGTCACCGATCGCGACCTCGCCCTGCGCGTGGTCGGCCGGGGCCTCGACCCGCACCTCACGTGCGTCGGCGAGGTCATGACGCCGCACCCCGACACCGTGAGCGAGGAGACCTCGGTCGAGGACGCGCTGGCGGTCATGCGCTCGCGCGGCGTGCGCCGGCTGCCCGTCCTCGGTCCGGGCGGCGAGCTCGCCGGCGTCGTGAGCGTCGACGACGTGCTCGTGCTACTCGCGGAGGAGTTCGGCGACCTGAGCCGCCTGATCGAGCACTCCTCGCCTCGGCTCATGGCCCACTGCCAGCCCTGGAGCGATGCCCCATGACCTCCCTCACCGAAGTGCGTGCCCGCGACCTCATGCGGAGCCAGGTCGTCACGCTGTCCCCCGACGCGAGCATCCGCGAGGCGGTCGAGACGCTGCAGGACGACCATCTCGGCGGCGTGCCGGTGGTCGACGAGAGCGAGAAGGTCGTCGGCTTCCTGTCCCTGGCCGACATCGCGCGCATCGAGCACCTGCAGGGCGACCGCGTGGCCGAGGAGCGCGGCGACCGCCAGCTCGCCAACCCGGTCGGCGACGCGATGGAGGAGGAGTCGGTCGACGACGAGGAGTTCGTCGGCCGCGACGACTACAGCCCCGAGGCGCTCGGCCGCGAGACCGTGGGCCAGTGGATGACGCGCGGCGTGGTCGCGATCTCGCCGAACACGACGCTCAAGGAGGTCTGCGCCACGATGGTGCGCGAGTCGGTGCACCGGCTCGTCGTGCTCGAGCGCGGCAGGCTCCAGGGCATCCTCTCGACGATGGACATCGTCAGGCACCTCGCCGAGCACGCCTGAGGGCGAGCCACGCGGAGCTGGTCCCTTGCGTCCCCTGGGCCGGGGCGTTATGTTAGCAGCCACTTACATAACCAAGGCCGCGCGCCATGCCCCGCCCCTCCCGCCTCACCGAGAAGCGCCGCGAGCTGCTGCCCGTCGTGGCGGCCGCCTTCGCCGAGCTCGGCTACCGGCGCGCCAGCACGGCCGAGCTCGCGCGGCGCTGCGGCGTCCAGGAGCTGATCCTCTACCGGCTGTGGCCCGACAAGAAGGCCATGTTCCTGGCCGCCATCGACCACGTCTTCGAGCGCTCGCTCTCGGCCTGGACGATGGAGCTGGCGGCGCGGCCCACCGGCCAGGACGCCCTGACCGCGCTCATCGCCTACGAGGCGCGGCACCACGGCGAGCACGGCCTGTACCGCATCGTCTTCGCCGGGCTCGGAGAGTGCGATGACCCGCAGGTGCGCGCGGCGCTGCGGCGCATGTACCTGCGCTTCCAGCGCTTCGTCGCCGGCCAGGTGGAGGTCGCGGGCTCGAAGCCGGGCCGCTCGCGCGCCTCCGGCGCCGCTCTGCCGGCCGACGCGGCAGCCTGGGGCCTGATCGGCCTGGGCACGGTCACGAACATCGTGCTCGAGCTCGGGCTGCTCGGCGCCCGCGCGCGCCAGGAGCTGTTCCTGGCCGTCGCACAGCGGCTGGTCGCCGCACCCTCGAGGAGCTGAAGCCCCATGACCGAGCCGCGCACCCCCGTCCATCGCGGCGCCCGCCGCAGGAGGTCAGCCATGAGTCCGTCCGTCCCTCGTTCGCGTCGTCCTCGCTTCGCCGCCCCCGTCGCGCGGCTCGCCCTCGCGGCCGCCGCGCTGCTGGCGGTCGCCTGCAGCGGCATCTTCGACGAGCAGGAACAGCAGGCCTTCCGCGCGCGCCTCGGCTCGGTGAGCTTCACCGTCTACCCGGCCTTCGTCCGTGGCGTGAAGGACAACACCTGGGACGACGCGAGCGCCGTCCGGCTGGCGACGGCCATCGCCGATTCCGGCTGCGGCATGGCCACCGCCTCCGACGTCCACGTGCCGATCACCGGCGAGGTCCACATGAACCAGGCCCGCATGTGGAAGGAGAGCGCCGCCGAGTTCGGCGTCTGGATCGCGGCGCACACGCCCGCGACCGACTACGCGATCCTGCCCGAGTACATCGGCGTGCCGGCCACGAAGGAGGCCGGCGGCATCCACGCCTACGTCGTCGACCGCGAGGGCAAGCTCGTGGACGGCGTGCTGCTCAACAACCACCAGGAGGTCTTCAGCTCGGCGCACCCGCGCACCGCCGAGGACTGCAGCGCGGTCCTCGTGACGGTCGTGCGCGAGGAGTGGGCTCAGCGCAGCAGCAGGTGAACCGGGTTGGTCGCCAGGAAGTTGCCGTCGCCGCCGAGGCCGGCCGCGAAGCCCTGGAAGGTCACGACGATCCCCTCGAGCCCGGTCAGCACGGGCGGCAGCTTGAAGGTCAGGTTCACCGGGAGCTGCTGCCCGAGCAGCGTGAAGGGCAGGATCAGCACGGGCGTGCCGAGGTCGAGCCAGATCGTTCCGTCGATCGGGCCCGGCAGCGAGAGCTGCGCCGGATGCAGCGACGCGAAGAGCCAGAGCGCGGCGCCGTTGGGGCCGTGCAGGTTCAGCCGCTTGAACGCGTTGGCCGCATCGCCGCCGACCAGGGTCACGAAGGGCTCGGCCGGCACCGGCAGCTCCACGTCGAGCAGGGCGCCGAAGCTCGGCGGGTCGTAGCCCACGCCGCTCAGCTTCAGCGTGCCGTAGCCCGAGGCGGCCGCCCAGGCATCGAGGCCGCCGATGCCCTGCCCCGCGTGCCCGCCCTTCAGGATCGACGCGCTGCTCCCGCGCACGGTGACGGTCGCCGGGCCGCTCTCGTCGCTCCAGTTCAGCTTGAGCGCGACCTCGCCCCATCCGCCCTGGCCGCCGAAGAGGATCTGCGGAGTGCCGCCGTTGCCGCCGAAGACGCTCGTCTCCGACAGGAGCACCGCCGACTGGCCTTCGACGTCGAGCCCCTCCTGCCCGGCATAGCCGTAGAAGTCGTCGCCCCAGCCCGTGCCGCCGGTCACGGTGCAGTCGGTCAGCGTGACGACCGAGTCGACGACGCGCAGCCCGCGTGACTCGCAGTAGTAGTCGCCATTCTTGCCGTGGATGGTCGAGCGCTCGATGTGCACCTGCGCGCAGCCCGAGACGGCCAGGCCCGCCGTGCACCCGAGCGGCCCCGAGAGATTGCCGTCCACCTGGATGCCGTCGAGCAGCACGAAGCCCGCGGCGCCCACGACGTCGAGCGAGTTGAAGTGCAGGCCGGCCACCGCGACGTTGTCGGTCAGGATGTGGCTCTCGCCGATCACGAAGGGAGCGGCGCCGGGCACGGCCAGGATCGACAGGTCGCGATCGAGCGTGAAGGCGGCGTAGTTGCCGAGGTGCACGAGGAGCACGTCGCCGGGCTTGGCGGAGTCGATGGCCGCCTGGATCGTGGTGAAGTCGGCGCCCCCCGAGTCATCGACCGTCCAGGTCGACGCGGCGGCGGGCGAGGCGAGCAGCGGCAGGAGCAGCAGGACGGCGGCGGCGGCTTTCATGGTCTCTCCCTGCGCACGGCGCGCACGGAGAAGGCGCACGCTCCGAGGCTGCCGCTCGCGCCGGCAGCCTACACCTCCCGGCGGAATCGGGAAGGGGGGAGCCGGTCGCTAGACTGCCGCCCGTGCGAACCACCCCCGACGAGCCGCGAGACCTGGGCTTCGGCTCGGTCGTCTCGCGCGAGAGCCGGCAGCGGCTGCTCAACCACGACGGCAGCTTCAACGTCGTGCGGCGCAGGCGCCGGCTCGTCTCGGCCCTCGGCGACTACCACGTGCTCGTCACGCTGAGCTGGCCGCGCTTCCTGGCGCTCGTCACGGTCGGCTTCCTCTTCGTGAACACGCTCTTCGCGGCCGCCTACGTGTCCTGCGGCCCCGAGGCCCTGGCGGGTCCCGCCGTCGGCAGCGGGCCGGGCGGCGCCTGGGCGCGCGCCTTCTTCTTCAGCGTGCAGACCTTCTCGACCATCGGCTACGGGCACGTCGCGCCGGTCAGCCTGGCGGCCAATCTGCTCGTCGTCGCCGAGGCGCTCTGCGGCCTGTTCGTCTTCGCGCTGATCTGGGGCATCGTATTCGCGCGCTTCGCCCGGCCCCAGGCGCGCATCCGCTTCAGCGAGCGCGCCGTCGTCGCGCCCTACCGCGGCATCACCGGCTTCGAGTTCCGCGTCGCGAACGAGAGCAGCAGCCAGCTCGTCGACGTGCGGGCCGAGGTCATGCTCGGGCGGATGGAGGTCGACGCGGAGGGCCGCAGCCTGCGGCGATTCTACGACCTGCCGCTCGAGCGCGACCACATCGCCTTCTTCCCGCTCGCCTGGACGATCGTGCACCCCATCGACGCGGCCAGCCCGCTGGCCGGCCTTTCCGCCGCCGAGCTGGCCGCGGCCGACGCCGAGTTCCTCGTCATCCTGGCCGGCACCGACGAGACCTGGGCCCAGACCGTGCACGCGCGCTCGTCGTACAAATTCGACGAGATCGAGTGGGGTGCGCGCTTCACGAGCATCTTCCTGCGGCCGGAGAACGGCGGGCGGATGGGCGTCTCGCTCGATCGGCTCTCGGAGATCGAGCGCGTCGCGAACTAGCGCCGAGGCGGCTCGGAGGGCGCCGGCGCCGGCTCGAGCGGGATGAGCTCGATCAGCCCCCGCGTGATGGCTGGCACGTTCGCCGGCACGTGGATGGCGAACCCCCCGTCGCTCGTCGCCGATCGTCTCCATTCGGTCTGGAAGACGATCCAGCTGCCCACCGCCAGGACGATGGAGAGGACGAGCAGGACGACCCCCATCAGCGCCGACGACCCGGGGTGCCGCGAGACCCAGCCGGCCGCGCGCCGCACGCGTCCCGGCGGCCGCGCCTGGACCGGCGTGCCGTCGAGCACGGCGCGCAGGTCGTCGCGCAGGGCCGCCGCGCTGACGTAGCGGCGCTCGGGGCGCCGGTGCATGGCCTTCATGACCACCGCCTCGAGCGCCGGCGGCACCGAGCGGTTCAGCGAGCGCAGCTTCGTCGGGCTGCCGTGCTCGATGCGCGCGAAGATGATGCCCGCCGACTCGCCGCGGTACGGCTGCCGCAGCGCGAGGCAGTGGTAGAGCGTGACGCCCAGGGCGTAGACGTCCGATCGCGGTCCGATGGCGAACAGGTCGCCCGCGACCTGCTCGGGCGACATGTAGTAGGGCGTGCCCCGGATGGCGCGTGTGGAGGTGGCCGTGTCGTCGCCGACGCCGAAGGCCAGTCCGAAGTCGGCCAGGTGCGGCGCGCCGTCCGCGTCGAGCAGGATGTTGCCCGGCTTGACGTCGCGGTGCACGACGCTCATCTGGTGCGCGTGGTCGAGGGCATCCGCCACCTGGGCTCCGAGGCGCACGATGGCCGCCACGTAGGAGTTCAGCCGGGCCGCCCTCGGCGGATCGGGCTGCGCCGCCGAGCCGACCGGCCGCCGTCCTTCGGCGACGCGCAGGTTCACCTCGACGCCGAGCTTCTCGTAGAGCCCGCCGTCGGGGACGAGGTCGGCCCGCTTGAGCGAAGCCGGCTCGTAGGCGCCGATCGCCTTGAGCCGCTCGTCCAGCGTCGCGCCGCGGACCAGGTCCATCACGAAGAAGGGGCGCCCCTGCTCGGTGACGCCGACGTCGTGGATCGAGGTGATGTGCGGATGCCGCGTGCGCGCCAGGGCCACCGCCTCGCGGCGGAAGCGCTGCAGCTCCTGACGCGAGGCCGTCGTCGTCGCCAGGACCTTGAGCGCGACGCTGCGGTCGAGCTGGCTGTCGTGCACCTCGTAGACCACGCCGACGCCGCCGCGCCCGAGCTCACGCAGCACCTTGTAGTGGCGGATCGTGCCACCGACGAGCGAGGGCTCGCCGCCCGGCGCGCTGGACGCCGCGGCGTCCTGCTTGAGCTGCAGGGCCATCCGCACCAGCGCGCGGATCTCCGCGGCCATCTCGCGGTGGACCGTGCAGGCCAGCTCGATGGTCTCGAGATCGTCCTTCTCGAGCGCCGCGAGGCACTCGTCGATGATCTGCTTGCGCGACTGGATCGAGTCTGGCATGCCCCGGCGCCCGAACGGCCGGGAGGCCCGTCCCCCCCGCCGCCGGCCTCGACGGGGCGGGCACCTTACGGTCGGCGGGCGCGGCTGTACAGGCGACGGCGCGTGACGCGTCGGCGACGGTCGCCTGGAGGGACGCCGTGTTCTGGAACGGACTCAGCTCGGCGGGCGGGCGTAAGTGATCGCGTAGAAGCGCACGCCCTGCGGCGAGACGATGCCGCAGAAGCGGCCCACGTCGGGGATGTCGCGCGGCGGCACGCAGAGCCGGGCGCCGAGCCGCCCCGCGAGGCGCGCGGTCTCGTCGACGTCGCGCACCGTGAAGTAGGTCGCCCAGTGAGGCGTCACCGGCCCCATCTCGGGCGTGATCGCCATGGCGCCGGCGACCGGCTCGCCGCCGAGCCGGAAGAGCGTGTACGAGTGCGTCGGCATGGTCATCGCGCGCGCGCTCCAGCCGAAGAGCCCGCTGTAGAAGCTCGCGGCCCGGCCGACGTCGGTGGTCAGCGTCTCGAACCAGCTCGGCGCGCCGTGCAGGCCGCTGTCGACGTCGGTGCCCTGCAGCGACTTCGGCTCCCAGGCATCGAGCTCGGCGCCGTTGGGGTCGGTCACGACCGCCAGGCGCCCCGCCTGCGCGATGTCGAACGGGGGCCGCACGTGGCCGCCCAGCGCGGTCGCCTTCGCGGCCGTCGCGTCCGCGCCCTGCACCTTGACCATGACGCCGATCTGCGCCGGCGTGCCCGGTGGCGTGCCCGGCGCCGCGAGGTCGTACAGCCCGCCGATGTCGCGCCCGCCGACCTTCACGCCGTGCCCGACGCCCGGCATCTCGACGTAGGTCCAGCCCAGCAGCTCGGCGAAGAACGCGCGTGCCGCCGCCGGCTCCGGCGTGAGCAGGTTGATCCAGCAGAAGTCGCCGATCCTGCGATCGCCGGCGGTCATGCGCGAGCTCCCGTCATGCGGCGCTCGGCGCGCCGGCCGCGGGCCGGGCCCCGGTCGCGGCCGCTGCGATCGGCACCACCGGCAGGTCCTGCGCGGCCCAGGCCTCGATCCCGCCGGCGAGCGGCCGCACGCGCTCGATGCCGTAGCGCTTGAGCTTGAGCGCGACCTGCGCGGCCGACACCTCGTTGGGGCACGAGCAGTAGATGACGACGTCCCGCTCGCGCGGGATGCCGTCCTGGCGCGCCTCGACCTCGTCGAGCGTGACCGAGAGCGCGCCCTCGATGATCACGGGCAGCGCGGCGACGGCCGCGCGATTGCGCGCGTCGATGATCACCGGCTGCTCGCCCTGCACGATGAGCGCGTGCAGCTCGCGCGGCGTGATGCGCGCCATCCGCAGGCTGTCGAGCACGCGGTGCCGGGCCCAGAGCTTGCTGGCGACGTAGGCGGCCAGCAGGCCGGCCACGACGAGCAGCAGCAGGCCGTCGAAGCGGTCCGAGGCCACGAGCAGGCGCTCGATGTCGTGGCCGAGCAGGTAGCCGAGCCCGCCGTACACGCCGGCCCACAGCAGCGCGCCCGCCGCCGACCAGAAGAGGAAGGACGGCACGCGGATCCCGAGCATCCCGGCGAGCGGCGGACCCACCGTGTCGAGACCGGGGACGAACTTCGCGACGAGCAGCGCGCGCGCGCCGCGCCGGGCCACGAAGTCGCGCGTGTGGCTCACGCAGCTGTCGGGCTCGAGCGAGAGGCGGCACAACCAGCCGAGCACGCGCGAGCCCTTGCGCCGCCCGAGCTGGAACCACGCGCTGTCGGCGCACAGGCTGCCCGCGACCGCCGCGAGCAGACCCAACAGGGGATGGATCCGCCCCGCGCCGGCCAGCGCCCCGAAGGCGAGGAGCATCGGCGGCGAGGGGATCGGCACGCCGAGCTGGTCGAGGAAGACGAGGACGAAGACGACCGGCGCGCCGAAGCGGTCGACGAATTCCAGGGTCTGCTCGAACACGCCGCCACTCTAGCGCAGCCGCGGCTGGCGGCTCAGGTAGAGCATCTCGTGGGCCGCGCGCGAGCGCAGCAGCGCGTCGACGGAGATGTCCTCGATCGCACCGGTCCTGGCGACCACGCGCAGCACGAAGCCATCCTCGCGGATGCGGCCGAAGAAGCCGGCGGCGTCGCGGTAGCGCCCGGCGCGCACCTCGAGCAGCAGCTGGATGTCCGCGTTCTCGGTCAGCACACGGCGCGCGCCGCTCCAGAAGGGCTCCTCGGCGCCTTCGATGTCGACCTTCATGACGTCGACGCGCTCGCCCGGCGCGACGAGGTCGTCGAGTCGCGTCACCGGCACCTCGACCAGCTCGTGTCCCTCCGGCAGCGCGCCGCGCTCCTCCTTCGCGCGGCGCAGGTGCGCGTTCATCGGGCGGCGCGGGTCGACGACGAAGGGCAGCCGGCCGCCCGTGCTGTCGCCGAGGGCGACGCGGGCGACGCGCGAGCGCTCGCGCATGCCGTTGAGCTCGAGGGTCGTCTCGAGCAGCTCGGCCACGGCCGGGTTGGCCTCGACGGCGAGCACGCGCCCCTGCGGACCGGCGAGACCCGAGGCGAGCAGCGCGAAGTAGCCGTAGTTGGCGCCCGCGTCGACGACCGACATGTCCGGCTTCACGAGGCGCGCCAGGCACTCGGTGATGTGCATCTCCCAGATGCCGTTCATGAGCAGGTGCGGGGCCAGCGTGCGGTCGCGCGTGTCGACGAGCAGTGTGAAGCGCCCCAGCACGCGACACAGGCTGCGCGAGCCGCCGAGATAGGCGTTGTGACACTGGGCCCGGATCGCGCGCAGGTTCGCCGGACGCAGCCGCGAGTCGCGCAGCCGGCCGAGCCGGAAGCGGCCGGCCTCGTCGACGGCGGCTCCGGCAGCGCCGGCGTCGCCGGCCGGCTCGGCCGCGGGATCTCCGGGGGGATCCAGCGACTCGGGGCCGGGTGCGAAGGCGGGCGGAAGCACGGCGGCTGGCATCATCCTACGGGCCGGGGCGCTCTGCTACGGACTCGGGCTTCTGAAACCCGGCGAGCGCTCGGTGCGAGGCCGCTCGAAAAAATCTGGCCGGCACCCGGAGGGTGTCTCAGAAGACCGGGTGGGCTCACCGTCCACTGCTTCGCGGTTGACCTCCTCCCGAGTTCCACGTAGAACGCCAAAGCACTCCCGGGAGGGGCGCGCCGCCCCCGAGAGTCACCTTCCATGCATCCCCCGATCCCGGCTTCCCTGCGCCTGGGCGCCGTTGTCCTCGGCGCCGTGCTCGCCGCGCCACTCGCGTCGGCCCAGTACACCTACGGTCGCTACCTCGAGCCGCCGGACGGTTCGATCTTGCAGGGCATGGGCCAGTTCTGGGGCCCGAGCACGGACAACCAGCAGTACCTCGACGCGCTCGCACCCTACGGCGAGGGCGTCATGCCCGGCCACGACATGTTCATCGTGAACATC